>Ga0210103_1000012_pt1 | contig 27362 bp, 25 predicted proteins | sample RushSE_CattailNL_6_FD_185564 | JGI IMG/M metagenome (GOLD analysis project Ga0210103, IMG submission 185564) | Wetland microbial communities from San Francisco Bay, California, USA, that impact long-term carbon sequestration - RushSE_CattailNLA_D2... | ecosystem: Environmental > Aquatic > Marine... | reverse complement strand
CAGATCTTTTCTCCGGCCAGAACCACACCGCCGACCGAATGCCAGGCTGTTGAACAAAGATGGTCTGACTCCACACCTCGGATGAGTTCCGGGGTGTGCACTTTCAGAATCCATTCCTCCGCTATGGGGGGTGATTCATAGAGAATAATATTTTCGCGAACCAACAAGTGGTCGATGGCAGAGGGAAAATCTTCCAGCCGGGCACCACGGGTTAAATAGCTCCTGCGACTGAAACTGGGGTGATAAAATACGCCGGTTTTTTTCATAAATTTGCCTGTATATGTCTTTTTTGGGGGGAAAAGGTTTGAAACTTGAGCAAATGAATAATCTTGATCAGAATTATTTTGCGACAGATTAAAAATCGGACAGGGCGGGTTTACCTAAAACTTTGAGGTAAGCGGTGTCATTCAGATACGAAATGACCCACTGCCCGCCTTTATAAACAAAAAGGTTGGTGCTGGCGGTGTCCTGTTGAATTCGCCAGAAATTGCTGTTGTCGATCCCTAAGAGACTGCAACAGATCACCTTGTTCGGCACCCGATGGGCCACTAAAGCGATGTTTTCATTTTCGTGTTTTTTGAGCAAATTATCAATGGCATTCTGTGTACGTACACGAACGTCTTCCAGACTCTCTCCCTTGGGGAAGCGGACCTCGTGGGGTGCTTTAAGCCAGAGCGCATACAGGTCCGGATATTTTTTCTGAATCTCAACAAGGCTAACCCCTTCCCATTCACCGTAACTGATATCGATAATGGCCTCCAGGGGTGTTACTGCTACATCCTGAAATTTAGCTATATTTTCGGCTGTTTCCATGGAGCGGGAAAGGGGGCTGCTATAAATGGCATGAAGGGTTTCGTCTTTAAGCGCTTCACCGGCCAGGTGAACTTCTTTTTTCCCGGTTTCGTCCAAAGGAATATCCATCCGTCCCCGAAATACCTCTTCGAGATTCCAAGCGGTCTGGCCATGTCGAACCACATACACTTTGGTCATCTTTCAACCCTAACCTATAAAAATTGCCTAAATTCCTTTGATTTGCTGGTGCAATTCCCTGGTTTTTTCCATTCGGGCCCGGTCACGGTCTTTTGCCAGGCGTTTGATTTCTTCATTTGCAGCCGTCATTACTGGATCGAAAAGATCTTTTCCTTGGATAAACCCATCAATCAGTGTTCGATATGCACGGATCATCTCGGAAATTAAAGCAACCGGATATTCACGACCTTGCACCTTCAAGGTTTGAAGGCCGAGATCGACATACTGTCTCAGTTCTTCACCCCTAACGGCAAAGGCAACGTTTGGCCGGCGCCGGATTCTTTCATTGATATCGGCGACTTCTTTAAAACTTTTTCCCTTGCGACGCATCACTTTTTCCCGCTGTGCTTCGGTAAGAAGGCAGAATCGGAAGCAGCTGCCGCTTCGGTCCGGCCAGCCCTCGTATTCGACGATTTCATTGCCGTTTTCATCGTGGTAAATCTTTCTAACATAAGAATCCCTGGTAAATTCGTGAAACAGACAATTTCCGACACCACCGATACATCGATTGCCGTGGATCAAAATTTCAGTGAGAACGCCGACTTCATCGGCCTCATGTTTATAGGTTTTCAGTTTTTCTACGGTATCGATTTCTGTGCTGGCTACAATCTGGGTGGCACCTGCCTCCCGATAATATTCCATCTCTTTTCGCGTCTGGATATTACAGCCCACACTGGCATGGATGACCAGTTTGGGATAATTGCGACGAATAAGTCTCATAAGTTCCGGGGTTTTGACAATGACGCCTTCTATGCCAAATTGTGCCCATTTTGCCACTTTGCTCAGCACACGAATAAAATGTTTTTCCTGAACTTCCGCATTCACCGCCACACGAATTTTTCCGCCTCGGTCGTCGGCGATACGGACCGCTTCTTTTATTTGACTGTCTTCCAGTTCCCAGGCGCACTTTCTCCTGCTGAAACCTTTTGCCCCAACATAGACGGCATTGGCGCCGCTGTCCAATACGGCTTCTACCATTTCGAGGCTGCCGCCGGGAGCCAACAACTCGTTCATTTTAAAGGACCCTCCTTGTTGTAAAAACGGTGTGTTTTCCGTTTCTGAGAATCATTATCAAATTATAAAGCATATGAACGATAAATTCAATACCAATTCATTTAGACGCAATTAAGACTTCGAAGCGTCGGATTCTAAATGTATCTATTTATTCTGTCAAGAAATTTCTACTCTATCGGAATTTTCTAAAAATATTTCGCTGGGTCATCGGCTTTTATCGCGAATGCAGCCTGGCTTTGTTCCGGCTTCGGGTCTCAAGCATTTTGTTATGCAAACGCTCCGCCCGTAAACAAAAGCTTTCCAGCTTTGCGGTGATAAGCTGAGGGAAAGGCGAGCCGTCACTTTCAATGGCTAAAAACGGCAGATCGTCAATATCAGTGAGCATTGATCGAAGTTTTTTGTTGTTTGGGTCTGTTGCCAGTTTTCCGTCACGGTTCATAATCTCACTAAGAAGGGCTTCTGACATACGGTTTGGCATACAACCAAAAGGACCGATGGCGATCACGCCGCAAGTGTGCGAGGCAATCTCCGTAAGGGCGCTTCCCACGGTCAAAATGGCTTCACCAGTCAGATTGATTGATAAATAAGGAGACGCATTGTTTATGATGGATCGAATATTCAGCGGCTCCGAATGAATAAGGCCTGAGCCTGCGAGTATCGATTTGATCCGCTTCTTATATCGGGCCATATACCTTTTTTTTATAAAAAATGTCAGCAGTTCCCGCTTTGACATCTTGTAATCAACAAGCCCTTTGTCCACCAGATAATCCGTATAGAGTGCCCACTCGGCAATGGGTGAACAGATGGTGGCAAATCCTTTTTTTGCCAGTCGTTCTGTCAAATACTGGCGTGATAATGCATCTCTCCGAACGAAAATTTCACCCACTAAAGAGACTGTCGGTACAGCTTCAGGCGGACGTTTCAGGGGGATCTCCCGGATCCGTTGGGTTGTTTGGAAGAGTTGTGTCTCAAGCTGAGAAAAGTCTCCTTTCTCAAATTTGTCGACGATGAGCTCCCACTCTTCATTAAATGTTTTGATTGCCGATTCGACATCAACCGCATTGGCCAGCAACATGGACCGAATGTCCTCCATAACGTCGGATACGATAACTCCCCACCAGGCTTTTAAATGAAAATCGTTGCCCAAACCGGCGTAAGAGTTTTCCGATGTCAACGAAAAGAGAGCCACATTTGGTATTTCTTGCCGTCTCACCAAATCTTCCATGAAGATTTGATACTGGCCGAACCGGCATGGCCCGGATCCGGTAAGCATAAAATAAACAAGGATATCGTCATCTTTCTTTTCATTATGAATAAAGTCGAGCAATGTGCCGGTGGTAAGTATTAGCGGCAGACATTCTTTACAGGATGTATTTGCCCGTCCAAGTTTCAAAATCTTTTCATCTGATGGAGGAAAAGCAATAGCATTGAAACCGATACCTCGAAACACAGCTGCCAGTGATTCTGTGGCAAGTTTTCCCATTGATGGGATCAGCAGTTTTACGCGAGGGTGGATCATCGGGAGCGTTTCCCCCGAAGATGTGGTCACCTTTGGAATGCCGTTTTCCATTTTTATTTGAGCCGGTTTGAAAATTCGTTTCTCCGGAGTAGCCGTTTGTCTTGCCACCAGTTGTCGGTATGCAGATATGATATCTAAAAAAGCCTCGATCCGGGTTTCCAGTCCTGCATCGGCTGTATGGCTGTCCAGCTCAAGTGTCAGCGACGGTTTCCGTCCCATAATATCCCTGAAGTATCCAATAATAAATGAATCCGGCCCACAGGAAAAGTTGGTTATTAACGCACCGAATAGTTGAGGATGATTTTTAATCCTTCTGGCGACTTGAAGGATACGCTGACCCATTCCCCAATACATGTGACGCTTTGATTTTTCATGATCAGACAAAAGAAAATCAAAAGGTATTACCAAAACACCTCTTGATGCGAGTTTATGGGGAATCCCCATGTGCCCCTCTTCAACAAATCCGCTATAAGGCCGGGCAAAAATGACGACCGCTGTCTGTTTTGGATCGGCTTCGAGCTGTTGCAGGATCCTTTTCCCTGTTTGGCCCATTTCTGCCATACATTCCAGTTGGCGTTGGACGGCGGCTTCAAAAGCAAACACGGCGGCCTTTCGCTTTACCCCCATTTGCATCGCCGTTTCGACCATCGGCGTTTCGGCTGCATTGACACCTTTTGTCAGGTCGAGAAGCGGTGCCAGAATTTTGGTTCCTTTTAATTTCAATGCATTAAGTTTCTGACGAAATGTCGCCTGAAGATAAAACGTTTCTCCTTGAACAAAAGGACAGGCCTGTGAACTGGAGTTTCCATCCAAAATCGGAAGGGCCTTGAAATGGGGAAGAAAAATGTATTCCGGAGGATTCCTCATTTCAACCAGTGTATGAAAAAAACCGTGTGCAAGTTCTGCCGGATAGCAAAAAGCTGCGTTTTTCCGGTCAATTCCTTCCTGGGTATAACCATCCGGAACAACCGTTTCAAATCCGAGTTCTGCAAAAAATGTTGAATAAAGCGGATAGTAAGTGTTGACCAAAAAACTTTTGTTGATCCCTATTCTTTTTTTGGACTTTTTCTTCGAAACATCCTGAACAGCGCCGGAAAACGCTTGGACACCATATTTTTCAAATACAAGCTCCTGCCGCACCCGCACCAAATCCAGCTGTTTAACATCGTATTTTATATTATGCCGCAAATTGTAGTACCGGTTACAGGCACCGCCGAACGGATACAGGGTTCCCTCAAGTTCGATCATGGCGATTTCACATCTGCGGTCACATTTTTCTTTACCTCCCTTGCAAACAAAGGACTTTCCATGTTTAACTTGCCGATTGAGCAAAACTTCCAAATCGAAGTGCTGTTTTCGTAAAAGCCCTTTTTCAATTCGCTCTTTGACGACCAGCGCCACACCATAAGCACCCATAAGCCCGGGTTCCGGTGGAACGATAATCGGTTTCCCGACAAGGGAGGCCATGGCCAATGGAATTGCCCGATTGTAGCAGACACCGCCTTGCATAAATACTTTCTCTCCGACCGGCCGGTTTCCCTTGACCCGATTCGAGTAGTTCATACAAATGGAATAGACCAGCCCTGCAACGATATTTTCATGCTCAACCCCTTCGTGAATGGCATTCTTTATGTCAGAGGTGATGAATGCTGCACACTGGTCGTTGAAATTCGGCGGATTCTTGCCTTTAAGGGCGATATCCGCAATATCCTCCATCGCCACGCCGAGGGTTTCATATGCGGATTCTTCCAAAAAGGATCCTGTACCCGCCGAACACGCTTCGTTCATGGCATAATCTGAAGCCACTGCATTGGTGATGTATGTGTATTTGGCATCCTGCCCCCCGATCTCAAAGATGGTATCTACATGGGGATCAAAATAAACGGCAGCAGCAGCGTGAGCGACAATTTCATTGATAACACTGTCCGTGAGTGCGTGAAGTCCGGCAATCTGTCGACCGGAACCACAGACACCCAAACCTTCTATAGATATTTCAGAAGGATGAACTCTTTTCTTTATCTGGTCAAGGATGGCTCGGTAACATCTGCGCGAGGCGCCGACCGGATCTCCGTTGGTGCGCAGATAAACAGAAGCAATCAATGCATCGTCCGATTTTCGCAGCAAAACGGCTTTTGTGGTGGTTGAACCGACATCAAGACCCAGAATGCAGGTGTCACCGGATCGTATCTCTCCCTTTTCAATGCGTTTGAATTCCACCATATGGCTGAAATCCTGCAAAGGAGGCAGTGTGTCAAAGGATCCAGCCTCGGAACTGAACAACGCAGATGTACCGACGAAGCCGTTGGTCTCGTGTTCCAGGCCCCAAAGAGCGGCTCCCAGTGCTTCAAAATAGGGGGCTTCCTCCGGAACGATCAATCCGGGGATATTTTCATTCAGACGCTCAATCATCATATGATTGCGTGCCGTTCCTCCGGTGACCATAATGTTTTTTCTTTCCACCTTTTTTAAAAGCTCTAAGATTTTATTGGCCATCATTTGACAAAGACCGGCGGCAACCTTTGATTTTGGAACACCTTTATTGGTGGCATGGGTACAATCGGACTTACAGAAAACAGAACAACGTCCGGAGACGGGGTACGGTTCCGTCGTAGCGGCCCATTGACTCGCCTCTTCCAGCGATACGTCCATTCGACGCAACTGCTGAAGAAAGAATTCGCCGGTTCCGGACGCACACTTGTTTCCGGTAAGAACATTGGAGATTTGGCCGAAACGGTTCAGCACGTACACCATAAATGTTTCTCCTCCGGCAGAAACAACTGCCGGGCAGAAAATATTATCCGGTTTGATAAACCGGTAGGCATACTCAACGGCTTCAGGCTCGGGTATTGAGGTAAGGTTGACAAAAGAACGGAATCGCCTGCCAGTGGCAACGATCCTATCGAATGTATTCAGGTCAAGACTTTTGATGGCGCGAAGAAGGGTCCGTTTGGGGTCTCCTTCATGGGTGTGGAGTGAAAACTTTGTGATCCGTGGATTATTATTACACTGGGTCACATTGCCTGTATCGGGATTCCGGTCTTGCTCCAGCTGAACGATGGAGATTGTCGAAGCCCCGAGACACAGCCCCAACGACTTTAATTTGCCGTCGGAAGGCTTTTTTTGATGCGATTGCAACTTTGAACCTTCATAATCCATGTGAATCCAAAAACCCAAATAGGAAAAACAAATTTTCTATGAAACGACCAAATTTGCGTTAATAAGATAATCAAATAAAATTTCAATATAAAAAAAATAGGCATGGGTGTCAAAGAAAAAGTATTCATTGATTGTCCTAAAAGAGTGTGCATAATTATTCTTGTTTCGTCATTTATTCCGTGCTATCAGAAATTTTTAAAATTTATCTTTATAAAACACATCACTGCCCAATAAGCGATGCAAAGGAGGAAAGTTAGATGGCCCAATTAAGCAGAAGTGGCGGTATCATTCTGGTCCTTATTACCGGGTTTGTCGTTCAGATAATTTTTTCTGTGGCAGACACAAGGGACACACCGACCAAAGCTGTCGTAGAATTCAGCAAAGCATATTTTATGCTTGACAAATCAATGACCAAAAGAATCTGCAAAAAACAACTCGCCTTCGAGGATGTCGATGTGGTCGACCAGTATCTGTATCGTGCTGCCAAAACGGCCAGAGACCGTGGTTTTGATGTTAATTTTATGCAAAAAAAACTTTATCACATCGAAACCGAGACCATTTCTAAAAATAATACCGAAGCCAAAATCCGAATAACCGGCAAAATAAGGGTGGCCATAAATTCAGTTTATCCGGTCGTGGCGAAACTGTTTGACATCGGCGCGACTCATGAAATTGATGAAATCATTCATGTCATCAAGGAAGATGGCGAGTGGAAGGTTTGCGGCAAACTCTTTTCTTTGGCTGCAAACCTATAGTAACGAATTGAATACATCACCTTCATCAACTGATTCGGATTTGTAGCGGAACGCGGTGTTGCCCGCCAATGAGTCTCGCTTTTTTTAAAAGGCCTAACTAAAAAAGAATTTTTCAACGCATCGGAAAATATGGAAATTATATATGCCCGCATTCGACAAAGGGCTCGCCAGATTGTTTCTCGGTACCCACCCCCTGATTTTTATAAAGACCATCCTTCTGCCGATGCGCTGTCCAGACAATATCTTGAAACAAATCCACTCACCGAAAAATTGCAATCATTTGTAGCCCAGCACTTAGAAGACGATTATGGGCATGGCATTAAACACGCAATTAAAGTAGCCGTTGACGCGGGTACGTTAATGATTATTGAGAATAAGCTTGCCGGACATTCTGACAATGTTATCAACCGGAGAGTCCTCATCGTCCAATGTGCCTGTCTTCTCCATGATATCAAGCGGAAACATGAAAATCATGCAATCAAAGGGGCGACGTATGCAAGACAAGTCCTGAAAGTTTATCCCTTCCAATCCGACGAAGTCGATGATATCTGCCGGGCAATTCGAAATCATGAAGCCTTTAAAAAAACAGAAAAGGCGAGCACATCCGAGGGTACGCTGGTTTCCGACTGTCTTTACGATGCCGATAAATTCCGGTGGGGGCCTGACAATTTTACAGATACGGTATGGGCCATGGTATCATTTTTCAACATTCCGGTTGCTCAGTTTATGGATCTTTATCCCGAGGGCATGGAAAAGCTCGCCAAAATAAAAAACACGTTTCGTACGATCACCGGAAAAAAATACGGTCCCCAGTTTATCGATCTCGGGCTTGCCATCGGCAAAGAACTGTTTGGTGTTATTCAGACTGAGTTTGCACATTTGATATAGTCGCTCGTTTATAGTGTGCCCGAATATTATCATATATTTATATGAAATATCAGATGGTTATAACGATCTTTACGGTCGCGGCCATAATGAACTTTGGTCTAAGTTCCCGCGTTACTGCAGGTGGGAACGATTTTCCCTTCTATCCGGGTGAAAAACTGACCTTTCAGCTTAAATGGACCATTATACCTGCGGGGGAGAGCGTTTTAGAGGTACTTCCCCTTGAAACCATCGACGGTGTTGAGGTCTATCATTTTGCACTGACAGCGAAATCCAATTCCTTTATCGACAATTTTTATAAGGTTCGGGACAGAATAGATGCTTATTCAAACACCGATATGACCCATACGATCCAGTATAAAAAAAAGCAGCGTGAAGGAAAAACGCATAGAGACATTGTTGTGACTTTCGATTGGAAACACAACAAGGCTCAATATACCAATTTTACTGATAAGCTGCCGCCCATCGATCTGTTACCGGGGTCATTTGACCCGTTGTCTGCCTTTTATTTCGTTCGACTTTTTGACTTCCAGGATACGTCAACCATTGAACGTCCGGTCACGGATGGGAAGAAGTGTATCATCGGGAAGCTCGATGTCATCAAAAGAGAAGCCCTTAAACTGGAAAGCGGAACATACGACACCTATCTTATAGAGCCTGAACTGAAACATATCGGTGGGGTGTTCGAAAAAAGTAAAAATGCTAAAATTCAAATTTGGGTCACTGCGGACAAACGAAGAATCCCTGTAAAAATAAAGAGCAAGGTTATTGTTGGAAGCTTTACGGGCGAACTTGTATCCGCTACGGGTTTAAAATAGGAATACCGTATGAAAAATAGCGGGGCATTACGCGGAATATTGGTTCTGGATTTATCCCGGTTGTTGCCGGGACCGTTTTGTTCCATGATCCTGGCCGACCATGGTGCACGTGTGATTTCGGTGGAGGACAAACGTTTTTTATCGGACGATCTTTTCATTTCCACTGTCAATCGAAACAAAGAGCATATGTCTCTCAACTTAAAGACCCCGGAAGGCAAAGAGATTTTTTATCGACTGGTCAACAAAGCCGATGTTCTTATAGAAGGGTTCCGACCCGGAGTTGTTCACAGACTCGGGATAGACTTCGATACCATTCATAACATCAATCCAAGAATCGTTTACTGTTCGATTACAGGGTACGGTCAAAAAGGATCCTATCAGAATCGGGCCGGGCACGATGTGAATTTTCTGGGCTATTCAGGCGTTCTTGATCTTATGGGCGAACCGGATCGACCGCCATCCATTCCCGGTGTACAGATTGCAGATATTGCAGGTGGAGGAATGAATGCCGCCATTGGCGTCCTTCTGGCGATATGGGCGAGAGAAAGAACCGGAAAAGGCCAACATATCGATATTTCCATGACAGATGGAGTGTTAAGTCTTCTGCCGTTGACGCTTTTTTTACATCAGCGCACCGGAGAGTTCCCCAAGCGGGGTGAGTCCATTCTTTCCCACCGGTACGCATTTTATAACACATACGAAACAGCCGATGGACGTTATCTATCCATCGGTGCTGTGGAAAACCGTTTTTGGAAAAACCTTTGTGTACACCTTGGCGTTCCTGAATATGCACCGCTTCAATATGACGAAAACCGTCGGGAAGAAATCATCGATTTTATGCGGAAGACTTTCAAAAAAAAGACACTTGCCCAGTGGGAAACCGAACTCGCAGATCTTGATGTTTGCTGGGGACGGATACAAAATCTCAAAGAAGTACTCCATGACCCCTTTTTTCGAGAAAGAAAAATGGTTGTTGACATTCGTCGCAAAAACAGGGAAAAAATTGCCATGCTTGGGATACCGATCAAGTTGAGCGGAACACCGGGTTTCATACGAACGCCGCCTCCGGAATTTGGAGAAAATACGGTTTCTATCCTCCAGGAACTCGGCTACACAAAAAACCAGATAGAAATGTTTGTTGAAAAAGATGTCTTTTAAAATCATGTAATCACACCGGAGCCGATAAAGTTCGCTGAGAAAAGTCTGTTTCGAAAGGTAGGATGAGGTATGAAAAAGATAATAGATAACGATGGGCTGTCGGCGCAGGTTAACCTCCTATTGCGAATTAACACATTAGAGAAAGAAAACGCCGAACTCAAAAAACAGCTTCAACGTGCCCAAAAGATGGAAGCCATCGGAACATTGGCGGGGGGTATCGTTCACGAATTTAACAATATTCTCTTTCCCATCATCGGATACACAGAGATGTGCATGTATGACGTGCCTGAAAAGAGCAAAACACATGAGAATCTGGCATCCGTCCTTAAAGCTGCGGATCGGGCCAAAGACCTGATTCAGCAGATTCAAAATTTCTGCATGAGAGGCGAAGATAAAAGAACACCTTTAAAAATACAATATGTGATAAAAGAAACACTTAAACTGTTAAGGGCATCTCTTCCGGCAACCATTAAAGTGAATCATGAAATAGACACCACCTGCGACCCCGTGGCAGCCGACCCATCTGAAATACAACAGATACTCATGAACCTTTGCACCCACGCATACCTCGCCATGGAAGAAAAAGGTGGAATACTTGAAGTCACCCTCTCGGCAGCGGACTTAAATTCCAGCGAATTATCCTCGGAAATCGGCCTGCTCCCCGGGTCCTATCTGAAGTTAACGGTAAAATATACAATCCCCGGAATTGAACATTCTAAAACCAATCCTATTTTCGAACCTCAGTTTCTGATGGCCGGCCCAAATGAAGATCTCGACACGAATTTGAACACCGTATATGAAATGGTTCAAAGCTATAAAGGAAATACCCACATTTCCACCGGCCCGGATGGAAAAACAACAGTTAATGTTTACCTGCCTGTATTTGATAAAAAAACCGACAGCTATCCTAGAACATCCTTTGAAACCGACATCCCGCTCGGCAATGAAACAATTCTACTCGTCGATGATGAAGAAGATGTGCTTGAAATGATGCATTCAATGCTGGAAAGATTCGGCTATCAAGTAATCTCAACATCAAACAGCATCGAGGCCCTCGATATATTTCAAAAGAAGTCCGAAACATTCGATCTGGTAATCACCGACCAGACCATGCCGGAAATGACAGGGATGGAGCTGATCAAAGAACTGGCTCTCATTCGTAATGATATCCCGATAATTTTATGTACCGGATTTAACGAAAAAATTACCCAAGATACTACCAAGCATCTGGGAATAGGCGCCCTGGTCGGCAAGCCGGTCCGGATTGTGGATGTTGCAGGAAAAATACGGGAGGTCCTTGGCCGAAAACCATAGAAGTTCAGGATGTGACCAAGCCGGTGTCTGCATATCAACAGTGGATTAAAATCGGTTTATCCCTGCTTGAGAATTTTACCCGGGAAATTACATAGATCATAAAGCGGGCAAGTGGGACACATCGGTTTTCTCGCCTTGCATATGGCTCTTCCGAAATAGATAAGCTGCAAAGAGAAGTCACTCCATTCTTTTTCAGGAATAACCTCCATCAGGTCATACTCAATTTTAACGGGGTTGTTATTTTCTGTCAGTTCCAGCCTTTTTGATATTCTTGCCACATGTGTATCCACAACAATACCCGGAATATTAAACACACTGCCAAGGACCACATTGGCGGTTTTACGTCCCACACCGGGAAGTTTTACCAGTTCATCCAAGGATTGAGGCACCTGGCCATCATATTTTTCCAGGAGACTTTCGGCGCATTTTTTGATATTCTTCGCCTTGTTCCGGAAGTAACCGGTGGGTCGAATCAGGTTTTCAATGGTTTCATTCGAAGCACTTGCAAAATCATGGGGAGTTCTTAGTATGTTAAATAGTTCTTTTGTGACGCCATTGACCTGTTTATCCGTGCATTGTGCGGATAGTATGGTGGCTACAAGAAGTTCAAAAGGACTGCCGTAACGAAGCTGGGTTTTGACGCGCGGATAGGTTATTTTTAGTATTTTCAGAATTTTTGCCACGCGGGCTTTGTCTTTATTTAACGTCGTCTTTTTCGGCATTGTCGATCCTTTTTGTTGTTATATTCAAAACCCGGTTCTCTCCCATAATGCGGGATTTGGAAATATAGTGAACTCCCAACAAAGCAAATTTCTGCTGGGGATACCCAAAGTTTGGTCTTTTATACCATCGATTGATCATTACCATGAATTTACCTTTAAAAAAAGTACGCGCTTTAGGCCTTTGTTCCGGTGGTCTGGACAGTATGCTGTCGGCACTATTGCTCAGAAAGCAGGGAATAGAGGTTCAATGGATAACCTTCGAAACCCCTTTCTTTTCATCTGAAAAAGCCCTGCAGGCATCAAAAACTATTGGAATACCGGTAATCGTCAGAAATATAACGCCTATTTACTTAAAAATGTTGATAAATCCGCGTAGTGGGTACGGGAAGCATATGAATCCGTGTATGGACTGTCACGCACTGATGTTCAACCTTGCCGGGGATATGATGAAAGAAATCGGATTTGATTTCCTTTTCAGCGGCGAAGTGCTGGGTCAGCGCCCCATGTCTCAGACCATGAATTCTCTCCGTTATGTGGAAAAACAATCCGGCTTTGACGGCTATATTTTGCGGCCCTTGAGTGCGAAAAATCTTCCGATAACCATTCCCGAACAACAGGGACTGGTAAACAGGGACATGCTTCTCGACCTATCCGGAAGATCCCGAAAGCCTCAAATAAAACTCGCCAAAGAATTCGGAGTCACGATCTATCCGTCCCCGGCCGGCGGGTGTCTCCTTACGGACAAAGGATATGCATCGCGGCTCAAAGACCTTTTTGAACACCAGGAAACATATTCCGAACGAGAACTTCATCTTTTAAAACATGGGCGACATCTTCGGTTAGACAAGGCCACAAAAATAATTGTCGGACGAACCCAAAAAGATAATGAAAGTATAAATCAATATTACGATGGAAATATGGACACCATTATAAAAGTAAAAACTTTTCCGGGCCCCATTGTTTTGATGCCGAACGGTGGTAGAAATGAAATGAGGATACTTGCGGCTTCCATATGTACAGGATACAGCAAGGCTCCGGAAATCACACCGGTTGAAGTTTTGGTGACCACTCCTGAAGGGAATGAGACCGTTCGAGTCATCGGTGTCCCGCCCGCAGAAATCAAACATTTTCTGATATAGCACCGAACCCAGAAACCATTTGGGATGCTCACCGTTATTTATTTTCTTTCGACCGGACATCTTGTTGTCTTTTCATCGAATTTAAGACCTTGCAATACGTCACCCTGGCTTCACCGGGTCCATAAAAATCTTCCAGAACCGATACCTGCCGGTATCTTCGGTTCTCGTAGAACGCCCGGGTACTGGCGTACTGAGGGCGTTGAGACGTTTCCGCATAGATTCGCGTTCCGCCGGCCTCTTGAACCAGACGCTCGATTTCTTTCAACAGCCGTTTCCCCAGGCCTCTCCCCTGAAAGTCCGGATGAACCGCAATCCAGTATAAGTCGTAGCTGGCGACCGTACAGGGAATGGGACCGAAACAACCATATCCGGCCAAACGGCCATAAGATTCTGCCAAAACAAAATGATAACCACTGGCGGGTCCCTTTGACAGCCGTTCTTTTACCAATTCCTCGGCCACCTCCACTTCGGTCGGATAAAAGAAACCGGTAACCTCCACCAACCGGCGAATCCTTTCGGGATCGTCCGGCTCCAGGTCGTAACGAAACTTGACGCCATGGAGAAAATCCAAGCGCAGTTCACCCTTTGGAAATCCGTAAACGGCTTCGGCCAGACCCTTGAAAAAGCGCAGGGCGTTGGTTCCCAAGGTCCGATTCCTATATCCACCCTCCTGGACGACCACCGTCGGAAGTCCCAATTCCCCGATCATTCGACCGTTCGCCTCAAAATCCTTGGACGTCAGGGACCACGTTCCGGTGGGATCTCCCTTGCCCGTATCCAGGCCCAGTGCCACCACGAGAAAATAAGGATCAAACTGCACTATCCTGCGGATGGCTTTGGCCAGGGCTTGACGATATTTTTTACCATCCACCGCTTCGGGCAGGGGAAGATTCAGGTTAAAACCATCACCGTCGCCGTCTCCCCGCTCATCATCGAATCCCGAAAAATAGGGATAAGCAAATTTCGGGTGCCCGTGAATGGAAACCGTCAGCACATCCGATCGGCGATAGAAGATGTCCTGCTGGCCGTTGCCGTGATGATAATCGATATCCAGAATGGCAACTTTTCCAAAATCAGAAAGGTGTTGGGCTGCGGTGGCGGCATTGTTGAAATAGCAGAAGCCCCCAAAAGAATTTCGTTCGGCATGGTGGCCCGGCGGCCGGACCAGAGCATAGGAGACGCGCCGGCCTTCCAGGATCTCACGGGCCGCCGTCAGCGCGCAATCCACACCTCGACGTGCGGCAACATAAGCATTCCGATTAATGGGGGTAAAGGTGTCGATACAGTAATATCCCGAAAGAACCGAGGGTTCCTTTGGTGGACGGGTCTTGTTTCGAACAGGAAACACATAAGGATAAAGAGATTTTCCTTCGGGCACCTCCTCACAGGCCCGTTTGAGATAACGGACGAACCGGTCGTCATGAACCATAAAGAGGTGCTTGTCCGGAAAACTTTTGGGTTTGATGCTGGCAAAAATTCCGGATTTTTCCAGTTTTTCCAAGATGCTGCGCACTCTGACCGGAGATTCCACATACCCACGCTCATGGACATGATGGACGGCGTGACGGTCCGTGACCACCAACCCGATCTGTTCCAGGGACTGGCTTTTGACCTGTGGTTGGACTGCCTCGGGTTTGACATACCTGTGGGGTCTGAGTTGTATCGGATTGTCTCGAACGGACTTGACGACCTTTTCCACATATTCGGTGGGGCAATAGTCAGCATACTTTCGCTCAAGGATGGCCCTCACCACCTTTCGAACATAGGCCGAATCCGGAAGTTTGGGCTGTCCCAGCCCGTCATGGACCAGATGCGGCATACAGGAATCGCCGGGTGTCACCGGCGTTTCATAGGCCGTATTCACAATGGGACGGGCGCCGTACCGTTCATAAAACCTGAGCCGTGCACGATTTTCCTTGAGCAGCGCCTCATCCGGACAGGCTTCCCGGTCGTCCGGCAGGCACTCAAAAAAAAGACCCCTTGCCTTGAAATCCACCGCTTCCTGCCGAATCGTGTCATAAATGGCACTGCCGAGTCCACCCCTGGTTTTTCCGCTGGCCGTGGCGATCCAGTCTAAATAACAAAAGTTGATTTCGGGTTCATATAATAATAACGCAAACCCTAAAACCCGCTTGTGAAAGTTTTCTGCCACAAACAGGATAGACCGAAATCGATGTTTAAAGGGGTTGCGGAGCTTTTCTCCGATCTGATCGATCTCTTCTCGAGGAACCGCATTGAAACGGGTCCTTAAAATGTCTTTGACCTGTTTCAAGGCTTCCTTGTTTCGAGGGAGAATGTCGTCATAAATACGCCGGATACGAAGCATGGAATCACCTCCTTTGGGTCGAGATTCCGTTCATTGCGATGCTTTCAATGGCGCGAACAAAGGTCATTCCGGATTGATTAACCGCCGCAGCGAACCCGGCATCCGGAGAAAGACAGGGGTTGGCGTTGACTTCGAGAATCCATGGACGACCCTGTAAATCCACGCGAAAATCGATTCGGGCATACCCATTCAATCCGAAAACCTCCCAGCAACGGATCGCCAGATTTTTCAGCTTTTGAAGAAGGGGTGCGTCGGATGAGGGAAAGTCGAACCGTCTGGGGGTGTGATGATATTCGTAGGACGAGCTGTCCCACTTTGCCCGGTATCCCACGATGGTTAGTTTTTGTGTACCGTAGTTTTCGAAAATAATCTCCGCCGGATGAAGCACTTGAATCTCCGCAGCACCTTCAAGAATCGAGAGATTGAATTCCCGCCCTTCGACGAACACCTCGGCAAAGCAGCTCCCGCCGAGTTTCGGGGCTCGCTCTTTAAGAATTTGATGCAAGGCCTCAAGGCCCTTATTTTCGACGGGCTCATCATCGTCCAAACCCAGGGAACCATGCTCCCATGTAGATTTTACCAGCCAGCGTTCTCCTTCCGCTGAGAACAATTTTTGGTTAACGAACGGCAAATCGCAAGGACTGGGACCCATCCACGCCGGGGTGGGGAGCCCTGCCAAGACCATTCGTTCCTTTGCCAGCCCCTTGTGGGAGGTAACAAAAATGGACTCTGTACACGACCCGGTGTAACATATTCCCATGGCATCCAGAAGACACGGAAACAAATGGATCAACCGACCTTGGCCATCCAGAGATTCTACCAAATTAAATACCAGGCGGGGTTCATAGGCCTGCAGTCTATCTTTTATGTCTGAAAGGTTCAGGGTGCACGGCATTTGAACGACGTCGTGGCCCAATTCCTTCAGTGCCTTGGAGACGGCCTCCGCCTGGACCAGGACATCCTGTTCATCCGGGCGGTCCTCCGGCCCTGTCGCGTTGTGAACGATAGCGATACGCATTGGATTTGAAGCCTTTTATTTTTTCATTGAAAACATGTTCTTCTGGTCGATGTTAGAGATCGATGGCTTTTCTTTTCAGTTTTACGTCTAAAATCACAAATCCCAAGCACCAAGATACAAATAAATCACAAATTCCAATAATCAATGACCAAAACCTTCCAGAACGAGCCGTTGTTTGGATTTTCGAATTTTGGTCATTTGAATTTGTTTGATATTTGTGGTTTGTTGTTTATTATTTCGGTAATTCAATAAACTTTTAACAAAGCAAGTTTACACCGGTATAACCAGTGGCTGGTCTTTTGGGCCAGGATTTTTACTGGTCGATTCTCTTAAAGGCCGATGCAAGAATGCGTTCAATCAAAACCTCATAAGAAAGGGGAATTCCCTTGCAGATAATCGGGAGATCCGAGTGGTCCGGGTGCAACCCGGCCAGGGGATTGATCTCCAAAAAATAGGGTTGACCGGTCTCATCGCACCGGATATCCACGCGACCCCCATCCCGGCAACCCAAAACCTGCCAGGCGTTGAGGGCGATGTCTTCAGTTTTTCGAATCAACGGTTCTGCTGAGGATCGGACCGAACGATATTGAACCAGTTCTTCGCAACGCTCCTTATTGACGTAAGAATATACTCCCGCTTCAGCTCCGGCCAGCAAGATCACCTCAATGGTGCCCAAGACCTCGGCATCCGTTCCTGTCCCGATAATTCCAACGGTAAATTCCCTTCCGGAAAGATAACGCTCCACCAGAACCGGTTGGTGGTAGGTACGTCCCAAGGCCCCACAGGCCGGGGCCAGATCACGGCGGTGATGAATGATTGAATGAGGGCTTACCCCTTTTCCCGTACCTTCGGCCACCGGCTTGATAAAATAAGGCGGGGGAAAGGTCACCAGCATTTCGTCACCCTCTTTTTCCACCACGCAAAAATCGGATGTTGGAATCTTAGCATCCCGTATGACCCGTTTGGTCATTCCCTTGTGAAGGGTCAGGCTCATAACCAGCGGATCCGAGAAGGTGTAGGGAATGTTATATACGTCCAGAATCGCCGGTACCTGAGCCTCCCGACCAATACCGTTTATTCCCTCGGCAATGTTAAAGACCAGATCCCAGCGGTTTCCCCGGGCCAGTCGATCTATGAGCCTGCGGACATTCCCAATGCGATCCGTTGTATGCCCCAGTCCCTTGATGGCGGTTTCGAGAGCGTCAATGGTGTCTTCCCGGTCGAATTCGGCTGTTGCCAATTCGTCATAGCCGGCAGCCAGGTAGTCGGACCGCAGATCATAGGTCAAACCTATCTTCATAACTGCAAATCTCCTTTTTCCATAATTTCTTGGTAGAGCAGGTGATGCCAATGCTCGGCCTCAGCCTGGCGAAAACCTTGAATCGTTTGTTCCAAAGGTCTGCCGGGCGGCAATAGGTGTACGGGACACTCCGGTGCCAGGTTCGGATAGAAGCCCTTGGCATTATAAAGATGCGGGTGCAGCCGGCAAATCAGAGGACGAACCTCCAACGGGAGGATACACCCCGCGGAGTTCAAAAACAGGCACCTGCCTGAAGATTCCCGTTTGACGACACGGCGTGTTCCATCGGGTTGAAACACTTGGCGATCCCATTGCGGATCATCGGATTGATCCCTGTAAGCATCTGTAGCGCAACAACGAAATTCATAAAAATCGTGCTTCTTTGTAAAATTGAAGATCCGTCTCACATCACCCATTGTTACGAAAATATCCGTCTCGACGCAACAGGTTTTGCCCTGACAGGCGCACAAGGCGCATAAAATATCGTTATTGGTCATATTGAATTTTCCACACCCACTCATGAAAATTTAAAAATTGGTTGGAGTTTAGCCTATTGGAAATGAATCGATTCATCGCTCGAAACGCTGATTCCCCAAATGCCCAAATGTCGCTCACAAGATACCTTTTACGAGTTTGTCAAAATTAAAGCCTTAAATACAAAAGACTTGCCGGAGGCAAGCCTTGAGATTTTCATTATTACGTGGTTATCCGGTATAAGCGCGATTGTCGGATGTCGGAAACATCCGGGCCCATAACCCATTAAACCCTTAGTTCGGATTTCATCGAAAATAATGCCTATTTCAACGGAATTTCCTCTACTTTTTCATGGTTCACGGGGCTGTACGTAAAAGACGGGAAAGTGCGCTGCTGCGGGTCCGGATACTGAAAAGTTTTACCTTCATAGTTGCGCAGAAACCACTCCGAACCGTCGCGACCCATGACATACTCGGGCATTACGGGAATCTTGCCGCCTCCCCCTGGGGCATCGATCACATAAGTGGGAACGGCATAGCCACTGGTAAAGCCTCTCAATCCTCTGATGATTTCCAATCCTTTCTCTACGGACGTACGAAAATGTGAAGATCCTGAAATGGGATCACATTGGTACAGATAATAGGGCCTCACCCTCATCTTCAGCAAGTGGTGCACCAGTTCCGTCATGGTATCGACGGTGTCGTTAACCCCCGCCAAAAGCACCGTCTGGGAGTTCAGGGGGATACCGGCATCCGCCAGCATGGCACAGGCCCGATAGGATTCCGGCGTGCATTCATCCGGATGGGTGAAATGAAGACTCATCCATATCGGATGATGCCGCCTCAGCATTCGAACCAACTGAGGCGTGATGCGCTGGGGCAATACAGCCGGAACTTTCGTCCCGATGCGCACGATCTCAACATGGGGTATCTGCCGCAGTTTTGTTAGAATCCAATTGAGGCGATCATCATTCAACGTCAATGGATCTCCTCCGGAAATGAGAACGTCCCGGATCTTAGTGTCGGCCCGGATATAATCCATGGCCTTTTCCAGGCGATCCCGGTTAGGGTATATTCTGCCATGCCCGACTACCCGTGATCGTGTGCAATACCGGCAGTAGGTGGAACAAAAATCAAGCGCAAGCAAAAGAACTCTGTCCGGGTACCGATGGACAAGCCCCGGCACAGGACTTTGACGATCTTCGCAAAGGGGGTCGTCGGCCTCTTCGGGGGCTTTAAAAAATTCATGGACAGTGGGAACCACCGTTCGTCTCAAAGGAGAATTGGAGTCTTCCCGGGAGATAAGGCTCATATAATAGGGCGTTATCCCCAAGGGCAGTTTGACCGACAAATTCCCCAAGGCGTCCGTTTCCTCTGTTGAAAGGGTTAAAAACCGGCGGAGCTGAAGGATCGTATGTATTCGATGACTGATCTGCCAGTGCCAGTTATGCCATTCCTTGTCATTTACAGCCGGAAAGAACTTGCGTCGGAATGCCTTGGTTTTTTCGGATGTTTTGGGTTGTCGTTTAACGGCAAAGGGAATAACGATCGCCGTTTTCCGGGGAGTAATGATTTCCTGGGAGCTGGGTTGAAGGTTGGTTAATGATAGAAATCTACCTGGAGGTTCTTCACAATCCTCCTGAATTTCATCTTGGTGCGCAACGTTATGGCATTGTATAAGCGATGTTCCATCATCCATTTCTTGTTCCTCCTTTATTAAGAAGTGAGAAAATATTACGATTCACTCTAATATCATCTTTTAAAAAATCAAGTGATTTTTTGACACTTTTTCATTTTTTTTAAAAAAAATTCGGGGGTCTGGATATTACTGGTACATTCTATCGGTCTAGAAAATTTGTTTATTAAGGAAAAAATATTCGGATGAGAGGAAAAATCGTGTGCGGATGAGAATAATGTCGGATTTAATCCGGTATCGGATTTGCGCTAAGTTGCCCGCAGGCCGCAGAAATATCCTGCCCCTTGCTGTGCCGGATAATGGCGGTATAATTGTTTTTGGTGAGGATATCCCTGAAGTCGAGGATTACGGAATCTTCAGATCTCTCAAATCTGCATTCCTTAAAGGTATTAAAAGGGATAAGATTTATCTTTGCCCGTATCGGTCTCAGCAACCTGACCAGGCGTTTTGCATCTTCTTCGGAATCATTGATCCCTTTGATTAGAATATATTCAAACGTGATTCTTTGCCGGGGCATCAGCGGGTAGTTTGCGCAGGCCTTGAGAAGGCGTTCAATGGGGTAATTTCGATTGATGGGCATCAGCATGTCCCGGGTTTTGTTCTTGGTGGCATTTAATGATATGGCCAGATTAACGCTCGTTTCACGCCCCAAAGCGGAAAGCTTGGGAACAAATCCTGCTGTTGAAACCGTCAGCCTGCGGCTTGAAAATCCAAGTCCGACATCACTATCGATAATGGTGTTAATTGCACCGACAACATTGGAATAATTGGCCAAAGGCTCACCCATCCCCATCATTACGATATTGGTGAGACGTTTTGAGTCACCGATGTCATATGCAACATCGCGAACTTGTGCGATGATTTCGCCTTTTGTGAGATTTCTTGCAAAGCCGGCCCTGGCGGTGAGACAAAATCGGCAACCTTGCGCACAGCCGACCTGGCTCGATATGCAAAGTGTATAATGATCCTTTTCCGGAATGAGCACACTTTCAATATATTTGCCGTCACCGAGTTTAAACAGATATTTCTTCGTACCATCCTGCGAGGTTTCGATGCGCGCCTTTTCAAGCCGTTTGATGGAAAAATGGTGTGAAAGTCTTTCTCTGATCTCCTTTTTTATATCGGTCATCACGTCGAACGTATCGGTTTGTTGAAGATAGACCCATTTTAGGATCTGATTGGCACGATAAGGTTTGATATCTCTTAATTTAAGCCATAAAATAAGGTCATCTCTTGTGAGTTCTTTGATATCTGTTTTTGGTAATATAGCGCTCATGTGCTGAAATGATAGGGCGTAATTCAATGTATCAATAATTTTTAGCTAAAATCGTTTTATGATTTTATTAAATCTTGACATAGCATTATTTTACGATTACATTCAAGGATTTTAAAATTCAGATTTCATTGGTACTTTTATGTTTGATAATTTAAGTGACAGACTAAATATAATATTTAAAAAGCTCAAGGGGCACGGTAAATTAACGGAAAAAAATATCGAGGAGGGACTCCGGGAAGTCAGGATGGCCCTTCTCGAGGCCGATGTTCACTACGGCGTCGTAAAAAGTTTTATTTCCGGCATTAAGAAACGTTCCCTTGGTCAGGAAGTCATGTCGAGCCTGACTCCCGGTCAGCAGGTAATAAAAATAGTCAACGATGAACTGACCGAACTGATGGGGGGCAGGATTGAAGACCTGGATCTTTCCGGTTCTGTGCCTGTATCGATAATGCTGGTAGGACTTCAGGGCTCTGGCAAAACCACAACAGCCGGTAAACTTGCTGTTTTTTTGAGAAAAAAGGGAAGAAAACCTTACCTGGTCCCGGCAGATATTTACCGGCCGGCAGCCATTGATCAACTTCAAAAGCTGGGCCAGCAATTGTCTGTTCCGGTATTCCCTTCCAGTGTGGAGATGAATCCTGTGCAAATTTGCCAGGACGCCCGAACCGCGGCGCACCAAACAGGATGTGACATCGTAATCATCGATACGGCCGGGCGTTTGCATATAGACGAAGCATTGATGGATGAACTTTGCCGTATCAAAGATGCGGTAAACCCTTCCGATATTCTCCTGGTCGCTGACGCCATGACAGGTCAGGACGCCGTAAATATCGCCAAATCGTTTAACAACGCCGTTGATATCGGGGGCGTTGTTCTTTCCAAGATGGATGGTGATGCCCGTGGCGGAGCAGCCCTGTCGATCAAATCGATCACCGATAAACCGATAAAGTTTATCGGTGTCGGTGAAAAACTGAGTGATCTGGAGCCGTTTCACCCTGACCGGATGGCTTCCAGGATACTTGGAATGGGCGACGTCCTTACCATGATCGAAAAGGCCCAATCCGTCGTTGACGAAAAAAAAGCGGCCGAGCTCGAAAAAAAGCTAAGAAAAAATGAATTTACACTGGAAGACTTTCGTGATCAAATGGTTCAGATAAGGAAAATGGGCTCCATGTCTGATCTGCTGGGTATGATTCCGGGCATGAGCAAAATGAAGCAGCTCAAAAATCTTGAAGTTGACGATAAAGAATTTATAAAGATTGAAGCGATCATCAATTCCATGACACCCCAGGAACGGCGTCAGCATGCATTAATCAAAGGAAGTCGCCGAAAAAGAATTGCTAAAGGGAGCGGAACCAGTGTACAGGATATAAATAAGTTACTTAAGAATTATACTCAGATTTTGAGAATGATAAAACAAATAAATAAAGGCGGCATACGCGGGATTGGTCCGGGCATGCCCTCATTTTGAAGGAGAAATTTATATGTCAGTTAAAATCAGACTGGCCAGATACGGTGCAAAGAAAAAACCTTTTTATCGAATCATTGTGGCTGATAGTAAATCCCCTCGCGATGGAAGATTCCTGGAAAATGTCGGCACGTACAATCCCTTGCCGGACCCACCCGAGGTGGTTCTAAAACAAGAGAGAATCAAATACTGGATTGATCAGGGTGCAATTCCCACAGACACTGTAAAAAGCCTTTTGAAAAAAGAAGGTTTTTTTGCTAAACTCACATAGTATCTTTGCCTCTAATTCTCAATAGCCAACAAAGGAGAAGGAGCTATGAAAGAGCTGATCAAATATATCGCACAAGCGCTGGTTGATCGTCCGGAACTGGTTGAAGTTTCAGAGGTAGAAGGTAACCAGACATCGGTATTAGAACTCAAGGTGGCCAAAGAGGATTTGGGAAAGGTGATCGGAAAACAAGGTCGGACAGCACGGGCCATGCGAACCATATTGAGCGCCGCTTCTGCCAAACTCAAAAAGCGATCTGTTCTTGAAATCATCGAATAGTATCGCGGGAAAAAGTCGGTTTCTGGCTGTTGGAAAGATCGTTGGCGCCCATGGCGTAAAAGGAAACCTCAAGATCTGTTCTTACGCTGAGTCCGTATCTGTTTACAAGCCGGGCGGTTCGATCATTGTAAGACGTGCCGGGAATATTGAAATAAACCATACGATCAAATGGGCCAAACCTCACGGTAAATCCATTCTTTTATCATTTAAAGATATTGAGAACCGTAATGCGGCTGAAATCCTGGTCGGTTCCGAGCTTTTCATCGAACGGACGGCGCTTCCTGAGCTCGAAGAAGGGGTTTATTATTGGGTTGACATCATTGGTCTCTCGGTTTTTACAGCTGATAATCGGTACATCGGCCATGTTGAATCGATAATGGCCACCGGAAGCAATGACGTTTATGTCGTTAAAGATCCGAATAAAGAAAACAATAATGAAATCCTGATCCCGGCAATTGAATCGGTGGTTTTAGACATAGATTTTGAGCATAAGCGAATACGGGTGGATTTACCCGAAGGATTGTGAAAGAAAAAAGGATGAATTTCATCGTCCTAACGATTTTTCCGCAAATGTTTACCCCTTTTTGGGAACACGGAATCATCAGAAGAGCAATCGATCAGCATAAAATTAGTACTTCAGCAATAGATATCAGAGAGTTTGCGGAAGGAAGGCACCGCACCACGGATGACAGACCATACGGCGGGGGCTGCGGGATGATCATGAAGCCCGAACCACTGGCCGGTGCCATACAGACAGCAACAAAAATTGCACCCTTTTCGAAAAGGATACTGCTGACACCTCAAGGTCGACGCTTTGACCAGAACGTCGCCCATGAATTTTCATCATCAAAAGGACTCATCCTGATTTGCGGCCGTTACGAAGGTGTAGATGAACGGATCTGCCACGATTTCATCGATGATGAAATTTCCATTGGTGATTATATCCTTACAGGGGGTGAGCTGGCTGCCATGGTGGTCATTGATGCGGTTACCCGGCTTATTCCCGGGATACTCGGCGGTAAGGACTCGGCTGATCAGGATTCATTTTCAGATAGCGTTTTAGAATATGCTCAATATACACGGCCCAGAACCTTTGAGGGGCATGAAGTTCCTGAAGTTCTGTTGTCGGGTAACCATAAAGAAATTGAGAAATGGAGGCTTGAAACATCGCTGATACGTACATTTCTGAAACGGCCGGATTTGCTGGAGAACAAAGCCCTGAGCAAACAGGAGATTGAAATTCTGAAAAAATGGCGCATGGATATTGAAAAAATCATACACAACCAATCTTTATATTGCCCTGGTGCATTATCCGGTAGTCAATAAGAACGGCAAAATCATCGCATCCGCGGTAACAAACCTTGATTTGCACGATATATCGAGATCAGCAAAAACATATGGCGTCAGAGTTTTTTATGTGGTTACACCCCTCTCTGACCAGAAAGAACTGGTTGAAAAAATTGTGCTGCACTGGTTAGAAGGGCCGGGCGCCAGATATAATCCAAAACGTAGAGAAGCACTGGAGCTGATCTCAATTAAAGATTCTCTGGATGAAGTGATAGAACATGTTCGGGAAAATACCGGAGATTTTCCCAAAACGGTCGTCACCAGCGCCGGTCACAGCCCTCGTAACATTAGTTTTAAGCGTTTTGGTGAAATGTTGCAGGATGGCACCCTTTATCTTTTAATATTGGGTACCGGCTGGGGGCTTTCGGAAAACTTTATGGCTGAGGCCGACTACGTCCTCAATCCGATTTTAGGAAATACGGATTACAATCACCTGGCCGTGAGGTCTGCCGCCGCCGTTATTCTTGACCGACTTTTTGGGAAAAGGGAATGAAGGCCGATAGGAAATCGGCCAACGCTGATAAACGTGAGTCATGAAGAAACAGCGAATGTGTGACGTTTATATGAATTGAATTAACTTGTTATTTTGGAGATTAATATGGAAAGGGTTAAACAGATACAAAGAGAAATAATGCGGATGGATCTGCCCAGTTTTGCCCCAGGCGATACAGTTAAAGTTCACGTAAAGATAACAGAAGGGGAAAAAGAACGTATCCAGGCTTTCCAGGGAGTTGTGATCAGCAAACGAGGCGGCGGAGCCGACGCGACATTCACTGTTCGGAAGGTTTCATACGGCATTGGAGTTGAACGTATTTTTCCACTGCACTCTCCTGTAATCGATAAAATTGAGGTCATTAATTACGGTCGCGTCCGCCGGTCAAAAATTTATTATTTGCGCAAATTAAGGGGCAAAGCGGCAAGACTAAAAGAGCGTCGTATCAATTAATCGGAAACATATTCAATCTGCTATTTTACGAGATTTCATGGGACGAAATCTGTGGTTGTTCGAAAGAAAAGCTTTTCAAAAAGGCTTTTCAAGAATTGCAGGTATTGATGAAGCCGGCCGGGGACCCTTGGCCGGTCCGGTTGTTTCTGCGGCAGTTATTCTGCCTTTTTCTTTTCAGGTTCCCGGAATATCCGATTCAAAAAAATTAACGCCTAAAAAGCGCGGGTATCTCTACGAAAAGATTTATGACTTTGCCGTTTCCGTCGGGATCGGAATCATCGACCCGTTGGAAATCGACCGCATCAACATCCTTCAAGCCGCTCTCGCATCCATGACCATGGCAGTTGAAAATCTTGTCCCTCAGCCGGATTGCCTTCTTATTGACGGCACGTTTATGATTTCGTCAGTTCTGCCGCAGGAGCCGATACCCAAAGGTGATGACCGCAGCATTTCCATTGCGGCTGCATCAATCATTGCAAAGGTAACCCGTGACAGGTTGATGGAAAGGTACCATCAGGATTACCCTCAGTTCGGATTTTTCAACCACAAAGGATACCCCACAAGATCGCACAAGGAAGCGATTCGGAGATTCGGCTGCTGCCCGATTCACAGAAGAAGCTTTAAAGGGGTTAAGGAACATTTGTAACCCTTTGTCAGCAAATAAAATCTCTGCTCTCAATTTCCAAAAATGATAACGGTGCTATAAGATGCTAAATCAGCGACAGGAATTCGGCAAAGAAAGTGAGTCGCTGGCCGTGAGGCATCTTAAAAAAAACGGGTATAAAATTTTAGAGCAGAATTACCGCAACAAGCTTGGTGAAATAGATATTATTGCCAAAGAAAAGGGGACTCTGGTCTTTGTTGAGGTTAAAGCCAGAAAAACCCATATTTTCGGAAACCCAAAATGGGCGGTAACACCTAAAAAACAACGTAAAATTTCCATGGTTGCCCTTTACTACCTCAAAGCCACAAAACAGACCCATGTCAAGGCCAGGTTTGATGTTATTACGCTAAGTTCACCAAAAGACAATCCTCAGATAGAGATCATAAAAAATGCCTTTGAACTTGCCTACGGATAGTACAAAAAATAGACCAAGTAAGGGAATGCTTTATGTGGTGGCCACCCCTATCGGAAATATGGAAGATATCACTCTAAGGGCGTTAAATGTCCTCGACAATGTTGATCTTATCGCTGCAGAGGATACACGACATACGGGGAAGCTTCTGAAATACCACAATATCAAAAGCCACCTTATTTCTTACCATGAGCATAATGAAAAAGAACGGACACCGCTATTAATTGAACGGATAGAATCCGGATCATCCATAGCGCTGGTGTCCAATGCCGGCACACCCACCGTTTCGGACCCGGGCTATATGCTACTTCAAAGTGCCGTTGAAAAGGGTATAAAGGTCATACCCATCCCCGGCGCTTCTGCTGGTATTGCCGCACTCA
>Ga0210103_1000011_pt1 | contig 28552 bp, 29 predicted proteins | sample RushSE_CattailNL_6_FD_185564 | JGI IMG/M metagenome (GOLD analysis project Ga0210103, IMG submission 185564) | Wetland microbial communities from San Francisco Bay, California, USA, that impact long-term carbon sequestration - RushSE_CattailNLA_D2... | ecosystem: Environmental > Aquatic > Marine... | reverse complement strand
AGCGGAAGGGCCAGGGCGAGCAGGCGCAGCGAGGTCAGGCGCATCAGGTGAAACCGGCAGTCGGAGCGAGGGGAAGGCATTGTACAGGCACGGCAGCAGTCGGCAGGCACGACGATGGTCGGGGCCTTCGGTCATCCGCCTCGCCGGGCCCGCAGGACCTCGACCTGGTCGAGCTCCCACAGGTGGATCGGGGCGCCGCGCCTCACGAACATGCCCGACCCGGCGTTGATGAAGGCCGGTGCGAGGCGCCGCCGGTACCAGTTTCCTGGCCGGATGTGAACGTTGCGGTCCGTGTTGCCCTGGTCGCAGTAGAGCTCCCAGTCCTCGGTGGTGAGCACCCCGAAATGCAGCACGCCTTGGCAGAGCCGGCCGAGGTTGCGGAGCGCGGCTGCGGCCTCGCGCGTCCCGAGGTACTGCAGCACGTCGTAGCAGATGACGAGGTCATATGGCCTGCGACTCGCGAAGGTCGCCGCGGAGCCCTGCTGCCAGCCCAGCCGCTCGCACAGGTAGGCGCTCGCCTCGAGGCCCGTGTAGCTGGCCCGCGGAAAGTGGCGCAGCAGTTGCGCCCGCATCAGGCCGAGGCCACAACCCACGTCGAGGATGCGCCGCACGGGGTACTCGCCGTGTCGGACGAACGCGGCCACCAGGTCGGCACGGCGCGCCATCTCCTTGCGCGTCACCACCCGGGTGCTCGGGTCGAGGTAGAAGCGGCGGTAGAAGCTCGCGTCGAAGCGGTCGGGACTGGAACGGGACACCGGGCAAGCATAGGGGGTTTGCCAGCCACCCGGAAGTGCCGAACTGTTGTCAATTTCCGCTTGGTTAAGCCGCGAAGGAATTTATGTAAATCAATCGCACTATCAAATCTGATTGAATCCAGGCGACATTCCTGTCGCGCCTCGTTCAGGCGCCATCCGCGCGCCTCTGCGGCGCGTGCCCGCCCGGTCCCATTGCATCCGCGCGGCCGCGCCCCCACCTCAGGCGGCACGGACGCAAACCACGGATCTCCCCGATGGCACGACGCAACACCGGCCCCTGGATGTGGGGCGACACGGTCGACCTGCTCGAGCAGGCCGAGCGGCTGCAGCGCCAGTTCTTCCGGCTGGCAGGTGGCGTCACGCGCGCGAGCTGGGAGCCCCCCGTGGATGTGTTCGCCGACGGCGAGGAGATCCTCGTCGAGGTCGCGCTGCCCGGCGTGCCGTCAGACCGGATCGAGCTGGTCTGCGCCCCCGGCGAGCTGGTCGTGCGCGGCGAGCGCCGCCTGCCCCGCCGGCTCGCCAGCGCCGCGATCCAGCGGCTCGAGATCCCGCACGGGCGCTTCGAGCGACGCCTCGCCCTCCCGGCCGGCCACTGGCAACTGGCCGGGCAGGAGCTCTCGAATGGTTGCCTGCAGCTGCTGCTGGTCCGCCGCTGAAGCGGGCCGAGGTGAACGGATGAGCACGAACGACACCCCTGCCACCCCCGCGGCCGACGAGCGCCGCCCGGCTCCGAGCCTGCCGGACGACATGCTGATCGTCCTGCCCGTGCGCAACATGGTCCTGTTCCCGGGCGTGATCCTGCCCGTGGCGATCAAGCGCGAGAAGACCGTGGCCGGCGCACAGGAAGCGGTGCGTACCGAGGCGAAGGTCGGCTTCCTGCTGCAGAAGAGCCCGGAGATGGACGATCCCGGCATCGACGACCTGCACCGCGTCGGCACCGTGGCGAGCATCGTGCGCTACATCACCGCGCCCGACGGCACGCACCACCTCGTCTGCCAGGGCGAGCGGCGCTTCCGCGTGCTCGATGCCGTGGGCGGCTTCCCCTACCTCGTGGCCCGGGTCGAGTACCTGAGCGAGACCGGTGCCACGCACCCGGAGGTCGAGGCGCGAGCGCTCTATCTCAAGCAGAAGGCCGTCGAGGCGATCTCGCTGCTGCCGCAGGCGCCGGCCGAGCTCGGCAACACGCTGCAGGCGATCGAGTCGCCGTCGGCCCTCGCCGACACCATCGCGAGCTTCCTGGACGTGAAGCCCGCCGAGAAGCAGGAACTGCTCGAGATCACCGACCTGCGCGAGCGCCTCGAGCGCGTCTCGACGCTGCTGGGCAAGCGCGTCGAGGTGCTGCGCCTGTCGCGGCATATCGAGCAGCAGACCAAGGAGGCGATCGACGACCGCCAGCGCGAGATCCTGCTGCGTGAGCAGATGCGCCAGATCCAGAAGGAACTCGGCGACGAGAGCAGTGGCGAGGAGGTTGCGGAACTCGGCGAGGCGATCACCAAGGCCGGCATGCCGCCCGACATCGAGGAGCACGCGCGCAAGGAGCTGAAGCGCCTCGAGCGCATGAACGAGGCGAGCGGCGAGTACTCGATGGCACGCACCTATCTCGACACGCTGCTCGCGCTGCCGTGGTCGAAGCTCGACGAGGAGTCGATAGACATCGAACGATCGCGCGGCATTCTCGACGCCGACCACTACGGCCTGGAGAAGATCAAGAAGCGCATCGTCGAGTACCTCGCGGTGCGCAAGCTCAATCCTCAGGGCCGCAGCCCGATCCTGTGCTTCGTGGGACCGCCCGGAGTCGGCAAGACGTCGCTCGGCCAGAGCATCGCCCGCTCGCTCGGGCTCAAGTTCCAGCGCACCAGCCTCGGCGGCACGCACGACGAGGCCGAGATCCGGGGCCATCGACGCACCTACATCGGAGCGCTGCCCGGAAACATCATCCAGGCGCTGCGCAAGGCCGGCACGCGCAACCCGGTGCTGATGCTCGACGAGATCGACAAGCTCGGCCGCGGCATCCAGGGCGATCCCGCCTCGGCACTGCTCGAGGTCCTGGATCCCGAGCAGAACGCCACGTTCCGCGACAACTACCTCGGCGTTCCATTCGATCTCTCCAAGGTGCTGTTCATAGCGACCGCGAACCAGCTCGACACCATCCCGGGTCCGCTGCGTGACCGCATGGAGATCATCGAGCTCACCGGCTACACCGAGGAAGAGAAAGTCGAGATCGCTCGACGCTACCTCGTGCGCCGCCAGCTCGAGGCCAACGGGCTCAAGCCCGAGCAGGCCTCGGTCACCGACGAGGCGCTGCTGCGCCTCGCGCGCGACTACACGCGCGAGGCCGGCTGCCGCAACCTCGAGCGGGAGATCGGCGCGGTGCTCAGGAACGTCGCCGTTCGCATCGCCGAGGGCAAGGCCCAGAGCGTGCGCATCGATGCGGACGAGGTCCGCGAGATCCTCGGCGCGCCTCGCTTCGAGAACGAGGTCGCGATGCGCGTGAGCGTGCCCGGCGTGGCCACCGGACTCGCCTGGACACCGGTCGGCGGCGACATCCTGTTCATCGAGGCGACGCGCATACCGGGCAAGGGCGCGCTGATCCTCACCGGCCAGCTCGGCGACGTCATGAAGGAGAGTGCGCAGGCGGCGCTGTCGCTGGTGAAGTCGCAGTCGGAGGCGCTCGGGCTCGACCCCGTGATATTCGAGCGAAACGACATCCACGTGCACGTGCCGGCCGGCGCGATCCCGAAGGACGGCCCGAGCGCGGGCGTGGCGATGTACACGGCGCTGGTGTCGCTGCTCACGGGTCGCACCGTGCGCCACGATGTCGCGATGACCGGTGAGATCAGCCTGCGCGGACTGGTGCTGCCGGTCGGGGGCATCAAGGAGAAGATGGTGGCGGCGCATCGCGCCGGCATCCGTACCGTGCTGCTGCCCGCGCGCAACCGCAAGGACCTCGAGGACATCCCGCAGAGCGTGCGCGGCGACGTGGAGTTCGTGTGGCTCGAGCGCGTCGAGGACGCCACGGCGCGGGCGTTCGGCACGCCGCCGGAACGCGCGCCGCTCGGTGCGACGGGGACCTGACGCGTTCGCGATCGGAAGCGACGGAGACGGTCTCAGCCGTCGCGCCGCCGCAGGTACAGGCGATCGTCGAAGCTCATCACCCACTTCGGGCGGTAGACGACGACCATCGCCATGATCATGCCGTTCACGAAGGCCTCACCGAAGCTCATCAGCGGTAGCACGGCGAAGTACTCGGGCCCGACGTGCGCCGCGTCCAGCGTGCCGGCGGCCGCGAGGATGGCGACGCGTGCAAGGCCAGCGAGGTTGTAGGCCAGCGCCGAGCCTGCGAACACGGTCAGGAAGAAGTAGATGAAGTAGTTGTGCGGCAGCCGGGCGTGAACGAGCTCGTGCAGCCAGGCCGTCGCCGCCGCGGGCACGATCGCGACGCACAGCAGGTCCGCGCCGAAGCTCGCCCAGTCGGCCTGGCCGGCGTAGCAGAGGACCGAGAGCGCCATGGCGCTCCCGATCACGGCGAGCTGCCAGCCGTGCATGAGCGTGAGCGAGCTCACCAGCAGGAAACGCAGCGACAGGCCCGGCGTTATGCCGGCCTTCATGGACCACAGGCCAACCAGCAGCGCGAGGCTGCCGAGCCAGACCCACTGCCGTTCACGATCGCCGAGCCAGACGCGCCACGGCGCGCTGATCGCGGCGAGCACGAGGGCCGCGCCGCCGAGCACGCCGGTTGCGAGCCGCGTGCCTGCACCGAGCAGTTCGGCCTCGATCAGCATCAGGCCGCGGGCGCTGGACCGGCATCGATCGGCGGCCCCGACGCGGGCGTCGACGCCGGGACCGCGGGCTTCTGCCCGGCCAGCGCGGCGCCGGCTTCATTGGAGACGCTGCGCAGGTGCAGGTCCTGCTGCGGGAACGGGATCTCGATACCCGCCTTGTCCAGCGCCTCATAGACGCGCACGGTGAGCTCGCTGCGGATCTTCACCCAGTCGCCGAAATTGTTGGTCCAGGCGCGGATGGCGAAATCGAGCGAGCTCGCCCCGAAACCCATGAACAGTACTATGGGCGCCGGTTCATCGGCGACGCCCTCGGTGGACTTCGTCACGTCCAGGAGCAGCTCGAGGACCTTTCGCGCGTCGCTGCCGTAGGCGACCCCGACGTTCACGTCGATGCGGCGGTCCATGTCGCTCAGCGTCCAGTTGATCAGTTTCTCGCTGAGCAGCATGCCGTTGGGCACCACGACGTCCGCGCCTTCGAAGGTGCTGAGCGTCGTGGCGCGCATGCCGATCTCGCGCACCTTGCCCGACGTTCCGCTCACCTCGACCACGTCGCCGGGCTGGATCGGGCGCTCGAACATCAGGATCAGGCCCGAGACGAAATTGTTCACCACGTTCTGGAGGCCGAAGCCGATGCCGACGCCGAGCGCGCCGACGACGATCGCGAGCTGGCTCACCTCGAAACCGGCGGCGGCGAGCGCCGCAAAGAGTCCGACGATGATCATCGCGTAGTAAGTGAGCGAGGAAATGCTGTTGCCCACGCCGCGCGGCAGCGACATCTTCGGCAACACCTCGTCCTGCAGGACGAGCCTCACCGTCTTCGCGGCCCAGAAGGCGAGCCAGACCGCGAACGCGAACAGCAGCACTCCGCCGAGCGTCAACGAGATCTCGCCGAACTTGAGCTGATAGGTCAGCACGCCCGTGATCGCATCGCGTATCGGCCGATAGATGCGGAACTCGTTCAGCAGGATCACGACCCACGCCACGACCGCACCCAGCCTCAGCAATCGCGTGAGGCTGTGCAGCAGCGGCCCCGCGTGCTGGGTGACGACGCGGAATCGCGAGAGGACGCGACGCGCGAGCAGCAGGCGCAGCACGGACGAGAGCACGGTGACGCCGGCGTAGAGCACGAGTCCCACGTAGCCGCTGTCCAGGATCCCGGCGGTCAGCATCTCGGCGAGCGTCACGTTGCCGAACACGTTCGCGGCCGCGGAAACCAGCAGCGCCACGATCGCCATCCAGCCGACGCCGCGCACGATCCTGCGGCCGGTCGACAGCGACGCGGCCCCGGGACGCGGTCGCTCGCGCCACAGCAACCAGCCGAGCAGCGCCGCGGTCACCAGCGTGGTGGCGAGCAGGTAGACGCGGAAGTAGAAGGGGTTCGCAATCACCAGGAAGCTGAGGCGGTGGACCAGGTACAGGCCCGTGGCGATGTACGGCCACGGCCCGAGCACCCGGTAGACCGCGGGAGGCAGCAGCCGCAGCACCGGGATCAGGGCAATCAGGAATGCAAGCTGGTGGCGCAGGATCGGCGCGTCGGGTTCGAACAGCACCACGCCGACCATGGTGAGCACGAGCCACGACGAGATCGGTCGCTGCAGGACGCGCGTCGAGGCCTGGATCTCCAGATCGTCCGAGACCATGCGACGGCTCCGGCGACTCAGCCACAGGAGCAGGGGCAGCAGCAGCAACGCGGCAACGTGCAGTGCACGCAGGTACTCCCTGTTGGCCGCGTTGTATTCCTGGAGAAAGCGCGCCTCGATCTCCAGGCCGGTCTTCAGCGACTTCAGCGCCTCGTCGGAGTTCAGCGGCTCGTTCCAAGCCTCCCAGATCGGCGGCGAGTCGATGCGTACCAGGCGGCTGTCGTTGTAGGTGATCGCTGCCGCCACGGCCTTCTGGCCCGAAACGACGGAGGCCTCGACGATGTTGGCCCGCCGGCTGAGGCGGGCCTGATGATCGATCGGGCCGGAAACCGCCTGCTCGGCAAGCGCAATCTGTGCCAGCGCGCCCTGCACCCGGTTGGCCAGCGCCGGTGCCAGACTGACCGATCCAGTCGACGCCCTGGTCGCTTCCCAGGCAGCTCGGCGCTTGCTGAGTTCGGCGGCATCTTCGGTGTACTGGCCGCTCGCCTGCTTGAGGTCGCGCCGCCACCGCTCGAGCTGCCTGCCGAAGAAGGCCCAATGGCGCTCGACGCTTTCGAGGCGCGCGATGGAGAGCAGCCTCAACTCGTCACGCTTGAACAACCCGCTCTCGCGCTGCACGGCCGCAGCAAGTGCTTCCAGGCGCGGCCCGAAGTCTTCCATGGGATCCCGGCCCTGGCTGCGCTGGATCACCTCGCTCGCGAAGCGCTCGTCTGCATCGGCGCGCAGCGGGATGTCCGCCGCAGCGATGGCCTCCGGCGCGGACCTGGCGGGAGCGGCGGGCGTCGCCGCCTCCTGGGCGAAAGCGGCGCAAGACCACCACAGGGCCAGCAAAGGCAGTGCCGCGGCACGGGATCCGACTCGACGACGCATTGAGGCTCCCATCGGCCCTGGGGCGGGCGAGGACCGTGAATTGTCGCATCGCGCGACGCGGCCTCCCACCGTTGCGGAGCCCGATGGCCGAATCTGGCACAATCGCGCCCCCGTCCCGGCTGGTCGCGGGGCACTCCTGAGCTACGTCGGATCATGCGCGAACTGCTGTCCTCAATGCTCGATTGGTACCTCGGCGCCCTGGATCAGGGCGGCTACCTGCTGGTCGCGCTCCTCATGGCGATGGAAAGCTCGATCATCCCGCTGCCGAGCGAGTTCGTGATCCCGCCGGCGGCCCATGTCGCGCACACGCGCGGCACCATGACGCTCACCGGCGTGGTCATCGCCGGCACGCTGGGCTCCTGGGTGGGCGCCACAGTGATGTACTGGGCGTCGCGACTGCTCGGGCGGCCGCTGCTCATGCGCTACGGCCGCTACATGATGATCACGCCAGAGAAGATCGAGAAGGCCGAAGCGTGGTCGTCGCACTACGGCACGATGGGCGTGTTCGTGTCGCGGCTGCTGCCGGTGATCCGCCACCTGATCGGCATTCCCGCCGGCATCGTGCGCCTCAACTTCCTCTGGTACTCGATTGCGACGCTCATCGGGTCGGCGATCTGGTGCACGGTGCTCGCCTGGATCGGGGTGACCGCCGGACAGGACCCCGAGCTCATGGCCGGTAGCGTCCACCGCATCTCGCTGTGGGTGGGCGGACTCACCGCGTTCCTCGGCCTTCTCTACTACTTCTTCGTCCACCGGCACATGCGGCGCTGAGGCCGCCTCCGTGACCGACGTGCATGCCACGCCCGCCGGTGCCGCTGCGGGCGGTGGGCGAGTGCTGCCCGCGCGTCGCGCCGGTCCCGACGGCCGCCCGCGCATCGATTACCGCGCGATCGCTTCGCTCGCGCTGCCGCTCATGGTCAACAGCAGCCTGCAGGCGGTGATCAACCTCACCGATACCTGGTTCGTGGGGCACATCTCCACCACCGCGATGGCCGGCATGGCGGCGATCTTCTGGCTGGTGTTCTTCTTCGTGATGCTGGTCGGTGGCATCGGCCTCGGCGTGCAGACCTTCGTCGCGCAATACGAGGGCAGCGGGCGACGCTGGCGCGCGGGACACGCGACGTGGGTCGGACTGTGGGGAGCCGCGGTTACCCTGCCGCTGTTCGCCTTCGTGGGCTGGCACGGCGGCGAGCTGCTCGCACCCTTTGGCCTCGACCCCGAGGTCGAGAGGCCTGCGCTCGAGTACTGGTGGCCACGCATGATCGGCGCACCGCTGGGGGTCGCGCTATGGGCGTTGCTCGGGTTCTTCAACGGCGTCTCGCGGCCGCGCGTGACGGTGATGACGACCGCCATCGTCGGCGTCGTGAACGCCGTGCTGAACCAGCTGTTCATCTTCGAGCTCGGCTGGGGCATCGCAGGCGCAGCCTGGGCCACCAATGCCAGCATGCTGGTCGGCCTGGTCTTCGCGCTCGGCATCTTCCTTCGCCCAGACCTGCGGGCGCGCTACCGGACGCACCTCACGTGGCGACCCGATGCGGCCAACCTGTGGCGCGAGTTCAAGCTCGGGCTGCCGATGGGCGCGATGTATGCCGCCGATCTCTTCGGTATGTCGCTGTTCTCGCTGATGCAGGTGCGCCTCGGGCAGGTGGACGGGGCGACCACGCAGATCGTGGTGATGCTGACTTCGATCGCCTACCTGCCGGGCGTCGGCATGGCGCTCGCCGGAACCACACTCGTGGGCCAGGCGATCGGCGCGGGCGACCGTGACTGGGCGCGCCGTCTCGGCAACGCTGTGATCGCGGTGACGACCGGGTACATGGGCGCCGTGGGCGTGATGCTCGCGGCGCTGGGGCCGTGGGTGATGCCGCTGTTCGTCGCGGCGGATGACCCGCAGGCCGCGGAGGTGGTCCGCCTCGGCCTGGTGCTGCTGTGGATCGCCGCCGGCTACCAGCTGTTCGACGGACTGCAGCTTGGCTCGGGCTTTGCCCTGCGCGGAGCAGGCGACGTTCGCGTGCCGGCGCTGATCTTCCTGGGTCTCGCCTGGGGCGTGTTCGTGCCGCTTGCGCACTCGCTGTCGTTCGCGCCGGGCCAGGGCTGGTTTGACGTGCTGCCGCAGCTCGGCTACGGATCGGTGGGCGGCTGGACGGCGATGCTGGTGTACGTCCTGCTGCTCGCCGTCGCGATGCACCTGCGCTGGCGGTCGGGCAGCTGGCAGAAGATCCGCCTGTAGCGGCCGGCGGCCGGCCCGCCTGCGACGCAACGCTTGCAGGTCAGTCCCAGGTCCAGCGTCCGCCCTCCCAGGTGCTCAGGCGCGCCATTCCGTGAGTCCCTCGGTCTCATAGAGGCGTGCCCAGCTCGGTCGCGCGCGCAGGCGATCCGCGTACTGTCTGAGCGCCGGCCAGGCGGTCACAGGCTTCGGCATGTTGCGCGACCAGCGCATGTACATGAGCGCGAGCAGGTCGACGCCGGAGAATTCCGCGCCGAGCATGTACGGCCCGTGCTCGGCGAGGTGCGCATCGACCAACGACCACGCGCCTTCGATCTTCTCTCGCAGCGCGTCGCGTACGAAAGGCGGATGCTCGGCCGACCCGAGGTCCGGCGGGTAGAACCACTGGCGGTATGCCGGGCCGAGGGCGTTCGCGAAGTACACGACCCACTGGTACCAGTCGGCGCGAAGTGCGCTGCCGGGCGGGGGCGCGAGTCCCGCGTCAGGGTGACGCTCCGCGAGGATCATGAGCAATGCCGCCGACTCGAAATATGGCTTGCCGTCGATGACGAGCGTCGGTACCTGGCCGCGCGGATTGAGCTTCAGGTACTCCGCAGCGCGCTGCTCTTCCCGCTCGAAGTCGAGCTTCACGAGCCGGAACGGCACCCCGATCTCGATCAGCGCGAGGTGCACGACCATGCTGGCCGATCCGGGCGAGTAGTAGAGCGTGTACACGGGCGAATCCTCCGGCAGCTGCGGTGCGCGAGCATAGCCCACGCGCCGTGCAGGTCGCCGATGTATGCGGCGTCAGCTCACCGAACCGGGCAGGTCGAACACCAGCACCTCGGCATCGGCACCATCGGTGAGCTCGACCCCGGTGACCTCGGTGAGCTTGAGCGCATCGCCCGCGTCGAGCACTTCTCCACTGGCCCTAACGCGGCCTCGCGCGACGTGCACGTAGACGCGCCGACCGGAGGCCACCGCAAGCATCGCGCGCTCGTCACCATTGAGCAGGCCCGAGTAGACGCGCGCGTCCTGGTGAATGCGCACCGAGCCGTCGGCGCCATCGGGCGAGGCGACCAGCCGCAGCCGGCCTCGTTTCTCGTCGGCCGGAAAATTCTTCTGCTCGTACTCAGGCTCGATCCCGCGAACGTCGGGCTGGATCCAGATCTGCAGGAAATGCACCGGCGCGTCGCTCGAATGATTGAACTCGCTGTGCAGCACGCCGCGGCCTGCGCTCATGCGCTGCACCTCGCCCGGACGGATCACGGAACTCGTGCCCGTGGAGTCCTTGTGGGCGAGCGCACCCTCGAGCACGTAGCTGATGATCTCCATGTCGCGGTGCCCGTGGGTGCTGAAGCCCGCGCCGGGGACGACGCGATCCTCGTTGATGACGCGTAGCGGCCCGAACTCGACGTGCTGCGGGTCGAAGTAGTCGGCGAAGGAAAACGAGTGATAGGAGCGCAGCCAGCCGTGGTCTGCGTAGCCGCGGTCGCCGGCGCGTCGGATCTCGGTCATGGAAACCTCCTTGCGTTGGTGAAGACGCAAGATAAGGCCAACGAAATCGATCTAAAAGTCAAAAAATGCGCGTCTAGAGATCGAGTCCATCGATCTGTCCAGCCTCGAAGCGGCTGGTTGGCGCCATCGGCGGTGAGATCGTTCGCCCGGCAGCGTCAGCGCATCACCCAGCCGCCGCTGACCGGGAAGACCTGACCGACGAAGCAGTTCGCCGCCTCGCTGCAGAGATAAGCCGCGAACATCGTGTCCTCCCGCGCCGACACCAGCCTCCCGAGCGGTACGTCGCGCCGGAGACGCTCCTGGAAGGCTGGCTTGGCCTGCAGCTCTGGCGGGAAGTAGGTCGGGTTGTCGACGAAATTCTGGGCAATCGCGTTCACCTTCACGCCGTGCTCGGCGGCCTCGATGCCCACGGTCTGGATGTAGGCGAGCTGGGCGCCGCGCGCAGCGCTGTAGGTCGAGGCGCGCTTCTGCCCGCGCAGCGCCGCCGCGCTGCCCACCAGCAGGATCTTGCCGGCGCGGCGCTCGATCATCTGCGGCAGCACCGCGCGCACGAGCCGCGGCAGCGGGTCCACGAGCTTCGCAAAGACATCGCGCCACTCCTCATCGGTGGCGTCGACCGCGGCGTTGCGCGGCGCGGGCAGCGAGAGGTGCGCGACGAGGACGTCCACGCGACCGCTGGCCGCCAAGAGCGCGGCTGGACGCGCCGGCTCGTCGAGCGCCCCGTCGTCGGCGATCACCGTCGCGCCGAGGCCGGCGAAGGTCTCGCACAGCGCGGGTCCCATAAATTCGCGCGCCTGCGTGATCAGCACGCGCTTGCCCTCGAGATCGATCATGGCGGCTCCTCTTGGCACGAGGTGGATGTGTCCGCGCCGACCGATTGATCTGCTCGATCCCGTCTCGATCTCACGGGCCGGCCGGGAGCGGACCGAAGTATCGCGCCGCGCCGTCGTGGAGCGGGATGGTCACGCCCACCCGGGCCCGTTGTCGTGACAAGCGCGAGGCGCTGACCCCACGGCCCGGGACGTCGCTGGCCGCGAACATGGCGTCGAGCACTCCCGTGACGACGTCGTCGGGAGTAGCCGCATTCGCCACGAGCAGCGCCGTGGCGGCCACGGTTGGCACGGGTTGCTCCTGCCAGGGGTAGGTGCGGGCAGGGATCACGAGCTGCACCAGCGCAGGCCGCTCTGCCGCGAGGCGCTCGGCCACGGAACTGTCGAGCGGCACCAGTCGCAGCGGCCCGGCTGCATTCATGCGCGCCAGCAGTCGCCACGGCGCCGAGACCACTTCGACGACCGCGTCGAGCGAGCCCTCCGCGAGCTGCTCGAGCGCATCGCCCGGTCCCTCGGTCCTCACTTCCGTGTATGACCCTGCGGCGAGACCGTGCGCGTCGAGCACCTGCAGCGCCGTGTATCGCGTGCCGGAGCCGAGCACGCCAATCGAGATTCGCCGGCCCGCAAGCTGCGCCACCGACTCGATGCCGGAGTTCCTGCGCACGACGATGTGCACGGGCTCCGGGAACAGGCTCGCGACCGCGCGCAGCTGCCGAAGCTGACCGCTGATTGCGAACAAGCCCTCGCCGCCGACCGCCGCTGCCGCGACGTCGCTCTGGACGAGGCCGAAGCGGGCTTCTCCGCGGTCGACCAGGAACGCATTGGCTACGCTGCCCTCTGTATTCGCGACCTCGATCCCGCGGCGGTCCCCGAGCCTTACCCCCAGCGAGCGCACGAACCGCGCGTACTCGCCGTCGGCCGGCCCTGTCGCGACCACGATCGCCTGGCTGCCGGCATCCAGCCGGAGCTGGATGTTCTGCAGCGCATGGTCGAGCTCTTCAGTGACGACCCGCTCGCGCTGGTCGCGAGGTACCGCGCTGGTGTCGACCAGCTTTGCAAGGCGGCGGACCAGCTCGTCTGTGGTCGACGGCGCGGCGCCTCCTGCAGCCTGCGTCGCGGTCGTGGCCAGCGGCAGCCGCAGGTCGGTCGGTCGCCAGTCCGGCCCGTCGCGGCGGTAGACCACCGAGCCGAAGGCGCGCAGCTCCGCGCCGGGCGCCATGCGTCCGCCGCCGAGCCCGATCACGCCCGCATCGGTCGCACCGAGCGCGGCGGCGATGAGCTGGGGACTGAGGCCCTCCCAGTCCGAGGGATCGTAGGCCTCCACGAACTCGAGACGTGCATTGAAGTAGACGATCGCCTGCCGGGCACCATCCTCGGCCGCCGCGAACGGTGCGCTGCCCTGCCGGTTGAGGTCGCGCAGCACCAGCACCGGTCGCCCGAACAGCGTATCCAGTCGCGCCTGCAGGTCCCGCGACAGCCCGGCCTCGTCCGGCCCGCGCGCGCAGGCGCCGGCCAGCACGGCCAGCAGCAGGATGATCGGCAGCTGCAACCGGCGCATGCCTCAGAACCCGAGGGCAGGCAGGGCGAAGAACGCTTGCACCACGATGGCGTTGGCGATATCCGCGAAGAATGCACCGACGATCGGGATCAGCAGGAACGCCAGTGGCGCCGGCCCGTGACGCTCGGCGAGCGTCTGCATCACCGACATGCCGACCGCGGTCGTGGCCAGTCCTGCGGCGACCTGCCCGCCGCTGATCACCGCGGCGTCGTGGTCGCCGCCCATCGCCCGTGACGTGACGAAGTACGCGAATGCAGCCGTCGCCAGCGCATTGACGACGACTATGAGCAGCAGCGGCCCGGCCATGGTCGCGAGTTCCAGGATGCGCATGGACATGAGCGCCATGATCAGGAACAGCGACAGGGCAACGCTGCCGAAGGCCTGGACGGCACGGTCGTTGACGGGAATCAGCACGAGCCCCGCCTTAGTGCCCAGAGGCACGACGAGGTTACGCACCGTCATCCCGATCAGCAGGGCCCAGAGGAAGTCAGGCAGCAGGATCCCGGTGTCCTTCATCAGCCTTCCCACGGCCTCGGCGCCGCCGATACACAGCAGGCAGACCAGCAGCACGAACAGCAGCTGCTCGGCCGTGATCGGCGCGAACACCGGGCTCGAGGGCAGGGCCGGGTCCGCGGCCGTCGCGCCGGGCGCGGCACCCGGAGTCGCCGGCCTGGCCGCCGCCTGCCGTCGCAGCAGGCGCTCCGCCACCGGCCCGGCGAGCAGGCTGCCGAGGATCAGGCCCGCCGTCGCCGCGGCCATGCCGAGCTCGAGCGCGCCCTGCAGGTTGCGGGTGTCGGAGAAGCTCGCGGCGTAGGCCGCCGCCGTGCCGTGCCCGCCCACCAGCGAGATCGAGCCGCCGAGGAGTCCCACCAGCGGGTGCAGGTCGAGCAGGCGCGCGAGGCCGACCCCGATCGCGCACTGCATGACCATCAGAGCCACGAACAGCACCAGCAGGATCACGAGCTTCCAGCCGCCGCGGGCCAACGAGCGCACGTCGGCGCCGAGGCCCAGCGTCGCGAAGAAGGCGAGCAGCAGCGGATCCTTGAGCGACTCGTCGATGGTGAGCTGGGTGCGCGCCACGAGACCCACCGCCGCCAGCGCCACGGCAAACAGCACCCCGCCCACCACCGGCACCGGGATGCTGTAGCGCTGCAGCAGCGTCGAGCGCTGCACCAGCAGCTGGCCAACGAAGAACAGCGCCGTGGCGAGCGCGAGCGTCCCGAACAGGCTGAGGTCGATGGTTTGCACCCGCGTATCTTGCAATACAATGCCGCCTGGTTTCGCCTCCCCCAGCATCCGTCCATGCCCACCTACGACTACCTCTGCCCCGCCAACGGTCGCATCGTCGAAGTCAGTCACAAGATGGCCGAGCGGATCACGACCTGGGGCGAGCTGTGCCGCCGGGCGGGCATTCCGCTGGACGGGACCCCTGGCAAGGCGAAGGTCGAGCGATTGATCACCGGCGGAAACGTCCTGATCGGCTCGCTCGGCAGCAAGCGCGAGGTGCCCTGCGACACGGGTCCGTGCGGCGCGCCGGCCTGCGGCGGCGGCGGTTGCGCATACAACTGAAAACCCGTCACGCGCCCGCCGGCCGCGCGACGGGCACGACCGAGCGGCAACGCGCGTGAGCGCTCCACCGAAAGTAGGCTTCGTCTCCCTCGGCTGCCCGAAGGCGCTGGTGGATTCCGAGCGCATCCTCACCCGGCTGCGCGCCGAGGGCTACGACGTCGTTGGCAGCTACGAGGACGCAAACCTCGTGGTGGTGAACACCTGCGGTTTCGTCGACGACGCCGTGCACGAGTCGCTCGACGCGATCGGCGAAGCGCTGGCCCGCAACGGCAAGGTGATCGTCACGGGCTGCCTGGGCGCGAAACCCGAGACCATCACCGAGCGGCACCCGTCCGTGCTCAAGGTCACCGGCCCGCATGCCTACGAGGAAGTGGTCACGGCAGTGCACGAGCAGCTCCCGCCGCTGCACGATCCGTTCCTGGACCTCGTGCCTCCGCAGGGCATCCGCCTGACGCCGCGCCACTACGCGTATCTCAAGATCTCGGAGGGCTGCAACCACCGCTGCACGTTCTGCATCATCCCCTCGATGCGCGGCGACCTCGCGAGCCGCCCCATCGGCGAGGTGATGCTCGAGGCCGAGCGCCTCGTGAAGGCGGGCGTGAAGGAACTGCTCGTGATCTCGCAGGACACCAGCGCCTACGGCGCCGACCTCCGCTACGCGACCGGGTTCTGGGGCGGCAAGCCCGTGAAGGCGCGCTTCACCGACCTCGCGCGCTCGCTGGGCTCGCTCGGCGCCTGGGTGCGGCTGCACTACGTCTATCCGTATCCGCACGTGGACGAGGTGATCCCGCTGATGGCCGAGGGCAAGGTGCTGCCGTATCTCGACATTCCGTTCCAACACGGCAGCCCGCGCGTCCTCAAGCTGATGAAGCGACCCGCGCACGCCGAGAACACGCTCGAGCGCATTGCCCGATGGCGCGAGGCGTGTCCCGGGCTGACGCTGCGCAGCACGTTCATCGTCGGCTTCCCCGGCGAGACCGAGGACGACTTCCGGATGCTGCTCGGCTGGCTCGAGGAGGCGCGGCTCGATCGTGTCGGCTGCTTCAAGTACTCGCCGGTCGAGGGTGCCGCGGCAAACGCGCTGCCGGACCCGGTTCCGGACGAGGTGAAGCAGCATCGCTACGAGCGCTTCATGGAACTGGCCGCGCGCATCAGTGCGGAGAAGCTCGCCGCCAAGGTGGGCCGCAGCATGCGCGTGCTCGTGGACATCGTGGACGAGGAGGGTGCCATCGCGCGCTCGACCGCCGACGCGCCAGAGATCGACGGCACCGTGAGGATCCTCAGGCCAGGCAAGCTCAGGGCCGGCGACTGGGCCGACGTCGTGATCACGGGCGCGGACGAATACGACCTGACCGCCCGCATCGAGCGAGCGGACTGATCCGCGCCTGCCGCAAGGCGCCGGCCCGCGGTCGAGGGGAATGACCATGTCGTTGCTACGCTGCACCGCGATGCTGCTCGGCCTCGCCCTGCTCCTTCCCGGGGGCGCGGCGGGCGAAACAGGACAAGCGCCGTCGGCCGCACCGGCAGCGACCGCAACGGCGGCGCCCGAGGCGCTGGATCCGGTCAGTGAAGCGATTCGCGAGCTCACCGACCACTTGCGCTACCAGGGAGCGCATGATCCCGGTGATCACGCCCTGCACGGCGAGCACGTCGTGCTCGGCGAGACCGTGGCGCGCTACTACGAAGCCCAGCAGTTCCGGCCGCGCTGGCAGGACCCCGCGTGGCTCGACCGCCTGCTGGTGTCGTTGAACGACCTGGCGAACGACGGCCTCCGCCCGGCGGACTATCACTTCGAGGCGCTCGAGGCTTTGCGGGCGCAGTTGCAGCGCGCGGGCAGGTTGCCCGACGGCGAACAGGCCGCGCTCGACGTGCTCGCGACCGACGCGATGATGCTCGGGCTCTATCACCTCTACCTCGGCCGGGTGGACCCGGAGAAGCTCAGTCCGCAGTGGAACTTCGCATCGCGCCCGGTCTCGGTCGAGCGCGGCTTCGAGGCGCTCACGCGCGCACTCGAGGCTGGCGCGATCCGCGAGACCTTCGACCGGGCGCGACCGCAGCACCCGTGGTACCAGCGCGGGCGCGAGCGACTGAAGGAGTACCGCGCGCTGGCCGCGGCTGGTGGCTGGCCGAACGTACCGATGGGCCCGACGATCAAGCTGGGCATGGAGGACCCGCGGGTCCCGACGCTACGGGCACGGCTCCTGGTGACGCGGGATTACCCGGCGGGTTCAGTACCTACAGCACAGGGTACAGCGGCGCCGCCAGCCGCCGGGGAAGCCCTGGGCTCCGCGGACACACCTGCCGATGCCGCATCCTCCGACAGGCTCTACGACGCATCGCTCGAGGCGGCAGTGAGGGGATTCCAGGAACGCCACGGCCTCGCGCCGGACGGCGTCGTGGGGCCGGGCACGCTCGCAGCGCTCAACGTCCCGGTCGAGGCGCGTATCGACCAGATCCGCGTGAACCTGGAGCGCGCGCGCTGGGTGATGCACGAGCTGAAGGGCGAGTTCGTGCTCGTGGACGTGGCGGGCTTCGACGTAACCTACTTCCGCGAGGACGAGGCAGTCTGGACCTCGAAGGTGATCGTCGGCCGTCCGTACCGCGAGACGCCGATCTTCAAGTCGCTCATCACCTACATCGTGCTGAATCCGACGTGGACCATTCCCCCGGGCATTCTCGTCAAGGACAAGCTGCCGATCATCAAGCGTGACCCGGGCTACCTGCAGCGCAACAACATCCGCGTCATCGACGCACGGGGCCGCGAGGTGAGTCCCTACTCGGTGAACTGGAGCCGCTACTCCGCCAGCAACCTGCCGCCGTACCAGTTGCGCCAGGACCCCGGAGAGGACAACGCGCTCGGCCTCGTGAAGATCATGTTTCCGAACCCGTACCTGGTCTACCTGCACGACACGCCGTCGAAGTCCCTGTTCGACCGCGACCAGCGGACCTTCAGCTCGGGGTGCATCCGCGTGCAGAAGGCCTTCGAGCTGGCCGAGCTGGTGCTCGGCGACCCGGCAACGTGGAACCAGGAATCGCTCGCGGCAGCAGTAGCGACCAAGCAGACGCGGACCGTGAACCTCGCGAAGCCGGTCCCCGTGCTGCTCCTCTACTGGACGGCGCAGCCGCTCGCGAACGGCCAGGTGGTATTCCGCAACGACGTCTACGGCCGCGACCCGCCGACGCTCGCGGCGCTGAACGGGCCGTTCGTCCCGCGGCGCTGATTCCCGCGCGCACAAAAAAGCCGGCGGTTGCTTGCGCGCGCCGCCGGCCAATCTTTCACGCAGGAGGAAAACTGGCGACAGTCTCCTGCACCAGCCGGCCCCGGACATCCGTGGAAGTCTCGGATCGCGCTAGGTAGAACTGCGGAGTGACGGCCGATGCCCGCGGGGCCGCCGCGGTGGCACGCCTCCTCGGACGTCGGCCGTTCGCAGGCCGTCAGTGGTCGTGGTGATGATGGCCGCCGGGGCCGTGCACGTGGCCGTGCTCGAGTTCCTCGGCGGTCGCATCGCGGACGTCTGCCACCTCGACGTCGAAGTTCAGGTTCTCTCCCGCGAGCGGGTGATTTCCGTCCACCGTGACCATGTCGCCCACGATGCCCGTCACAGTAACAACGCGCGCATTGCCCTGCGAGGTCTGGGCGTGGAACTGCATGCCGGGCTGAACGTTCGCACCGCCGAACTGGCGGCGCGGAACCTGCTGCACGAGCTTCGCATCGCGTTCGCCGTAACCCTCGGCCGGCCCGATCTTCACGCTCAGCTTGTCGCCCGCCTGCTTGCCCTCGAGCGCCTTCTCGAGTCCCGGGATGATGTTGCCCTGGCCGTGCAGGTAGGCGAGCGCGTCGCCGCCGGAGGAACTGTCGATCACCTCGCCGGCGTCGTTACGGAGCGTGTAGTGAATGAGGACAACTTTTTGCTGGGCGATCTGCATGTGCACTCCCGGAGAAGACGACAGGTTCCTTGAAGCGGCGCGCGGCTAGATCGGCCGACCGTCCCTGAGGGCGAGCCAGCCGCGCACGACGCGATAGATGACCCAGACGCCGACGACCACGATGCCTAGGATCCAGGTGACGAAGCCGAGCCCGAGCGCGAGCACCAGCGGCGCCGAGAACAGGCTGATCAACACGATCCAAAGAGCCGCCCACCAGAAGGTGCGGAGCTGCCAGCCGAAGTGACCGTCCAGCCAGGTGCCGCGCACATCATTGCGCTTCACGTAGTTCATGATCACCGCGATGATCGACGGGATGCCGAACACGAACGCCGTGGCCACCGCCGCGGACGTGAATATGCCGAGCAAGGCACTGGCCGCGTGCAGCGCGTACATCCAGTGCGTATAGCTGACGAGGTTCGGGGCGACGGTCGGGGTCGCGGTGGCTTCGGTCACGGCAGCTGCCTCCTCGGCCCGTGGCCGGGCCAGAAGTATCTCAAATGGGGTCCGGGCGACCAAATACAAGTTCCCGATCGCTTGCGGCGCGCCGCTCCGCAAGCCTCCCTGCTGCAGAAGGGTCAGGCGCTCAGCCGTCCGGCAAGGCGCCGGCTCAACGACCCGCGCCGGAACCGATGCGCGCCGTGACCTCGATCTCGATGCGCATCCGCGGATCGGCCAGTCCGACCGACATCATCGTGGCTGCCGGTCGAACTTCCCCGAACCAACGTCGCAGCACGGGCCAACAGCGCGGGAAATCCTGCGCGTCCGGCAGCAGGTAAGTGACTCGGACGACGTCGGCCATCGCTGCGCCGGCCTCGCGCAGCGCGGACTCGATGTTGCGCAGGCATTGCTCGGCCTGCTGCTCGACATCATCCGGGATGGTCATGGTCGAGTAGTCGAAGCCGGTCGTTCCCGAGACGAACACCCACTCTCCGTCCACGACGGCGCGGGAATAGCCGATGTCGCGCTCGAAAGTCGAGCCTGAACTGACGAGCCTGCGGGTCATCTTGAGCTTTCCCCCGTTACGGTCTTCGCAGCGTGCCGCTTGCGATCCTTCATGTACTTCCAGTTGCGCGGCTTGCCCGCCGAGATCCACTCGATCGCGGTGCGGATGCGGCGGATGCCGATCAACCGTGGCGCCGCTTGCACTCGGCCACGGATCCGGCGACCAGTTGCCCGAGCACCTCCAGGTCGATGTCCGACAGTCGCCGGATGTACAGGCAGGACTTGCCCATCCGATGGCGGCCGAGTCTCGCCAGCAGCGCGTCACGTCCATCGAAGTCGGCGACAAGGTAGACGCTGATGTCCGGCTTGCGTGAGGAGAAGCCGGTCACGCACATGTTGCCTTCGTGGCCGCTGGCGTAGCGGTAGTGATACCTGTCGAAGCCGACGATGCTTGGCCCCCACATGATGGGCTCGCAGCCGGTCACCCTCTGCATCATCGCGACGAGTTGATCGCAGTCGCGGCGCCGCTCCTCGCTGTCGATTCCGTCGAAATAGCTCGCCACGCTCGCCCTGTTCGGCTTCGTCTTCATCTCACGGGCCATGGCGATCTCCCGTTCAGCGCATCGTGCCGCCGGCTCGAGCGAGCGGCTAGCGAACCTTTGCTACGTCGAAATGAGGGTTCTCTATGAATCCAATCCGGTTGCCGAAGGGGTCGCGAACGGCGCAGACCCGGATTCCGTCGCCCACGTCCTGCAGGGGATCGAGCGGTGTCGCGCCGAGCTCGACCGCGCGGGCAAGGGCGGCCGACGCATCGGCGACGCCCCACAGCGCCTGCGGCCCGGAGGTGCCCGCCTCGCCATCGGGCATGAGGCCGAGCTCGAATCCACCAACTTCGAAGCCGACGTAGAACGGCTGATCGAAATACGGAGCGTGCCCGACCAGCGAGGCGTACCACGCCTTCGCGGCGTCAAGGTCCGTGACCGGGTAGACGACGGTGCGCAGGCCCAGCAGCATGGCTTACTCCCCGAGAATGAGACTTGGGCGTGCCGGTGTCGCGACCCGCCCGCGGCCGAGCGACAGGGCGCGAGCATACCGCGGCTCGTGCCCCGCTGGCGGCGGCGAATCGAAGTGGGCACGCGCCTTGCGGTCAGGCCCCGAGCGAGCCTGGTTCGTGCATTCACGTCGCTGCGCCGTCGCGCTCATAGCGGTACAGGTCGGCCACGATGCCGTGCCGGCGGAAGCCTTGCACCAGCGTCGCGACCCGCCGGAAGCCCTTCCGTTCCAGCAGCCGCCAGCTCGCGGCATTAGTCGCGACGGACGTCGCCACCACGCGCTCGAAGGACCGCAGCGTCGCGCGATCGAGCACGGCCGTGAGCATCGCTGACCCGTAGCCCAGACCCCATAGTGACCGACGCACCATGTACCAGACCTCGTGCTCGCGGTCGACCCAGTCGATGCCGATCAGCCCGACGCTGCCTGCGTCCGCATCCATCGCGACGTACGGGCCGTCGCGCTTCGGTTCGTCGCGGTAGCGTGCGTGCAGACGCGCGATTCGTTCGGATGCTTCCTCCGACGTCGCCGTCGGCTCCCAGTTGGTGAATCGAACGACCTGCGGATCCGACCAGAGCTCATGCACGAACCCGGCGTGCGATGCCTCGAGTCGAACGAGCTCCACCGCGGTCGGACTTCGGCGTCCTGGGTGTGACGGCATCGCTCACCCACGCGCCGACGTGACAGAGCCGCCGGGCACGGCGGGCGTGCCGTCGTCCGGTGCCGGATGCGGATCACGGAAGGTGAAGGCCTCCGCACCCGGCCCCTTGCCGCGCAGCAGGTCGAGACGAGCGAGGGCTTCCTCGACATCGGGCCGGTGACCCTTGGGTACCCACCACAGCACCTGGAACGCGTCGCTCATGCGCTCGAACCACTCGCGACGCCGCTGCAGCATCTCGAGGTGTCCCGACCCGTAAACGTAGCGCCGCAGCGGCTCGAGGTCCTGCCATACGGAGAGGTTCGCAATCACGTGCTCGGCACCGAGAAAGCGCCGTACCGCACCCTCCCCGGCGTCGCCCGTCAGTCGCCAGACGAAGCCCGGACTCCGGTCCGCCTCTGCATGAATGCGATCGAGATTGGCGGCGAAATCAGCCATTACCGGCGAGTCGAGCGGGCCCTTGATGAGCCCAAGGTTGAACTGCGCGAGTTCAAAGGCGCGGGCACCACGTGCCGCAGCGACCGGCCGGTGCCGTGTGCCTGCGCCCATGGTGACGTGCAGCAGGCGGCTCGGCGCGTGCACGCGCGCCGTGTGCCAGGCACCGCGCGGCACGATCACGAGGCGGCGGTCGTGCACGCGGACCTTTCGAATCCCGGCGGGTTCCTCGATGAGCAACTCGACGTCGCCTTCGAGCACAAAGACGAGTTCGTCCGCTTCCGGGTGCATTTCCCAGTTCGGCCAGTCCTCGGAGCAGCTGAACTCGGAGATGAGCCAGCCGTGACCGAGCTTCTCGAGTTCCTCGGGCGGCAGCGACCAGAATCTTTCACCGCCCTCGAACACGGCGGACGAACCGTTGCGGCTCAGGTAGACGTAGTCGACGCTCGGGTCGCAGGGATCGCGGGTTCTCCGATCTTGGGACATGCCTGGTGCGCCGCAGCCCCATGCGCGTCTCACTTCGCGCCCCGCCCCAGCGCATACGCCACGGCGGCAATCACGAGGCACGCGAGCGCCATGACGTCGGCCGCGAACACGCGCCCGACCTGCGCGTTGTAGCCGCCCGTGGAATGCGCAATCCAAAGAAACGACCCGACGCTGACAAGGCCTGCGACGATGGCGGCCGCCCAATAGGACGGCTGGAACGCAGCCAGCAGCAAGAACGCGCCGAGCAACCCGAACAGCACGGCCCTGTGCCGCATCAGGATCGCAAGGTTCGGCTCCTCGAATGACAATCCGTAAAGCGCTGCGAGTCGCTCGCTGCCCAGCACGCCCGCGAGCGGCAGCAGGTGGATGATGCCGACGATCACCAGCATGGTGGAGACGATGTACTTCATTGAGCGACTATACGACACGGTCGGCCGGCATCAAGATGAGGGCGTCGGGAGGCGCCTGTTCGGCGGGGAGCTGGAGCGTCGGCCGCCAATCAACAAGGATTGAAGCCATGAACTACGACTATCTCCTGATCGCCCTGCTGGTCGTCTACATCGGCTGGCGCCTTTGGTCCTCCTATCGCGCGCGGCAGCGCATGCCGGAACTCAAGCGCGAAGGTGCGCAGCTCGTGGACGTACGCAGCCCCGGAGAGTTCGCGAGCGGTCACGCGCCCGGAAGCGTGAACATCCCGCTGCAAGAGCTCGACTCGCGGGCGAAGGAGCTGGACTCGAGTCGCTGGGTCGTGGTTGCCTGCGCGTCCGGCACGCGCAGCGCAATGGCGGCTCGCAAGCTGCAGCGCCTCGGATTCAGCCAGGTGATGAACGCGGGATCCTGGCGGAACCTGGGCTGAGCTCGCCTGTGCGTGCGGTGCCACCACGGCGAACTTGCCGAGCTCATTGGATTCCTAGCGGCGAGCCGCCGCAATGCACTCCACTTCAACCCGCGCACCCAGGGCGAGGCCATTCGCGCCCAGCGCACTGCGTGCAGGGTACGGGGCTGAAAAGAACGTCTTGTAGATTTCGTTGAACGCGGCCCACTCGGAGATATCAGCCAGCATCACCGTGCACTTGACGACGTCGCGCATGGAACGGCCATGCGCCTCGAGCGTCGTCCGGATGTTCTCCATCGCCTGCCGGGCCTCGTCCCTGATGCCGCCGGGCACCAGCTTCAGGGTGCCCGGGACGACGCCGACCTGCCCGGACAGATAGAGGACGTCGCCGACGCGAACGGCCTCCGAGAACGGGAGGTTGCTGGGAAGGACCTTCCCGGAGTTCAGGTACTCGACGGGCTCCGGCTCTCCGGCCGGCACGGGAGTGGTCACCGCGAGGCCCGCGCTTGCTACAAATAGCAATGATGCGTCACGCATGTATCTCCTCACGTGGCTCACCTCGCTCACCAACCGATACTTGGGACGACAAGAGGGAACAGGAAGGACGTATTGCATCGCGCGGACGTCTGGCGCATATCCCTAGCCCGCCACCGTGGCCATGATGGCGAGGCCCACGAGCAACAGGAGGATCATCGCCGTTGCACGGATAGATGAACAGGTTTCATTGCAGATGCCTGTCCAGTATCTCCACAGCCCGACGCCAGCCACCAGTCCTATCAGAATGGACGCGAGCTGCGCCAGGGACCTGGAGCTCACTTGATATCCCAGAAGAGGATCGACATCGACTTGCTCAGATCGTAGAAGGCGGGTCCGGATGTGACACCGAGACCGAACCGAAATGCCGTCACGAGTGCCCCGTTGAATCCACTTGCCGTCAGCCGGCTGCCGTTCCACAGGTCGATGTGGTCTCCCGATGGTGTCTCCTCGGAAGGCCTGAGCCAGTAGTTTTCGAAGTACAGGATTCCTGTACTTCCGTTGATTCTCTCCTCCCACCGATTGCCAGTTACCGAGCGCGCTGTCGCTCCAAGCAGTCGCGGCGCCTGGGATCGAAGCCAGCGGGCCAGCTCCTGCGCACGGATGGCGTGTTTCGTTCCCGATACCCGAACCGTCGCCCCGGTGAATTTGTCGAGCGCGATACCGGATCGCGTGACGCCGCTCACTGGCGGTAGCGCTTGGCCCTCGATGAGGCCTCGCGAGCGTACCGCCCGGCCGCAATCTGGAGGCTGCCCGTCTCCTTGACGCAGTCTCTGAGGCTCTGGCCCGCGTTCAGCAGAAACTTGATCTGCTTGAAAATGCCGCTTGGCGTAAAGAAGGCGCGCTGATAGAAGACCTGGCCTTCGTCCGTTCCGGAGTACCTGTCATGCGCAATTGGGCCGTACTGGTAGCGAGCCCCGCGGTTCACCACGAAAATCGTGACGCCTGCGAAATCGTTTCCCCAGAGCGCTGCATTCAGCTCCCTCTCCAGTAATTCCGCGGTCCAGTAGTTGATCGGCGTGGAGCCCAAGATCGGCGCGAAGAAACAGTTCCCCAGCACGGGCGACGTACCACCGTACGCCCGATAGACGATCTCGCCGCCATCAGCGACGGTCTCCTCGGGCGGCACGGCGAAACCGTCGTCCTGCCACGACGTCGCGGTCGTTCCTGTTGGCATTTGGGCCCGTCCGGCTTGATGGTCGGGGCGAGTGTACAACGCAGCGGCGTTGTCATTGGAGGCTGTAGCGCCGTCGTCCGCAACGCATCATGGAAGGATCGGGTTCAGGCACCGCTCAGCAATTCCCCCGGCGTGCGCACGGTGCCCCGATTGCGGGTCGTGACACCAGAACCGGTACGGGTAGCCGAGGCCGACCCGCAAGGCGGACGCGATCGCCCTTGCCGACATGCCCGCCGAGCAGCAGAGCGACGAAGCATGGCATCGATCCGGGATCACTCGAGATGCTCGATGTCCGAAGGGAGGCCTACCCACGAGTGCTTGCGGCCCTCGTAGACGGAGATTGACGGCGGGGGGAAGTCGGGGTCTGCGAAGGCGCCGACGGGGATCGCGATACTGCCATCGTCGTAGCCGGCCACCGAGTAGTGCACGGTGGCTCCGCAGGCGGCGCAGAAGTAGAAGGTGACAACGTTCCCGTCGTCACCGATCCGGACGTATTCCTTCGATGCCCCCGTGATCTCCGCAGCCTCGCGGGGGAACCGCGCCTGCGCACCGAACACGCTCCCGGTCCGGCGCTGGCAGGCAAGGCAGTGACAAACTGAGACACGTACGGGCTCACCTTGCGTCCTTACCTTCAGCTGTCCGCAGCTGCAGGAAGCGATTCTGGTCGTCACGGCGGTGGTCCTGCGAGTCAGCTCCTGCGAAGTCTGCCAGAGTGCGCAGCAGCAAGCGGCCCGGGAATGCCTGTCCGCGCAGCCCGCGCACGCCTGACCGGCAGAACGGTCGCTACCTGCGCCTGATCGAGTGGCTGCGGCGCAACCCACGACTAAGGGCGTATGTCGCAAGCGCTGCCGGATCCCGGAGGTCGCCCGGCCCTGGCGCAGATCTGTCCAGCGCATGTCGGGCTGCTTTTCGATACTGCGGTTCTGGTCACGTTCCGCCGGTCACCGCTGGAACCGTTCTGGCTGCATGATGCACGATGACTCGGCTCGCTCACTCCAGTTCTCCCGCATCGTTTCACGAAGCACTTGCCGTGGTTGTCGGACTGGCGAATGTCGCGTCTGGTCGCGTGAGGTTGCCGACAGTACATGTCGACCTGGATTGAAAACGTCGCGGTGCCCGCAGGCGCCGACAGGCCCATCACCGAAATGGACGCGGATAGTGGCAAGACTCGCGGTCGCGTGAGCGCGGCGATCCTGACCGACCGCCCCGACATCTCCCGGTTCGAGGCCGAATGGGAGCGCCTGTTCGCCGTTCCAGGCAACGAGCCATCCACTTCGTTCGAGTGGACTCAGGCGTTGTTGCGGCACCGCTTGCTTGCGGACGACCGGTTCTTCCTGGTGGGCGTTACCCGCGGGACCGAGATGGTTGCGCTCCTGCCACTGGTGGTGCGTCCAACGCGGCTGTTCGGCGTTCGGCTGCGAGTGCTCGGTCCGCTGTCGGACTTGCGCAACACTCACAGTGACGTGCTGTCGAGCTCGCTCGATCAGTCAGTCGTGAGCGTCCTCCTCGCGATGCTCCATGAGCTGCCAGTGCGATGGGACGTGTTTCGACTGTCGAACGTACTCGAGGCTGACCCTCTGCTCGGTTACTTCACCGGAGCAGTTCGCCGCCGATCGCTCTCGAGCCTCGTGCGCGACGCTCACGCGTCATATTTCCTGGAGCTGCCGGCCACCTACGAGCAGTACCTGGCGTCGCGCAGCTCCAAGTTTCGCAATTACCTGAGGCGAACGGAGCGCAGGATCGCCGCGGAGAGCGACGTCCACATCTCGGAGCTTGCCACCGTCGATGATGTTGAACGCGGCTACGAGATGCTGCTCGAGGTGGAGCGGGCGAGCTGGAAGCATGCACATGGGACGGCGATAAGCTCGGCGCCGCAGGCGACCGGGTTCTTTCGCGACCTGTGCCGTGGGGCCGCCGCGCGCGGCCGACTGCACCTGCAAGTCCTGAGCATCGGCGGCCGGCCGGCGGCCTACAATCTTGGGTACCTTCACGACGCCACCTATTCCTACCTCAAGACCAGTTTCGTCGAGGGCTTGAAACCGCTTGGCGTGGCGACCTTCCTTCGCGCGCGCTTGGTCCAGACGCTGATCGGGAAAGGCATCGGAGTCATGGACTTTCCCGCGCTGCCCCACGAGTGGGAGCGCCAATGGACCGAGACCGTTCGCTGGCACAAGAAGCTGACCCTATACCGGGAGACTGCACCGGGGCTTGCGCTCTCGATGGCGCAGCGCCTTCGGCACGGGAAGGCGCCGCCACGATCCATCATCCACATCGATACGCGCGGTCGTGGCGCGCGCTAGTCCCTGAATCGCCAGACTCGCTTACGCCATCTCAACGGCGCAGCGCGTCGTAATCTTGCTCGCGGCGAGCTTTTCGCGCTTGCAGGCTGTCGCGCTGCCCGCGATGCGCAACCGTCAACGCCGGGCGAACGCTGCGCAGGTCAGAATTGCACGCCGGTTTACATAAACGGGGTCGAGAAAAGTCCCTGCGTCCTGAAAACGACGAGAAAACGCACGTAAACAGGGATTTCTTGGCAAAAAACATTAAAGCCTGAAACTCGCGAGCGTGTGTTTCCGCGCTTAGGTGGCCTCTGTTTGATCGCGGCCATGCCTTGAAAGCCTTTAACAACTGCCGTCGGCGATACGCCCGGTGTCATCAGGAAACAATATAGTCTGAAACAAAGGCGCGCCCGTCCAGGTTCAACGCTGTGGCAGGAGGGCGGTAGTTTCCAGATCCAGCACAGCGACCTGCGGAACGTCCGCTTCGCCAGCCCGTAATGTCTCCAGTCGACCCGAAGCGGCTCGTCGATGTGACTAGGTTCTTCACTTGAATTGGCAACTGCCGGCCGCGGGACCGGCAGACCGGGTCGGGGCGGCCTTGACTATGCATGCGACCAATCTTCGTCAGGCAGCAGCAAGTACCCGCGCTCCGCGTAAGGGAATGCACTCAGTTCGACGCTCGCGTCGGGAACTGCCATGAAGTAGGCTCGTACCTCCGCGATCTTACCGTCGCGCATGAGGTACCACTCGGTTCCTCTGTTCATCAATCTCCTGGAGCTACCAGGCGGACTCCAGGCGCAGCTCCACTCATTCACGACCTCGTCGCCCGACGCGATGATGCGGTCGACCTTCCATTCGGGATTCAGCGTGAGCTTATACTTCCGCCAGAACCGGGCCAGGTGTTCGGCGCCCCGAATTGGCGGAAAGCTTGTCGGGAGGAAGTAATGCACGACATCCGGCGTCATCGTGCTCATAAGGTCCTCGATGTCGCCGGTATTGCATGCATCGTCGAAGTACTTCCGGACCACTGCGATATTCAACATTTCGACCGCGTTCACGATAGCTGCCTCCGTTCGTCTGGCCCCGCCGCGCCGGCTGACGCACCGGGCTGGATTGACCGGCACCATGCCCCGTTGAGTAACGAGCGAACGATCAGGCTAGACCGGGTCCTCTACTCCATCAAGGTCTGCTTCTGGCCGAGGCTGTGTGAAAACCCTACTCTAGGTTAGCATCGGCCTGCGTTGCAGCGGAGGCCCTTCATGAGCCGATTTATCGCTGAAGCCGATCGATCCCAGGGCACGTTGCTGCCCGAGAGCATCGACGAATACGTCTCCGAGGAAAACCCCGTCCGAGTGATCGACGCCTTCGTCGAGGCGCTCGATCTGGCCAGTCTCGGCTTCGACGGGATCGAGCCGAAGGCGACGGGTCGCCCGGCGTACCACCCGGCCACGATGCTCAAGATCTATCTGTACGGCTACCTCAACCGGATCCAATCGTCTCG
>Ga0210103_1000010_pt1 | contig 28955 bp, 30 predicted proteins | sample RushSE_CattailNL_6_FD_185564 | JGI IMG/M metagenome (GOLD analysis project Ga0210103, IMG submission 185564) | Wetland microbial communities from San Francisco Bay, California, USA, that impact long-term carbon sequestration - RushSE_CattailNLA_D2... | ecosystem: Environmental > Aquatic > Marine... | reverse complement strand
TTATAGTGACCAAGCAATGAAACCGCACAATACGAAAGTCTTCAACCTTTGCCGGATAAAAAACGTCGGAATTGAAAAATGGGCAAAGAATGAGGCAGGTGATATCCTTGATAAATACTATTATGGTACTTGGACCTTATAACAAATATAGGACCAAAGGCCAAAATATCATAACCTTGCCTTTCAGTCCGACTCGCTTCGCTCGCGGCTGAGGGCCGCGTTATATGTAGTAAGTATATGAAGATATTATTAAAAGAATACTTGATACGATACTGGGAAAAGGAAGATGCTCCCGCTATTGCTAAATATGCAAACAACCGAAAGATTTGGCTTAATCTCCGGGATCGCTTCCCCCACCCGTATCATCTTTCCGATGCCGAAGCTTTTCTTACCAAGGTGTTTGAGCAACAACCTATAACCTTTTTCGCAATAGCAAATGAGCAAGAGGCGATAGGCAGCATTGGACTTATGCTCGGAGAAGACGTTCACCGTTACACAGCAGAATTGGGCTATTGGTTAGCTGAACCATTCTGGAATAAAGGAATCATGACTGAGGTAGTGAGCAAATTCACCGACTTTGCTTTTGAAAGATTTGAACTTCACCGAATATTTGCTGAGCCTTACACAAATAATACAGCATCTGTGCGTGTTCTGGAAAAGTCTGGATTCATACTTGAAGGTACACTTCGAGGCAATGTTTTTAAAAATGGAAAGATCTCAGATCAATATCTTTATGCAAAAATAAGAGATGAAACCACATGACCGCTTGACGGTGACGCGTCTGCCGCTGTGGTAGTCTTATGCCGAGCGTTGGTTCGAGGTGTGTCATGGTTATCAGCCCTCGACTTGGCGGCCGCCGGGCGTATGCCAAAAGTACAACGGACAATCGCCGACCGGAGTGCGAATGGTCTGTCGCGAGGAGGATTTGCCCCGGACGTTTTGCGGTCGGCAATCCACTTTATACATACCTCACCATCGTTTCCCGTCGCGCTCGCACGATCCATAGACTTCGCAGGGGCCTCCAACTATAGCCCTGTACTCGTCGGCAGCATTGGAGGTGCGAGGTGGGGAAAGACTGCGATTGACGAGAAAGGGTTTACCCATCATAGAGGTTTACTCACACGGCTGCAATCGATAGCCGCTGATCTCGCGAGAGGTTGGACGGATACCCGAAATATAGTCGAGCGACGCCCATCTACGCCGTGAAGTGAATGTAACTTCACGCCACTACTGACAGCGAATACTTCGTCTAACGATTGGACTTGTTCAACTTAGGAGTTCGTTGTTAATCTTCCATGGATTTTAAAAATGCCAATAGATCATAATTCTTTTGATCTTGAGCTTTCTCAATAATCTTTGCCTTCAATACCGCGGCAAAATCCGGCTGCAGCATGGCGAAGAACTGCTTCCAGGTTATAACCTTATTTTTAACTGCCCGGCCCACAAGATCGCACCACTCTTTATGCAGCACCGGATCTTTCGGCGGCAGCTTAAGCAATTCGGTGATAAATTCTTTTTCAATCGAATTTAAGAGTTTTATATAGAGCCCGGCTTTTAATGAGTCTATTGATGATCTCGTTTCGAACATTTTTATCCACCCCCTTTATGGTATCCAAAACTTCTTCCTGGAATTCCTGAACCGCCTTCAGGTCGTAAAGGCATTGAAAAATATCAAGCTGCAACTTCAGCTGATTTCGGATCTCGGCCATGGCTTTTAAGGCCAGAAAGCGAGGATCTCCGAACTTGAATTCTTTGACAAACTCTTCTTGATCTCCCACCCTGACTTTTTTCATGGAAACCTGAGTTTCAAGAATTTGAAGGGCCTCATCATCCCCCCGGTTCCAGCGCATGAGCAGATCAAGAATTTCATTGGCATAGCCGTTGATCTTTTGAAGCTGCTCAACTGCATTCAGATTCTTATCGACAACCCTGGCGGCATTTTCCATGCAAATGTTCTTCACAACGCCGACATGCAGATTCTTTTTATGCTGGCTGATCGCCCCTGGGGTGACACCAAAAAATTTAGCACACTGCTTAACTGATTTTCCGGACTCAAGCATCTGATTTAATATACGAACATCAACTTTTGGTTTCGCCATTTTCTAAACTCCACCTAAATGTTTAGTAAAATATAGTAAAAAGTTTAGTTCCGGACGCGGCTTTAAATCTCTACAGATTTGCAGGTTAAAAAGGTTATAATGATAATTTAACGTCAAGCTCGGATGAAAGTGTGCAGGCAAACACACTTCATGTGCAGGGAGGGTGCAGGGAAACGTTTTTTGTAAGTATATGAAATTATGATTACTGTGCAAGACGTGCAAGATGTTCATGTAATATATATAGTATATAAGAAATACCTGACGAAACATGTAAGAAAACCCAAAAAAACATAGTTTATATTTCATAGGAGAAATTTGCCATTTTTCCCTGCTTTTCCTGCTCATCTTGCACATAAGTAGTATTTTCGGCAAGTTATAAACTTGCATAGCTGCACATCTTTTTGTTTTTACCTGATCTGCCTGCACATCTAACCTAAATAAACTCGCCATCAATGAACAACCGGTCCGAGTCCCACTCTAGCTCGAACCCAACTTTTTCTTCAAAGTTTGTCCGGCAAACATCGATTATTGGAAATTGATGACATCTTTCACGCTTGCCATCCCCACCGGAATTGCTGTTTGTAGCCAGATTTAGATATTTTTGGGATATCCCCGGGCAAATTTTTCGAAGGGCTTTGCCGAATTGTGCATCGGTTGCGCGAAACCGGACACCAATATCCTCGCAAAAATCTAAATACTGTTGATAAAATTCCATCCTGGAAATGGTTTCACCCCAACCATCCCCATCACATCGAAGCTGTCCGGACCGTAGTTTTTCGAACCAAAATTTTTGAATTGGATCCACGGATGCCAACTTTTGGTTAAACCCTGCCGCCGTTTGAAGCACCGGCAAAATAATTCAGGGCGCCCTTGAAGTCAGTGTTATGCTTCTTTTGGTGAAATGTGAAAAGGTCGCCGGTTTCCCCGCAGGCATGACACCGCCAGGCCCCTTCCTGGAAAAAGTTGGCTCTCTGATTGGCTTAAATTTCAACGATCGTAAATTCCCGAAGGGTTAGATATTCATCCCCTGCGGGGTTTTTTTAAATTTTTTCTGTTGCTTCGATATAAAATTTTTCCAGTAACAAATACGTCAAACGCTCTGCAAAACTTCGGTCCGGGCATGGCCACACATAGACCTTGTACCGGATGGACCATGCCAGGAGTGTCCGGAAGACTGATTTTGGCACCATTTTGGTATGCGATGGGGATTTTAAAAAAATATCGTCGAGCCCTGCCTCTATGACCAGGGCCGCATATTGAAATTTTGACAGGACCCATGACGACAGCCTCTATTCGATCAGCTTTTTGATATCTTCAACGCGCCAAGCTGAAATCCGCCGAGACAATTTCACTGGCTGCGGAAACCGGCCCTCGCTAACGCCCAAATACCAGGTGCTCCGTGAAACCGGAATGATGGCAGGGAGGCCACGTCGCCGGTCCCCCAAAATATCCCAAATCCGTAAATATCCCGTTTCGGGTAGTGATGATGCACACGCTTTCATGTAACCTCCCTTGCGCGCTGCATCGCGCCGTTGCCTTGCCTGGCTCAGGCTCACTTCGGGGTAAGTGCCAAGTGACAGCAATTTTTCCTTACCCTCAAAACGATATTTGAAACGCCACCATTTCCCTCCTGTGGGCGTGATCATAAGGAAAAGGCCTTCGTTATCGAAAAGCTTGTATTGCTTGGCTTTGGGTTTTGCTTTGCGGGCTTTGATGTCTGAAAGAGGCATGGCCGAACCTCCATATTTGGGGTAACTTTTTTGAGATGGGGTAACTTTAGCTAAAAACTACCCCCGTAACCCCGGATGTCAACAGATTTTTTCAGACCTTACCGGACAAACAGGAAATAAAAAAGCCCTTATTTCTAAGGGCTTAAGTACCGTATCGGACGGTATCGGATTTTTGCTTGGTGGCGATGCAGGGAATCGAACCCCGGACACTGCGGATATGAGCCGCATGCTCTAACCGTCTGAGCTACATCGCCATAACACTTTTTAAAATAATAGGAAGTACGAAATTATTAACCTGTTGTTTTATCTTGATTAAAAATCAGTTTCTTAAATTTTGACATCGGCTTCTCTAACAGCTCACTTTCGCTTAGTCAAGCCTAAAAGTTAGATTTGTACCTGTCATTCCGAAGTCGAGCCCACGACTTCAACAGAAAATTCTTCAAGGTCCTCTGGGAGATTTGAAAATACAACCATAAAAGGAAGTTCTCCGCCGGGTTTAACCTGCATATTCGAATTGTTATCACCAAGACGATTTGAGAGTCGTTTCTTTATGGCTTCAAGCTCCATATTGGAAAGTTCAATATCCGACAGAACGTTTCCGCAAAAAACCGTTTCTTTTTGCACAAGGCTTTTCCCTTTTGAATATAACTTCCCATTGATGTTGATATACCGACGAACATCTGAATATCCATTTTTAACTCGGCCGGTTATCACAAAAAGTTTTCCCTCCTTGACATTTAGAATAAACTTGCTGTTAATGTCTAAAGTCTCTATCTTAAGATTGCCGGATGGATCAGCGACCTTGGGCTTAAAATAATCGCTGACATAAGGAATTTCTATATTCATACGTTTCAGCAAAACGTAAGTACCGTAAGCACCACCCGCCAATAATGCCAATATCAAAAGGACGACAAGCGGTTTGCTGGCACGCCTTTTTTTTGCAGCCGCCATTGGCTTCAATACCGGTTCTTCATCAGCAACTTCCTCTGATACATCTTCCTGAACACTTTCTTCAGCTTCTTCAGCTATAAATTTCGACGCTTCCGCCTCGGACTCATCAATATCGACAGATTCGGATTGATCCACAGTCTCATCGGCTTCATCGAGTTCAAAAACTTCAACCTTTGAGGGATCCTCAGACAGTTCGGTATCAGTAGACACTTCTTCCATATCCAATTCGATTTCTAACGCTTTCTCTTCGGTTTCCGCTTCAATCGCCGTATCTTCTTCTACTTTGAGCATCTTCTCTAGTTCTGACAGATCAAACGCTTCAAGATTTTCGGATTCAACACCTTCTTGTAAATGTTCGAGTTCAGGTTCCGTTTCCATATCCAGCTCAAGTTCGATGTCCTCTGAAGTAGTCGCCTTTTCGGCCATCGGTTCACTGAGATCCAGTATGTCTTCCAGATCGGACAGATCGAGCTCATCGAGTTCTTCAAGCTCGGCGCTCTCGGGAGTTTTCTTAATCTTTGTATCAGGTTCGAGGGTCATTTCCAGGTCCAAATCCAGATCCTTAACGGCTTCTTCCGTTACACCTTCGCTTTCCGCTTCTTCTTCCTTATCCAGCAAGTCTTTCAGGTCGGACAAATCAAGTTCGTCGGTCTCCTCTGCCTCGACTTTTGTCTCAAGATCCATTGCTGCTTCTTTAGTTTCAGATGCCAGTTCCAAATCGAGATCCGGTCCAAGATCATCTTGGTCCGGTATTGCCTCTATGTCGGATTCTAGGTTCTCTGTGACCTTCTGATCTTCAATATCGGATACAACTTCAATCGGCTTTCCGGCTTCTTCAGAAATCTCCGGTGGATATGCAACGAAAATATTGTTGCATTTCGAGCATCGTACTTTCGAACCAGTCGGTTTTAAAAGACTTTCATCCAATTTAAAACTTGCCTTGCATTCTGTACAGGTAATAATCATAGTATACCCCAATGGTTATGGTTTAAGGTGATAAATCCCTGATAAATACCGATAGTCTTCATCATAATCAAGCCCATAGCCAACAAGAAACCCTTCGGTCACACCATGGCAGCTATAATCAATTTTAATATCTGTCTCACGGCGCTCCTGTTTATCAATAAATGCACACACCTTTATCGTCTTTGGGTGATAAGATCTCAAATAGTCGATTAGGTATTTTAAAGTCAAGCCTGTATCCACAATATCTTCTACAATGAGCACATCTTTATTTTTAATATCAACTTCAACACCCTTGGTTAAATGGATGTCTCCGGCGGAAAAAACATCCGAACCGTAACTGAAGACACGAATGAAATCGATTTTAACCGGGATGTCAAGGTGCCGAACAAGATCAGATAGAAAGATAAATGCGCCTTTTAATACACCAATAAGAATGAGTTCATGGTTCTGATAGTCGGAAGAAATCCGGTGTGCAACCCGTGCCACCAAATTATCGATATCGTTTTTAGTGAGGACGGGTATGAGTTCAGGCATAATAAGAACCTATAACTTCCACCCTTTCATTTAATAAAAGACCTATTTATCTGATTGAAAATAAAGCTACATTGAACTTAATTTCTTGTCAATGATCCCTTTGAAAAATATATGCACCAGGTTACAGGCCGGTCTCTGCCAGTTGCTCGACCAGACTTTTTTGTTGTTTGGTCAGTCGATTGGGAGTATTGACCCGGATACGAACATAAAGATCTCCCTGACCTTTACCATCCATCTGGGGAAGCCCGTGCCCGGATAGCCGCATCTTCGTTTTATGTTTTGTACCGGCAGGTATCTTTAGTTTCAATTCTTTGCCGCTCAATGTCGGAACAGAAATATTCGAACCTAGGATAGCCTCGCTCAGTCTAATATCTTGATTGATGTAAAGATCATGTCCTTTTACATCATAAACCGGACTGGGAAGCACCTTGGATTTAATATATAGATCTCCAGCCGGACCACCGTAAGGGCTGGGTTCACCCTTGCCGGCAATGCGGAGTTTTTTTCCGGAAATCATCCCTTTTGGAATTTTTACCGTGATTTTTTCACTACGGCCCTGGTGCTGAAAAGACACTGTCTTTTGGGTCCCCGTTGCCACTTCCTCCAAGGTCAAGGCAATTTCATATATAAGATCAGACCCTTTGGGTTGGGCGTGTTGCTGTCTTTGATAGTTTTCAAAAGGGCTTTTGCCGCCAAAGGAAAACCGCATTCCGCTTCCACTACGGCCAAAACGGCCGGATCCGCCGAATAATTCGTTTAATACACTCTCAAAATCGAAACCTTTGAAAATATCTTCCTGTGAGTACCGTTGCTGGAATCCGGCTGAACCGAAGGTATCATACTGCTCGCGTTTTTCCTTGTCGCTCAAAACAGCATAAGCTTCACTGATCTTCTTAAATTTCTCCTCAGCGCTTTTATCTCCCTTGGCATGATCCGGATGATACTTCATGGCAAGCTTTCGATACGCCTTCTTGATATCATCCTGAGAAGCGGTTTTATTCACCCCGAGTATTTTATAATAATCTGTTTCTGCCATCCTTTAAATGCCCCATTATTTGAGAATCCTTATTGATGGTTTCGGAAAACCCTATTCCCATGGGTTTATCTCTATGGTTGAGTATCATTTTCTTTAACAATCAAAATAAGTTAAAAGCTGAAACGTGTCAAGGATCATTCGATGCCAGTCTATCAGCCCCCTTAATGGCAACCATGATGACCGAAAGCCCGGCCGGAGTAATACCGTCTATGCGTGAAGCCTGGCCCAAAGACGAAGGCATCACGGCGGCAAGCTTTTCTTTAAGCTCATTTGAAAGCCCGTGCACCTGAGAAAAATCAAAATTATCGGGTATCTTCATTTTCTCCATGTGCTTAAATTTTTCGATTTCTCCAAGCTGCCGTTTTATATACCCCTCGTATTTAATTTCTGTTTCCACCTGTCGAGCCACCTTGTTGCTGATGTTGTCGGGGCTTTTGGCCAGGGCTTCAACCGTATTGTAATCCAGTTCGGCTCTTTTAAGAAGCTGATCGAGATATATACCGCTGTTTAAAGGTTTTGACCCGTGATGAAGAAGAAAATCGTTTGTTTCCTTTTCCGGTTTTATAACAGTGGACTTTATTCTTTTAATCTCTCTGGAAATTTGATCTTTTCGTTCTCGAACATCCTTTAGAGCGTCATCGTCGATAAGGCCGAATTCATGTCCGATGTCCATTAATCTCAAATCCGCATTATCTTCCCGAAGCATCAGTCTATACTCCGCCCTTGACGTAAACATACGGTAAGGTTCCCGTGTGCCCCGGGTAACGAGGTCATCTACCATAACCGCCATATACGCTTGGGACCGGTCAAGAATAAAGGGTGCTCTTCCCTGAATCATACAAGCGGCATTGATTCCCGACCAAATCCCTTGAGCAGCAGCTTCTTCATAGCCGGATGTCCCGTTAATCTGACCGGCCATAAACAGTCCTGCAATCAACTTTGTTTCCAGTGTCGGCTTCAGTTGAACAGGATTGACATAATCGTACTCTATGGCATAGGCAGGCCGCATGATTTCGGCGGATTCCAGTCCTTCGACGGACCTGACAAACTGAATCTGTATTTCCATCGGCAGGCTGTTTCCAAGGCCGCTGGCATAAATCTCATCGGTATCAAGGCCTTCGGGCTCAAGAATTACCTGATGCCTGTCTTTTTCAGGAAATCTAACGACCTTGTCTTCGAACGAAGGACAGTATCTGGCCGAAATCCCTTTGATAACACCACCATACAGGGCGGAACGTTTCAGATTTTTTTGAACAATCTCTTGGCTTTTCCTGTTTGTATGACCGATAAAGCTTGGAACCTGCGGCATGGTGATCTTGTCCGTAAAAAATGAAAACGGTACAGGATCTTCATCAGTGCCATGCACAGTGAACGCGCTAAAATCGATACTCGATTTTTTTAGCCTGGGCGGGGTTCCGGTTTTCATCCTTCCCAGTTTGAATCCGAGTGTTTTTAAATGAGAGGGGAGGCCGTACGACGCAAATTCGCCGGCCCTTCCGGCTTTAAAAGAATTAAATCCGATATGAACCAGACCGCTTAAAAAAGTACCTGTTGCCAGAACAACAGCATCAGCCTGGTATCCGAAACCGGTTTGATCCTCTACCCCGGCAATCCGGCCACCTTCCACCACAAGTCGCTCCACCATAGCCTGTTTCAAGTCAAGATTCGACTGTTTTTCAATGACGGCTTTCATGGCCATATGATAACGGATCTTGTCGTTTTGTGTGCGGGAAGAATGGACCGCAGGACCTTTTTTGGTATTCAGAGTTCGATACTGTATCGCAGTTTTATCCGTGATTTTTGCCATTTCACCACCCAAAGCATCGATCTCTTTTACAAGCTGTCCCTTTGCCATGCCTCCGATGGATGGACTACAGGGCATGGATGCCACCTTATCCAGATCGATGGCCATAAGAAGTACACGACACCCCATTCTGGCGGCTGCAAGCGCAGCCTCACATCCTGCATGGCCCGCACCTACAATGATAATATCATATTTTTTTTTATAATACGCCATATACGATTGCTTTGCCTTTAGTTATTTGACCATTAATTATTTTACAACTTTTATGCAAAAAAGTATATAATATCCTGTTACATTAATCATGAATTCATCAGAAACTATCTCGATACAATATTTCATTTCCGATACCGATAAAAATGCGCCAACGATATTATGATTTTAACACTTATCTGAGAAATATCTTCGGATGCAGGGTTCAAAAAATCACCATTGATGCGGGACTTTCCTGTCCAAACAGGGACGGAACCATCTCCACGGATGGATGTATATACTGCAACCTGAAAGGCTCGGGAACCGGTGCACATGCAAAGGGGCTTTCGGTTATCAACCAGGTTGTCCAGGCAAAAAAAGCGCTTTCTAAACGTTATAAAGCAAAAAAGTTCATCGCATATTTTCAGTCATTTACAAATACGTACGCACCTGTTGACCAGCTCAAACGTCTGTATGAACAGGCCCTTTCCGCCGAAGATGTGGTCGGCCTCTCCATCGGTACAAGACCGGACTGTGTGGATGAACCGATCCTGAGACTTTTACAGGGATACGTGGAAAATTATCTCGTCTGGATCGAATACGGGCTGCAATCGGCCAATGACGCCACCCTTGCCCTGATCAACCGGGGACATGACTTTAAATGCTTTAAAGCGGCTGTTGATGCAACCAAAAACAGGGGTATCAAAATCTGTGCACATGTTATCCTCGGACTTCCCAATGAAACAAAACATCATATGATGGAAACAGCCCGGGCGGTTGCCGGCATGGAAATAGACGGGATCAAGCTTCATCTGCTTTACGTTGTAAAGGGCACCAAGCTGGATCAACTTTACAGCGAAAAACTTTACAAATGTTTAGACCAGCAGGAATATGCAGATATCGTGTGTGATTTTTTGGAGCGCATTCCAAGCCACATGGTTATTCAACGTCTTACCGGCGATCCGCATCCTCAAGAACTGGTGGCACCGACATGGTCCCTTAAAAAGGCTGAAACCATTGCTCTAATCCGAAAAACACTTGAAGAGCGGGATTCGTGGCAGGGAAAGTTTTTCGGGCAACAGAAAAGATCTTGAGAACCGAATCATCTGAATGTTCGCTGTACACGCTTCCGGGAGAGAGGGGGAAGCGTGAAACTTTTGGTTAAACGGCTCCTTTAAGACCGATTTCCTCGGCAACGTCCCGCATTCCCATGATCGTATCCGTTATAAGTTCCGTCAGCTCCATTCCCAGCATTTCGGCACCCTTTTCAATAATGGTTCGATCTACGCCGGCTGCAAACCGTTTATCTTTCCATTTCTTTTTTACGGATTTGGCTTTTAAATCCATAACACTTTTTGAGGGGCGGACAAGGGCCGTAGTAACCACCAAACCGGTAAGTTCATCGATGGCATACAGCACCTTTTCGAGTTCTGTTTTCGGCTCAACATCCGAGCAGATTCCCCAGCCATGACTGATCACCGCCCGTACGTATTCCTTGGGCCACCCATTTTCGTGCAGAATTTCCTCGGTTTTACGGCAGTGTTCTTCCGGAAACTGTTCATAGTCAAGGTCGTGGATCAGACCGATAATTCCCCATTTGTCTTCGTCTTCTTCTCGTTTTCGGGCAAAATAGCGCATTACACCTTCCACAGCCAGCGCATGTTTTATAAGACTTTCATTTTTGTTGTATTTTTTTAGAAGGATATAGGCCTGTTCACGGGTTGGAATGTCTGAATTCATTTTTTTCTCCTGGGGTACTTGCTTAAAATCTAAATGGCCAAGAATAATACCCACAAATGTACTGGATTGTAAATACCGATTTGATGAGAAGCGCTTCTGGTATCTTTTCTAACTATTTTGAAACAGAAAAAGCGCTTGACAGATGCTTACGAATCCTTTAGAAAATTTGACCAGGTGCTCGTATGAGCTTAATAGGGAATCCCGTGAGAGTCGGGAACGGTCCCGCCGCTGTTATCCCGCCCTTTTTTTGAGAAGGGAACCTTTTTAGCAAATATTTGCCACTGTTTCGACAGATCGGAATGGGAAGGCCGCTAAAAAGGCGGGAAAGTCAGAAGACCTGCCTAAAAAAATAGCCGCATCTCCGCGGTATGACGGAGTAATTGGGTTTCAGCATAAAAGGGTCAAGTAAACTGGGTGCAGCCCTTCAATCTTTTTAACGATTGAAGGGCTTTTTTGTTTTCGGGTATCGAGCATCTTCGGCGGGGCTTAAAACATTATGAAAGGAGGTGAGCGTCATGAAAACCGGATTGATTGTTTATGTTGTGGGCACAGAACCTGCCGATTGGGATGCAGATTCAGAATCAAGAATTATAAAGCAATACATTACAGCAGACCGGATTGAGATTATCACTATAAAATCGGGACATTTTGATGTGTTAGATGCATGGTGGTCCCTTTTAACCAGGGGGATGAAAAGAGTCGTCTGTATGATCGGAGAATTTACCCCGAATGGCAACTTGGCCCTGAAGGAGCGTCAGCTTTGTCTTTGCGGATAGTGGTAGGACGGTTATAACGTTCAAGCGTTTTTTTTAGTCGATAAAAATAACCCCGATTGGGCAACGCGCTCAATTGGGGTTATGACCGAGAATCACTGCAGGACAAATTGTCGCGGATTTAAAAATAGAGTTCAGGCCTTCTGTTGGGGAGAAAATATCGCATCCTGTGTCCTCTGACTTGGTCCAGGTCTTTGGATTTAAGTTTTACGACAACCAGACTTTCCCTGTTGCTTAGATTTTTTTTAATAACGTTTCCAGATGGGCCAATGATCACCGCAACACCTGGAAAATGAAGCCCTTTCCCATTTTCACCGGTTTGGTTGCAGGCGACAATAAAAAGGCTGTTGTCAAAGGCTCTTGCCGTAAGATGGCGCATCCATGACCTGTATTTTTCTTCAGGCGTTCCTCTCGGGGATGCGTGAGGAATAAAAATCAGGTCAGCGCCTTTCATTGCCATGTGGGTGGAAAGCTCTGGAAAATGGGCATCATAACACAGCTGTATACCGAATTTGACACCGCTTGTATCAAACAAAGGAATCGTGTTCCCGGGTGTAAAAATTTCCTGTTCAGGGGGGGCTAGGTGTAACTTTCGATAGACGCCCATAAATCCGTCCGGTTTTACGACCAGGTGACTGGAAAAAAGTCGGCCTCCTTCATCCTTTTCAACAATTCCCGCCAATATGACCATCTTTTCGCTTTTCGCCAGATTTGAGATATCCCGGGTTATCGGCCCGGGAACAGGTTCTGCCAAATTCTGAATCTCTTTGAGATTACTGTAGCCCGTAATATTCAATTCAGGAAAACAGATGATATCGGCATCTTCCTTTTTCGATTTCTTTGTCCAATGGACCATGGCATCAAAATTATGACGGACTTGCCCTGCAATTGAATGAAAAATCACGGCTGCGATAGTGATATCTTGCATATCGAGAAGGGTGTTATTGATTGTTGGATATGAAAAAACGTTTCAGCGCCGGCGAAAAGTGATTTGTGGGTAACAACCTGTCAAAATTTCACCCGAAAAATCAACATCCGAGAACCCTAAAGATTGAAATGTGCTTTAATTTTATACATTTTTGTAGCAGGGAGGTTAATAATTCCGTTAACTCCAGTTTCCCGAGAGATCTCTTCAAGGTTACCTATTATTTCCTTCATCGATTGAGCGATAAAAGTGAACCAGATGTTATAACTGTTATCCCGCCGGTAGTTATGGGTCACCCCGGGATAACGATTGACGATCTTTGCAAAGCTGTCGATTTTGTCTTCAGGAACCTTTGCCGCGCAGAGGGTACTGACAAATCCTAATTTTTCAGGTGCAAAATTGCCGCCTATCCTACGGATTATCCCTTTTTGCTTGAGTCGTTTCAGTCTTTTGATAATGTTTTCTTCAGAAAGATTAAGATCATCAGCGATGGAAAGATAAGGCCGCCTGGTAATGGGAAAGTCGGATTGAATCCGGTTCAGTATCGCCCGATCAATTTCATCGATTTGCTGCATGGATTACTCTTGAAATTTTCCTTTTATTAAACGTACATGGACCTTTCTGGTTCGAGGACCGTCGAATTCACAGAAAAATATTCCCTGCCACGTACCCAGTACCAGCTGGTCACTTTCTATGGCAATGATTTCTGAAGGGCCGACAAGAGTCGACTTGATATGCGCCGGTGAATTTCCTTCCAAATGACGATATCCGGCCTTCCAGGGGATGATATCGTTGAGGATCATCAGAATATCTTCTTTCACGCTCGGATCAGCGCTCTCATTAATTGTTATTGCAGCGGTTGTATGTGGGACATAGAGCATACACAATCCCTGGCCGATCCCCGCAGAAACAACCATATCCTGAATTTTGGAAGTAATATCTATCAATTCCGTCTGTTTTTTTGATTTTACCTTACAAATCATAGCATCTCTCGATTTAACAAAAAAGGCCCTGCTTTAAATGCAGAGCCTTTTTTGTTAAAATGTGTGAATCAACCGTAGCCTTTTTAAATTAGACACATCCTGTGGGCTTCGGAAGGCCGGCCATCTTACATGCTCCCTTGCCGGGTCCTGAGGGGAACAGTTCGTAAATATGTTTCAGCTTGAATCCGGTTACTTTTGAGAGGATACGAACCATGGGCGCAATCCCGTTTTTTTCATAGTATTCCTGGAGAACCTTAATTACTTTTTTGTGCTCTTCGTTTAACTCCTCAATTCCTTCCTGATGCTTTACCCACTGTACCCACTCTTGAGACCAGTTCTTATAGCTGTCGATAAAGCCGTCTTCATCTACGGTAAATGTCTTTCCCATATACTCGACTGTTGCCATTCAAAACCTCCTTTTTACTTTAATTATATTTATGGCGTTCTGCCTATACCTTTTTTAATAAAAAGACTTAAAACAATTATCTGATTGATTTGTCAATGTCAATATGAAAAATTCAAATACTTTTTATTTGTATAGATGAAAAATTTATAATTTTAATTTCCTGTGAGAAGCAGCGTAGATATCCAACCGATACTGTCAAACCAGAAAAAACAAAAAGGAATAAGCAATGTCTTTTGAGGATGTTAGACCAAAAGTTATTATAATATGCGGGCCTACGGCTTTGGGAAAAACATCTATGGCCATCCATCTTGCAAAAAGCTTCGACGGTGAGATTGTCGGGGCTGATTCAATGCAAATATACAGATATATGGATATCGGTACAGCAAAGCCCACAATCGAAGAGCAGGCAAGCGTCAAACATCACATGATCAATATTATCGATCCGGATGAACACTTTGATGCCCGGAAATATGCTGTGCTGGCCCGTGATAAAGTTTTGGAGCTTCATGGTCAGGGCATTACCCCCTTTGTTGTCGGCGGGACAGGACTTTATATCAAAGCATTTTTGCACGGTCTTTTTAAGTCCGAAGCATCGAATTTTGATATCCGTGCTCGCTTAAAAAACGACTTCCAAGCCTACGGCCCTGATTTTCTTTACAAACAATTATGCCGCCGGGATCCTGAAACTGCCAGAAAAATACACCCTAATGACACATACAGGATCATAAGGGCACTGGAAGTACACGCGTCGACCGGAAAGACCCTCACAGAATTCCATCAAGCACACGGTTTTAGAGAAAAACCGTATTTCGTTTTGAAAATCGGTTTATATATGGATCGAGATGTAATTTATGATAGAATTAACCGCAGGGTAGATGTAATGATCAGCAGCGGTTTTGTCAACGAAGTTAAAGCATTGCTGGAAATGGGATACTCGCCGAATCTTAAATCCATGCAATCCATCGGTTATCGCCATGTCGTCAATTTTATTAAGGGCAATTGTCCGTGGGATGAGACGGTAAGAATACTAAAACGGGACACAAGAAGATATGCAAAACGTCAATTGACATGGTTCAAAGCGGATCCCGAAGTGATATGGATGAGACCGGAAGCGTTAGAAAACATCAAAGGGCAAATAAAAAAGTTCTTGCAAGCGGAATAAAGATATATCAAAAAATACCTCAGAGTCATAATATACCGCCGTCAAAATACTGAGCTAAGGCGCACCCGAAGGATGCGTTGTAGAAATCCGGAGACCTTGAATTGCCATGAAAATAGCGATCGCACAGATTAATCCGATTATTGGCGATTTTAAACACAATTTCGACAAGATAAAGCACTTTGCAGATCAAGCCGTCGCACGTCGATGCGATCTTGTTGTCTTTTCAGAGCTTGTGATTACAGGATACCCTCCCCGAGATCTTCTTGAAAGAAAAGATTTTGTCGATGCCAATATCGACTGTTTAAACAGACTCATCACCGATATCCGCGGTATCGGAGTGATATGCGGATTTGTGGATAACAATCCTGCCGGTGAAGGAAACCCGTTGCACAACGCTGCGGTGCTTTTTGAAAACGGCAAGATAATTCACAAGGTTTATAAAACATTACTGCCGACATATGACATATTTGATGAAACGCGATACTTTGAGCCCGGCCGCGAAAGCAAATTGTGTTCGTACAAAGGACAAAGGATCGGTCTAACGATTTGCGAAGATGCCTGGAATGACGAGGATATTTTTCAAAGAAGAATTTATTCCATAGATCCCGTGGCCCGGATCGTTCAGGCCGGTGCCGATCTGGTCATCAATATATCTTCATCTCCTTATTATCTGGGGCATGATGAGTTCAGGCGAAACATGTTCGCGTTTATGGCCAGAAAATACCAAGTCCCCTTTATGTATGCCAATCAGGTCGGGGGCAACGACAGTATTCTTTTCGACGGATCCAGTTCGGTTTTCGACAAAACCGGCAAAATAATTGCCAGAGCGTCGAACTTTGCAGAAGACATGGTGGTCTTTGATTCAACAACATTACAAGCCAGCCGGAACAATATCCGCGAAAAATCAAAATCAGATATGGAATCCGTATTAAAGGCCCTGGTTATGGGAACCTATGACTATGTTGTAAAGTGCGGTTTTTCTAAAGTGGTTATCGGGTTGAGCGGCGGTATAGATTCAGCCCTGACCGCGTGCATTGCCGTAATGGCTTTGGGTCGTAAAAATGTCACCGTTGTATTTATGCCGTCTCAATACACGTCCAGAGAAAATTATGAAGATACGGAAAAGCTTGCCGCAAATCTGGATGTCGTCCTAATCCAAATTCCCATTGAAAGCATGTTTAAAGCGTTTCTAAGCTTTCTATCACCTGCTTTCAAGGACACCGAACCCGACATTACGGAACAGAATATCCAAGCCAGAATCAGAGGCATCATCCTTATGGCGTTATCAAACAAACATGGTGCGCTCGTTCTTTCCACAGGCAACAAATCCGAACTTGCCGTTGGGTATTGTACACTCTATGGAGACATGACCGGAGGATTGGCGGTAATTTCAGACATTCCAAAAACAATGGTTTATAATCTTGCACGTTTTGTAAATCGCGATAAGGAAATAATCCCGTCCCGTATCATTACCAAGGCGCCTTCCGCCGAACTCAAGCCGGATCAAAAAGACCAGGATGATCTGCCGCCCTATGAAATTCTTGACGCTATTTTAAAAGAGTACATTGAAGCCGTCAAAGGGGTTGACGAACTGGTTCAAATGGGATTTGACAAACGGGTGGTCGAAGATGTCATTTTAAGGGTTGACCGAAACGAGTACAAACGCCATCAGGCGGCACCGGGTCTAAAGGTCACGTCAAAAGCTTTTGGTTATGGCCGAAGGTATCCCCTTGCACAGAGGTTTACCAAGATATCTTCTTAATTTTAAAAAAATCTTTTACCGGTTGCGAAGATCGGCAATAGACTTTTTGATTTTCTGAATGAGCGTCTTTTTGATGACAACCTTTAGATAAAGATCACCGGACTTGCCCCCGCCTTTTCCGGCCTCTCCCATACCGGCAAGCCGTATTCGCTGCCCTTCCCGGACTCCCGGCGGTATCTTTACCACCAGTTTCTTGGATTTTTTTCGCAAAAAATACGCATAAGGACCGCCTTCCTGTGCCTGCTCCGGAGTCAAGCGAATGGCATCCTCGAGATCCTTGCCGTTCTTTGCCATTTTAAACCCACCGATTTGTTTTAAAAAAAAACTGGAAAGTTTTCCAAATTTGCCGGACGGAGGAAACTTGGCGTGGCTGTATCCGCCCCTTTTAAATGGGCCGGTAAAAATAAATCCTCCGGCAAAAATACCGGGACGTTTAAACTGGAATGTTCGGTACTCCTGGCCATAAAATTCCCTGAAAATATCGTCAACCCCCCGGAATCCGAATGCCTTTGCCATTTCTTCAAAGATGTGATTGATGTCTGATCCGCTGAAAATATCCTGTTCGGAGTAAGTGTTCCTAAACTGGGTATGGGCTGAAGATCCGAATTGCTGTCTCAATGTATCATACTCGCGTCTTTTCGCCGGGTCTGAAAGGACGGCGTAGGCTTCATTAATAGACTTCATTTCTTCGGAAGCTTCCGGGTTCCCTTTGTTTCGGTCCGGATGATATTTAAAGGCCAGATTCCGATAGGCCTCTTTAATCTGTTTTGAATCGGCAACTTGTTTTACACCCAATATCTGGTAATAATCTCTTTGTGACATAATATTGATGCTTCTTTCAGGATCATGAGAAAACCCTAAAGCGTAAGAACATCTCCGGGTTTCATTACGATAACTTTGGTCGAGGTTTCATTTGTCACTCTCTCCGCCCAAGCATGCGGATCCTGTTTAATCACATCAAATGTGTTATAATGAATCGGAACCACCTGTTCCGGCTGGATGATTTTTACCGCTCTCAAGGCATCGTCGGGCCCCATTGTAAAGTTGTCGCCGATGGGTAAGATTGCCAAGTCAATCCCCTCTTCGCCGATGAGTTTCATATCAAAGAAAAGGCCTGTATCGCAGGCATGATAAATCTTTTTCCCCTCGATATAAAACAAGAAACCGCAAGGGTTACCGCCGTAAGTCCCATCCGGAAGTGCTGATCCGTGATGGGCAATCGTTAATTTTACACGGCCCCAGGGATAATCAAAGCCACCCCCGATATGCTGTGGATGGACATTTTTAATCCCCTGATTGACGATCCAGTTTTGAATTTCAAAGTTCGAGATAACGGTTGCGCCGGTTCTCTTTGCAATTCCCAACGTATCCCCCAAATGGTCGCCGTGTCCGTGTGAAACAAGAATATAATCCGCCTCAACTTCGTCGGCTTGGACCGGGCACAATGGATTGCCGGTAATAAAGGGATCGGTCAGCAACCTTGTTTTGCCCGCTTCAATCAAAAAACATGCATGTCCGAACCACGTCATTTTTAGTGTCATTTGGAACCTCCTTAAAGAACTCCCACGAAATAACTCAACTTCACGGGATATTTTACTTGTTTCATTTCGATTCCCTCGAAACAGTCTTCGGAAAATTAGACCCCTTGAGAGCAAAAATAAATAATATCTTCAGCCTGGTGCTGTTAGTCAGCGCCGATTTAAAGAGATCCTCACGTATAATTTTACTTTTAGCATAATCCCCATTTCTTGTAAAACATCATCTGATGAATGCGTCTTTCGTTTCGCAATTCACCTGAATAACACCCATCTGAGAAACATCTGATTTAGACCAGCTTCCCCACCTTTGTTTGAACCGCGTCCAGAATCTTTCCGTTTCGCATCAGCTCCTTGACCGCATGGATGTCCTCACATAAGATACGATCATCCTCAAGATGGGAAACGACATCCCTGATGACCGTATAAGCAGCCAAAGTTCCCTCCCCCGGCTTCATATTGGTGAAAAGATCCAGTGCCTGAGCGCCGCACAGAAGTTCAATGGCAATGACGTTCTCCGCGTTTTTAATGACTTCTCTGCATTTCCGTGCGGAAATCGTTCCCATGGACACATGATCTTCTTTGTTGGCGGACGTTGGAATAGAATCCACACACGCAGGATGTGAAAGAACCTTGTTTTCCGAAACAAGGGCTGCAGCGGTATACTGGGCGATCATAAATCCTGAATTCAAACCGCCGTCAGCGACAAGAAATGCAGGGAGCCCGCTTAACTTTGGGTTGACCAGTCGCTCGATACGGCGTTCGGAAATATTCGCAAATTCCGAAACGGCCATGCATAGAAAGTCCATTGCAAGGGCGATGGGCTGACCATGAAAATTTCCCCCCAGCAGGAATTCCTGCGATTCCGGAAAAATGAGCGGGTTGTTTGTGGAAGCGTTCATCTCTGTTTCCAAAACTTTTTTCGCATAATATACGGCGTCCTTGCTTGCACCATGAACCTGGGGCGAACATCTTAACGTATAAGCGTCCTGGATACGGTGACAGTCCTTATGCGAGGTCACAATGTCACTGTTCTGGGTGATCCGATACATATTATCGGCAACCGCAGCTTGTCCGGGATGGGGTCTAACCTGATGAATTCTCGGATCGAACTCCATACGGCTTCCCATCAGAACTTCCAGACTGACGGCTGCGGCAACATCCGTTAATTTGGAAAGATTCAAAGCATCATAAACCGCAAGTCCGCCGATAGCCGTCATGACCTGAGTACCGTTTATCAATGCAAGACCCTCGCCTGCTTCCAATCTGAGCGGTGTTAGGCCGCAATGGTTTAATGCCTCAAATCCTGACATTTGCTTTCCTTTGTAAAAGGCTTTTCCGTGACCGATCAGAACCAAGGAAAGATGCGCCAGGGGGGTCAGATCACCACTGGCACCGACAGAACCTTTTTCCGGAACAACAGGAAAAACGCCTTTGTTCAGAACTGTTATGAGATGTTGTACCGTTTCCAGACGGATTCCCGAATGTCCGTTTGCAAAATCCTTGATACGAAGCGCCATGACGGCCCGAACGGTTTCTTCATCGAGCATATCGCCTGTTCCTGTTGAATGGCTCATGAGAATATTCTGTTGAAGCTTCCGCGTGTCTTTTTTCGATATGGCGACATCGCTCAGTGCCCCGAAACCGGTTGTGATCCCATACACGGATTTTTCTTCTCTCACCCACTGTTCGATCAATTTGCGGGCCTCATTTATCCGGTGTATTGATCCTTTGCTGAGTTGAACATTGGCCCCGTGTCTTGAAATACTTATCAGGTCTTCAAGGGTCATTTCTCCCATCCCGACCGCAATTGATTTCATAACAGACATTCCTTTTATAGGGTTAGTGACTGCATTCAAACGGCAAAAGGTACTTTAACCCGTGTATAAGGTTTATGAAAAAAATTATTATTGAATACATCTTCTTAACAATAATATAATTATACGTAAAAAACAATCGTTGGGGAAAAAGCGAAATAAATAACAATACGGACTTTTGCAATGCCGTAACGACGTTTCGGTAAGAGGAATAAAACCATGCCGGGTATGAAAAAAATTATTGAATGTGTGCCGAATTTCAGTGAAGGAAGAGACTTGGAAAAAATCGATAAAATCGTCAGCGCCTTCCGAGGGAAAAACGGCGTCAAACTTTTGGATTATCAAAGGGATGAAGATCATAACCGTCTGGTGGTAACGGTCGCTGGGGATCCCGATGCCTTGAAAACAGCCCTATACGAGGCATTCCGTGTGGCCATCGACCTCATCGATATGAGACGTCACAAGGGGCAGCATCCCAGAATAGGAGCCGTGGATGTTGTGCCGTTTATCCCGATAAAAAATGTTTCTATGCCGGACACTATCGATATTTCAAAACGGGTGGCCCAACACGTGGCTGAAACCTTCGATCTGCCTGTATTTTTATATGAAGCATCGGCGACCCGGCCCGAAAGATGTGATCTTGCCAACGTGAGAAAAGGCCAGTTTGAAAAAATGGCGGATAAACTGAAGCAGCCGGAATGGGAGCCCGATTTTGGACCCAAAAAAATTCATCCAACTGCCGGTGTAACGGCGATTGGCGCCAGAATGCCTTTGGTTGCCTTTAATGTGAATTTAGATACGGACAACCTTTTTATTGCCAACGATATTGCGACAAAGGTACGCCATGTAAGTGGCGGATTGCGATATTGCAAAGGTATTGGTGTAGAATTAAAAGAAAAAGGGTTGGTTCAGGTTTCAATGAACATGACGGACTATACGAAAACGGCCCTGTACAGATCGTTTGAATTGGTTAAAATGGAAGCCAGGAGATATGGTGTAAATGTTATCGGCAGTGAGATTATCGGCCTCGTTCCCATGGCGGCGTTAATAGATACCGCGGTATACTACATGGGCATCGAAAATTTTTCCATTGAGCAGGTGCTGGAAACCAGAATCATGGAGTAAGACATTATATCGGTGTATCTGGAGACAAACCCATGCGCGGAAATCTAATCATTAAAAACGCCGCCCAATTGGTTACTTGCAGCGGCTTTAACGCAAAGCAGGGCGAAGCAATGTCTAACCTGCACGTCATTGAAAACGGTGCCTTGGTTATTGAAAATGGAACGATTTGCTCGGTGGGAAAAACAGACGATATTTTGAAGGACTTTAATGACAAAAAGAATACGGGTAAATTTAATGTCATCGATGCCGCCGGCAAGGCTGTCTTACCCGGGTTTGTTGATTCCCATACGCATCTTGTTTTCGAAGGATATCGGGCTGAGGAATTTTCATGGAGACTTCGCGGTGACAGTTATATGGATATATTGAAAAGCGGGGGAGGGATATTTAACACGGTCAAAGCAACCAGAGCTGCAAAAACGGAAAATCTGATCAAAACAGGTATGCGACGGCTGAATTCCATGTTGTCATTTGGTGTAACAACGGTCGAAGGGAAAAGCGGATACGGTTTGGACCGAAACACGGAAATAAAGCAACTGGAAGTTATGGCAGAATTAAACCGGCGCCATCCGGTAGACGTTGTCAGCACATTTTTGGGTGCCCACGCGTTACCGGAGGAATATAAAGGAAGAACAGATGCCTATATTGATTATATGATCAATACGGTATTGCCTGAAATTATCCATCGAAACCTTGCAGAATTTTGTGATGTCTTTTGTGAAAAGAATGTGTTTTCAGTACAGCAGTCAAAGCGGCTGTTATTGAAGGCAAAAGAGAAAGGGTTTAAAATAAAAATTCATGCAGACGAAATCGAACAGCTTGGCGGAACTGAACTGGCTGCAGAGATCGGGGCCGTTTCGGCAGATCATTTGCTCCAGGCTTCGGATAAAGGTATAGGGGCTATCGCCAAGGCAGGTGTTGTCGCAACGTTACTTCCGGGAACGGCATTTTGTTTAAAAGAGCCTTACGCAAGGGGGCGTTACATGATTGATAACAATTGTGCAGTGGCCCTTGCCACGGATTTTAATCCGGGAAGCTGTTATTCAGAATCGATTCCCTTAATTTTTGCTCTGGCCACACTTTACATGAACCTCTCCATAGAAGAGGCAATCACCGCACTCACCATCAACGGTGCGGCGGCACTTGGAAGGGCGGATACCATCGGAAGTCTGAACACCGGGAAGACCGGGGACGCCGTCATACTCAAATATCCTTCATATCACTTCATCCCTTATCACGTTGGGATAAACACTGTGGAAAAAGTTATTAAAAAGGGGGAATTGGTATATGACGACCCGTTGCTCAAATTTAACGCTGTCTAAAGCGATCCATTTTCAACGAGATGTTGCCAAAAAAAATCGCTTTGAGCGCTCATTGAAACGTTTTTGGTTCATAAATCTTGTCGAAGTCAAGAAGCGAAACGATTACCCCTTTGTTAATCCTTTTTCCGAACGGTAAAACCCGGCCGTATGTCATGACCTGAAACAAGAACGGCTTCAGAGCTGTCAGGATAAACAGCCGTAATTTTGATCTCGCCGGTCTTGGGACCCGGCAAAAAGAACCGGTAACCATCCGTTCCTTCGAAAATGCCGCTGCTGTCAAAAACTTCAAACAAATCTCCGGATTTTAGTCCCACTTTTGAACCTGAATTGATCATGATTTTATCGGCATCGATGGAAGCGATAAATCCTTTCCATGGCTCTAAAACGATAGCGCTACAGATCTTTTCACCCATATCATCGGCAATGTTTTCAAGCGCCTTTTCTAAAATCGATGTTTTCATTTCACTATCTTCATGGGCCGATTCCATATCCCATTCATCAATTTCAATTTCGTGCATAAAACCTTCATCAAGCAGCTTGGCGCCGGTTTCCGTATCGTATACTTGAGCTGCAATATGCACCTGAATGTAGTAATGGGTGTCTTTAAACCACCAGATACCTTTTTTCCTATTATTTGATGTGATATCTATGAAAGCCCCGGTTAAAATGGCATTCAGGCCGAGCCGCCTGCCGGTCCTGGCCAGATCAAAGTTGTCGATCCATCCGGAGTCCTTCCTGGGTATTCTTGTCAGCTCGTCGGGATAACCGGAATCGCCCGGTTTTTCCAAAAGAATAGCCGTGCATGAGGACATTATGGTTTTTGACAGATCTTCTCTAAATCTTCGCTCCAGTTCCTTATCGGCCATGGTGGTTTTGTTTTCAAAAAACGTCAATCCAATCCTTTTCTTCAAATCACTATCCGGAGCCCTAAAGTTTCTCACCATCTTCCTGGAAGATTTTTCAATTGAAGTAAAGGTCGAACACCCTGTAACCGGAATAAAAAAAAGCAGCAACAATAAAATACCATCCATCACATGAATTTTTGCATCCAAAGATTTAAGCTTTTGAAACATCATTTTTCCCCTCAAACACGGCTGTAACCTTGGTCGTAATCCCCCCTCTTGCCGTGAAATCTCCGGTAACCTCCATATATTTTGGCTCCAGTACGGAAACAAGGTCTTCAAGAATCCGGTTAACCACATGCTCGTAGAAGATACCCACGTTTCTGTACTGCAACAGATAAAATTTTAACGATTTCAATTCAATGATTTTTTTATACGGTCGGTATCTTATCGTTATACACCCCACATCGGGCAATCCCGTCATCGGGCATACAGAGGTATACTCGGGTTGTCGAATGACAATATCAATGTCCCTTCGATTTTGATACTGATATTCGATTGGATCGAGCACATCGGTTTTTACACTATCCGGACTCTCGATACGGTATTTTATCCGATTTTCTGATGATGACGTCACCTTTTTATTACTCCGAAATTCCCGAATTTAATGTATAATCGTAATGAAATGAAAAATCGTATTTTTTTAATCTTTAACACGTCCGGTCGATATGATATATTTTTTTTGAAATTGCCATCATAGTGAAGAAAACGTTTTCTGTCAAACACGCCGGTTGAATTTTCAGGCCACCTGCAACGACCGTCGTGCAGATCTTTACATGGGTTTTTATTCCTGTTGAATATTAATATTGTGACAAATAAATTTAAAAGGTGCTGCAAATGAGCTCTATTGACGAACTGATTCTCAGATCAACCAAAGAAATCATTGTGAAATTTATTGAAACGGGTCGAGTGGGACCCGCCGGTTTCCAAGAACTATTCAATTCGATTTACAAAACTGTTGAACAAACCGTAAAGGGTTTGGAGGATACGCCTGAACAACCAAAAGAGTGACGGCTGGTAATTTATTAGAATCCGATAGATGAAGTGGCGAGGAGTTTTTCTTGTAACCACTTTTGTTCATTAGCGAAATAGATATTTTTTTTAAAAACTCCCCGATCTCTCAGATAGATCATACCGGCTTGGCGCAATGAGGCACGCCGGCTGAAAAGCGATATACGCCATAAGCGGGCATTTCAGGATAAATTCCCCATGAGAAATTCGGGTTAATGGACCTCGGCCCAGTTATTGCCCGATGCCACATTGACTTTCAAGGGAACCTTGAGGTCTAAGATCCCTTCCATGATTTCTTTCACAAGGTTTTTGACAGATTCAAATTCTTCAGGCGGGACCTCAAAAACGATTTCATCGTGTACTGAAAGAAGCATCACGCTTTTCAAACCGCGCTCCCTGAATGCGGCATCCACCTGGATCATGGCAAGTTTTATGAGATCGGCGGCCGTCCCCTGGATGGGGGTGTTAATGGCGGTCCGTTCTGCAAACTCCCGGACATTTTTATTGGAACTTTCGATATCCGGAAGCAGTCTGATGCGCCCCAAAAGGGTGCTTGTCCTTTTGGTCTTTCTGGCATCACTGATGGCCCGATCGATAAATGTCTTGACACCTTTATATCTGGCGAAATAATTGTCAATATAAGTTTTGGCCATTTTCTGGCTGATTCCCAGTTCTTTGGAAAGCCCGTAAGGACTCATGCCATAGACAATACCAAAGTTAATCACCTTGGCCTGCCGTCTCAGTTCGTAAGTTATAAAAGAGGGGAAAACTTGAAATACTTCGGTCGCAGTGCGGGTGTGAATATCCTCATCATTTTTAAATGCGTCGATCAGAATGGCATCGTCGGCATAATGGGCCAGGATACGAAGTTCTATTTGAGAATAATCGGCTGAAACCAGGATCCAGTCTTTTCTGGGAACAAATGCTTTGCGGATTTCGATGCCCTCATCCGTCCGGATGGGTATGTTCTGAAGATTGGGATCAGAGCTGCTGAGCCTTCCTGTAGCGGTAACCGTTTGATTGTAGGACGTATGAATCCTTCCGGTTTCCGGATGGACAAGGTCAAGCAACGCGTCCGTATAGGTTGATTTCAGCTTGGCAAGGGTTCTGTGTCTTAAAACAAGCGCAGGGAGTTCATGTTTTTCTGCAAGGAATGTCAAGACGTTAACATCTGTTGAATATCCTGTTTTTTTTCGGGTCTTTTTTTGAACCGGCAATTTGAGTTTTTCAAAAAGTATCGTCCCGAGCTGCTGGGCCGACTTGATATTAAATTCTTCTCCGGCAACTGAATATATCATACGTTCAAGCTGCTCAAGCTGGTGCTCAAACGATTTCGAAAGCGCCATCAGTTTTTCTCTGTCAACGCAAATCCCTGTCATTTCCATGTTCATCAAAACAGGGATTAAGGGCAGCTCAACGTTATTGTACAACTCCATCAGGCCGGCTCTCTCAAGTTTCGGTCTTAGAACATGGTAGGCCATCAGTGTAATATCTGCATCTTCGCAGGCATATGGAACGGCCTTTTCCAAAGGAATTTCGGCAAAACTTATATCTTTTTTGCCTGAGACCTCCTCGTACGTAATCGTTTTGTGGTCCAGAAAATCGATGGCGATCTGGTCCAGATTGTGGGCACGTTTTGAAGGGTTGATCAGATAGGATGCCACCATGGTGTCAAAAATAACACCGGCAAGGTTAATCCCGTGACGTTTAAGGACCATCCAGTCGTATTTTATATTCTGGCCGACCTTTTTTACTTGCGGATTTTCAAGCACGGGTCTCAACAGACTGAATACGGTGCTGAGCTCAAGCTGTGCGGGAACCTCCGGATAATCGTGGGCGCACGGGATGTAAAATGCTTCGTCCTGCGTCATAGAAAACGACAACCCAACAAGTTTTGCTTTCATGGGATCTTTTGAAGTCGTTTCCGTATCGACGGCAAATATTCCTGCTGAACCGAGTCTCGCAATCAGTTCAGAAAACGCCGCCATATCAAATATGGGGAGATAATTTTTATGCGAAAGATCGGACTGTTTGGGAAAAGCCTGCTGCAATTCTTTGAATTCCAAGTCCTTAAAAAGTATTGACAGTTTGGCATTATCCGGTTCTTTGAACCTAAATTCTTCGGGATTAAATGACAGCGGAACATTTATATCGATTTTAACCAGTCTTTTACTCAAAAGAGCTTGTTCTTTGTGTTGAACAAGGTTTTCACGCTGTTTCTTCTTTGTAATCGCATGAACATGTTCATAAAGGCCCTCGATGGATCCAAAGGTTTTAATTAAAGACAAGGCTGTTTTGGAGCCAATACCGGGAACGCCGGGGATATTGTCCGAAGCATCACCTGCAAGCGCCATCACATCGATCATCTGCTTGGGTTCTATGCCAAAAACGTCTCTGACGATTTTCATATCCGTGGTTTTTTCTTTCATGGGATCCCAGATGATGGCCTTGTCCGTGACAAGCTGAATGAAATCTTTGTCCCCGGTGACCATTACAACGGAAAATCCGGCCTTTTCAGCCTGATATCGGAAAGTTCCGATCAGATCATCCGCCTCAAAGCCCTGCATTTCGACCACCGGTATGTTGAACCCACGGGTGATTTCCCTTATGTATGGAATCTGGATTGTCAAATCTTCCGGCATCGGCGGACGGTTGGCCTTGTAGTCCCGGTATATTTCATGCCTGAAGGTCGGCCCCTTGGCATCAAAAAACATGACCACATATTCCGGGGAGCGATCCTCAATGAGCTTGATCAGCATTCGGGTGAAGCCGAAGGCCGCATTGGTAGGAAGACCTTTTGAATTGGCCAGATGGCGTATGGCATGATAGGCACGATAAACATATGCACTGCCGTCAATCAGATATAACGTTTTGTCGTTTTTCATTTGAATTCAGGTGACGGATTGTATCAACACTTTGGTTCTCTCAAGATTGATAGCGGTTGACATGGGCACGCAGTTGCTTTAGATTTTTAAATATAAAGTGTTATCGATTCTTTTACTATCATTAATTCAGAAAGACGGCAAGACCACTTGGGAAATCATCACATGAAATCAGGCAAAATAATTACCGAAGACGCCGAAATCAGAGATATACTGGAAAACGCCAGGACCATTGCAATTCTCGGCCTAAGTCCCAGGCCCGAAAGAGAATCAAATGAGGTTGCCAGATATCTCAAAGATCAAGGATACAGGATAATTCCGGTCAGACCCGGCCAGAAAAAGATCCTTGGGGAAAGAGCCTATGCGACCATTGATGATATCCAGGAAAAAGTGGATATTGTGGACGTATTCAGAAATCCCTCACAGATTGTACCCCATGCGCACGAGGCAATACGAGTGCTACCCAGAATTTTCTGGATGCAGCTTGGTATCGAAAACCAGGAAGCTGCATCGCTATTGACAGACGCAGGTATCGATGTCGTCATGAACAAATGTATGAAGATCGAACATGGCAGACTCTTTGAAAAAAATGACCTATAGGGAAAAACGTCGCAGAGCCCGGCAAATCGACTGCCATTGTTGTAGAAAATATGCACCCTTTTGCTGGAGATGCCGCTGCGGCTTTGCGATTTGTCAGAGTTGCATGCTGGAAAATTTCTGGGGAATGTCGTGTAACGGAATAACCTGGGAGTGCCCGGACTGCGCCGCAAATAACGGATTCGGAAATCAGTAATTCCCCTGCGGCCGAAACGGAATGTTATGCTGAGAAAGGCTATGATCATTCCATTGGTTGGTTTGAGGTTTTAACAAAGCGTTAATCGTGTTCCTTAAAAGAAGTTTTGAAATGACTTCTACGCTATTTTTATCTCGAACATTTCTCCGATTTCTTTTAAACTGTTGATATGAAAATCGGCAGAAAGAGATCTGTTTTGATACGCTACAAACGGCACGCCTGCCGCTTTGGCCGCAATTTCGTCCAGATCCGAATCCCCGATATATAAGGCATTGTTCGCCGCCACCCCAAAATGCTCCAGAATCTTGATCAGTGGATCCGGATACGGTTTGGGACGATCCACGTCAATGGAACTGACAACAATGTCAAAATATCCTTCCAGGCCGTGTTCGCTGAGAACCCGGTCCATGGTGTTCGAACGGTTTGTAGCAACGGCGGTTTTGTATCTGGGCCTGAGTTTTTCGAGCAGCGGTTTTAAATACGGTTCCAGGACCATATATTTTAAGAAAGC
>Ga0210103_1000009_pt1 | contig 29770 bp, 36 predicted proteins | sample RushSE_CattailNL_6_FD_185564 | JGI IMG/M metagenome (GOLD analysis project Ga0210103, IMG submission 185564) | Wetland microbial communities from San Francisco Bay, California, USA, that impact long-term carbon sequestration - RushSE_CattailNLA_D2... | ecosystem: Environmental > Aquatic > Marine... | reverse complement strand
AAGCCGCCCCCGCCGCTGGAGAACCCCCCGCCGGACGGAAACCCGCCCCCCCATCCCCCGGGTCGCCTGCCGTGATCCCGCGCACCCCCGGCCGGCGCCAGCCCGGCCATCAAGGAGAGCACGAAACCGGAAACCAGGCCCATGCCTGCCAGAACGGCCAGCACCCCCATTCCCGGGGAAAACGCCATGTGACCCAGAAACGGCATGAGAACCCCGCCGCCGACCGTGCCCAACGCCCTGCTCACCCGGCCCAGGGAAAACACCAGGAAAACGAACAGGATCAGAAAGGGGACGGCATCGCTGAAGGTCCTCGGGTCAAGTGCGCCGGCGCCTTTTCGGTCATCCGCCTTGAACTCGCCGCGCACGCCCTCGATCATAGCCTGCACGCCGGTTACCACCCCCTGGTCGAAGCGCCCGGCCTTGAATTCCGGAAGGATGACCTCCCGGATGATGCGCCCTGCCTTGAGGTCGGTGAGGCGCCCCTCGAGCCCGTAGCCGACTTCGATCCTGACCTTGCGGTCGGCTCGAGAAATGAGGAGAATGGCGCCGTTGTCGAGTCCCTTGTGCCCGATCTTCCATTGCTCGGCCACCCGCATCGAGAAGTCCTCCAGCGCATCTCCCTCGAGGGACGGGACGGTCAGCACCACGATCTGGGTGGAATCCTTCTGCTCGAAATCCTTCAACGCAAGATCCAGCTGCTTCACGACCCCTGGGGAGAGCAAGCCGGCAAAGTCGTTCACCCGCCCCCGCAGCGGCGGCACCTCCAGGGCGAGCGCCAACTGGAGCAAAAGCACCACCGATCCGAGAACTGCAGCTGCAGCGGCAAGCAACCCCCGGTGTATGTGCAATGGGGCGCGCATCATACGGGCCGTTTAGAACTTCACCTTGGGCGCCGCCTGCGCACCTTCTTCGGACTTGAAGTATTCCTTGCGCTTCAGGTGCAGCAACAGGCTGTTGGTCAGGCTGTTGGGGAAGGTGCGGATCGAGGCGTTGAATTCCTCTGCCGTCTGGTTGTAGCGCTGCCGGGCCACGTTGACCCGGTTTTCCGTACCCTCGAGCTGGTTCTGCAGGTCCTTGAAGTTTTCATTCGCCTTGAGGTCGGGGTATTGCTCGGCCACCACCAGGAGGCGCGACAGGGCCGAAGAAAGTTGCCCCTGGCTCTGCTGCAGCTTCTGCAGCGCCGCCGGGTCGCTCAGGTCATCAACGGACAGCTTGACGGCCGTTGCTTTGGCGCGGGCATTGATCACCGCCTCGAGCGTTTCACGCTCGTGAGAGGCATAGCCCTTGACGGTTTCCACCAGATTGGGAATCAGGTCCGCGCGCCGCTGAAGCGTGGCCTCCACGTCCCCCCAAGCCTTGAAAACTTTTTCCTCCTGCTGCTGCATGGTGTTGTAGCCGCAGCTGGCGAGCGTCATCACCGCGGTTACCATCATCGCTGTTAAAAGCATCACTTTTTTCATTTCACCCCTCCATGCCCGGAAACGGACCCGGGAATCCTAAATACCCCATTTTAACAAGCTTATGAATACGCCGATTAGGCGGCCTTCGAAAGTGAGCAAATATAGGCAGTTTTCCACACCTACGCAACCGGCGGCGCTTCATTGGCAGAAGAAAATCAGGGGAGAGATTTTTTAATCTCACGCCGCAGGTCGGCGATGAGACGAGCCGGGTTCACCCCGGCCGGGCAGACACGGCTGCAGGCCAGCGCGCGCTCGCACCAGCGCTCGCCCCGGCCGCTCCCCGCCAGCTGCAGAAGCTCATCAGCGTCCGGCGGATTTTTGGCCATCTGGTTGTGAATGGCGGCCAGTGCCGCCGGTCCCATGAAGTCGGGGCGGGGCCGGCTTGCCGGGCACGCCGAAACGCAGCACCCGCATTCGATGCATGCTTCGAACCGCAGAAGTTCCGTCCCCGAATCCGCCTCGCCGTGCGCGGACGGCGCCGATGGTTTCAGATAGGACCAGCCCGGTTCGATATCGCGGTAAAAGGTCTCCATCCGCACCGTGAGATCGCCGGCCCGTTCGAAACCCCTGAGCGGCTCCAGTCTCACCGTGTCGGTCCCCAGATCCAGCACGCGCGTGTTGCAGGCCAGGCGCTCGACTCCGTTGACCAGGCAGGCGCAGGTGCCGCAGGAGCTGTGATGGCAGCTGTGGCGGTACATGAGCGAGCCGTCCAGGGTCAAACGGATGCGTTCGAGTACATCCAACACCGTCATCCCCTCTTCGACTTCGATCCGATAGCTCTCAAACCGCGGAGGATCGATGTGGGAAGGCTTGTACCGGCTTATCCTGAACCCAACCGTGCGCGCCGTCATTCGATGTCCGCCTTTCGTATGCAAAGGATCATCCCTCTTCTCATGCACTCCGCCAGAAGCAGCGGTAGGGCAGCAGAAGGGTTTCGCGCGTGCGGCAGGGGATCAGGCGGCCGGTCTTTTGACAGATCAGGTCCGCCGTTTTTTCCGCCATGGCCCGCATGGTGGTCGCCTTCCCGCCGATGAGGGTGACCAACCCCTCGACACCGTCACGCCGGCCGTGGTCGAAGCAATCAAAGGATCGGCTGATCCGGTAAGGGTCGGCCGCCTCTCCGCTCTGCAGCAACGGCCGGCTGGCGCTCCAAACGGCATGGGGTTTAAGCCCGCCGACTGCCGGTACCAGTACGCGGCACAGATCGAAAAGCCGGGGCACATGGTCCGGAGGCACGCTCACCGTATCGGAATCGTCGGCCAGCCACGCGGTGGTGCCCAGAATGCTGAGTCCACGCTGGGGAACGATGATGTCCCCCTCGCCGGCCGGCTGCAGCCGGTTGATCACACGCTGAGTCAGGCGGCCTTGCACGGACACCATGACGCCGGGGCTCGGCTGAAGCGGTATGCGGATCCCGGCCATGGCGGCGATGCGCCCGGCCCAGGGCCCGGCGGCGTTTACGACCAGACCGGCGGCGATGGCGGAGGTGCTTTTCGTGCGGAGATCCATGACCTCCACGCCGGTCACCGCGCGACCGGTCATGCGCAGGGCAGTGACTTCGGTGAAATTCCGGATGGTGGCTCCGTTGGCCTTGGCGGTAGCGAAAAAATGCATGGGCAGCCGCCAGGCATCCATGACGGCATCGGGCACCTTGACGGCCGCCTTCAAGGTCGGGTTCAACGCCGCCTCCATGGCGAGCGCCTGTGAAACGGGGATGGGATCAACCGGTATCCCGGCAAACCGGCACCGGTCGAGAAACGCCTCGCGAAAGGAAAGGTCCCGCTCGTCCAAGGCAATGAAGAGACCTCCGTTGGGTTCGATGGCCTGGGCGGCTATCCTTCGCAGGATCCGGTTCTCCTGCCAGCACTCGCGCGCGGCGTCCGGATCATGCAGCACGTAGCGAGCGCCGCTGTGCAGCAGCCCGTGATGACGGCCGGTGGTCCCGGAAAGCAGCTCACCCTTTTCGACCAGCGTCACCCGGAACCCGCGCAGGGCCAGGTCGTGGGCGAGCGCGCCGCCGACCCCGCCGCCGATGATCACGATGTGTTCAAATTCAGGCATACGGGCTCTGATCCAAATGGAAGTGAAAATACCCTACAGACTTATCACAAATCCCGGAATAATCCCATCGCATGTGCTATGCTGGCTCAGAGGGCTTAACGTCGAGTTTGCCCAGCGGCCCTCCCAACAGAACGTGCCACAGGAGATGCTTGAAATGCCGAACGCCACCCATTTCACCAAGCTGGAAAACATGATGCACTCGGCACCGATGATGAAACTCACCGGTGCGAGGGCCTGCATAAAAAAGGGCAAGGCCGAGATCAACCTGCCCGTCCGGCGGAAATTTTTCCATGCCGCGGGCGCCCTGCACGGCTCGCTCTATTTCCTGGCACTCGACAATGCGGCTTTTTTCGCGGTCAACTCGCTGGTCGAAGACGTCTTTGTGTTGACGGCGAGCCTCACCACCTATCTGACACGGCCGGTGACGGAAGGCACCTTGAAGGCGGTCGGCAAAGTCGTAAGCCGCGGCCGCACCCAATTCATCGCCGAATCCGTGCTCTACGATGCGGAGGGCCGGGAGGTGGGCCGCGCCAATGGGATTTTCGTCAAAAGCCGGACCCCCTTGTCAGAGGAGATCGGGTATCGGTAAAATCAGCTTAGAGGAGTAAAATCCGTGGGGCGTCAATCGACACATCGCAGAATTTTGAATGCCTTTCGGCAGAGAGGCGTCACCAGCGGCGGACAGGGCCGTTGCCCCGGGCTGCCGCCGGCATCCTGCGCCGTGATGCTTCTGGCCTGCGGGCTGATGGCGGCGGCGGCGTGGGCATTGACCGTAAAACCGGGTGGGACCGTCACGGTTGATGGGGTCCTGACCTTGTCCCGAGGTGAAGACGACCGCCAACAGGAAGTCATCTACCCGGCCATCCGGCTCCGCAAACCGTTGGTGGTGGATGACGGCAGCGGCAATTTGATCGAGGTTGCTCTGCTGAAGCTCCGAATGAACCGGCAGCAGGAGGTTGTTTTCAGGCGCTTGAACGGCAAGCAGGCCAAGGTGTCGGGCAAACTTCACTATTTTGAGTTTGGTCCCAACAGGTTCCCCAACCCGGCGCATTTGGAAGTGTTCACAATGACCGCCAGGTAATGGGCTTTGGCGATCAGTGCGCGTTTAACTCCAGCGGCAGCAGCGCCGCGTAGACCAGGTCCGCCGTCGGCGTGGCCACCCCCAGCTCGCGCCCCTTGCGCGTGATGACGCCGATCATGGACTCCAGCTCCGACGGACGTCCGGCCTCCATGTCGCGCTGCATGGACGTCTTCATCGCCGGCGCCGCACCGTCGATGACGGCAAGCGCCTGATCGACCACATCGCGATCCAGTTCAACGCCGGCGGCCCGCGCCAGCGCCTCGACTTCCCGCATCATGCGAGTCATCATGGCCCGCGTCTCGGGCACGGAGCGGTAGCCGCCCACCTCCAAGCGCGCCACGGTCCCCACGCCGCTGAAGCCGGCGATGAAGACGAACTTGGTCCACATCACCTTGCGGATGGCGCCCGTCGGCTCGATGGTGATGCCCATGCGCCGCAGGGCCTCGACCGTACGCTGCAGCCGAGGGGTGTCGCGGCCGTCCAGCTCGCCCAGCACGATGCGCCGGAACGTCGATAGCTGGCGGATGACGCCGGGGGCTTCGATGTTGGCTGCGATCCAAGTCACGGCCCCGAGCACGTGGTCCATCCCCACCGCGGCGCCGATGCGCTCGGCAGCGTCGATCCCGTTCTGCAGGCCCATGACCACGGTGCCCGGGCCCACCATCGCCCGAGCGGCCTTGGCCGCGGCATCAATGGCAGTCGTCTTCACGCACACCAGCACGAGGTCCACCGGCCCTGCTTCCGCCGGATCGGCCGTCGCCCGCACCGGTGCCACGTGGAAATCGCCGTGCACACTTATCACCTGCAGACCCTTCTCCCGCAGCGCCGCCAGGTGCGCGCCCCTAGCTATGAATGTCACCTCGTGGCCGGTTCGGGCCAGCAAACCGCCGTAGTAGCCTCCCAGGCCCCCGCTCCCCACTATAGCGATCCGCATCGTTTCTGATCTCCCTGTGTGCCAAAATAAGAAAGGCCCGCAGTCTATATGCGGGCCCTTGCGTTTGACAAAATGGAGGCGGCACCCGGATTCGAACCGGGGAATAGTGGTTTTGCAGACCACTGCCTTCCCACTTGGCTATGCCGCCATAAAAAAATGGAGCGGGAAACGGGATTTGAACCCGCGACTTCGACCTTGGCAAGGTCGCACTCTACCACTGAGTTATTCCCGCTCAACTCAAAAGATATTTTTAACGGCTGAAATCCGGTTTGTCAACAGAAAAGCCAGCTACACCAGTTTTTTAAATTTGGCGAAATAATCCGCACCCGACCACACCGTGAAACCCAGTGCCATCCACAACATAAACTGACCGACGGTCTGGGTATCAAGACCCAGCAACGGGTAGTGGATCATAAGGGGGATGATGGCGGCAATTTGAAAACCCGTCTTGAGCTTTCCGAGACGCGAGGCGGAGATGTCCATCCCTTTGCCGGCGATCACGCTGCGCAACCCGGTGACTGCCAGCTCCCGGCCGATGATCACGCACACAATCCACGCCGGCACCCAGCCGTGAGCCGCGAGCATGATGAACGCCGAGGAGGTGAGCAGCTTGTCGGCCACCGGGTCCAAGGCCTTGCCCAGGAAGGTCACTTTCCCCTGCCGGCGCGCCAGAAACCCGTCCAGGTAGTCGGTGAACGCCGCGACGCTGAAGGTCAGGGCGGCCAAAAAGCTCATGAACGAGCTTTCCGGAAATGAAAAAAGAACGATGATGAAGGGGATGATGGCAATCCGAATCAGCGTCAGGCCGTTGGGATGGTTGGCGCTGCTCAGCAGGCGGCTCCAAATGTCGTGTCGCCCCGCCTCACCGGCGAGGGTCTCGCTCCGATCCCACCCGGTTTGCGCCTCGGTGCTCGGGTCGACGTTCACGGCCGTTCGTGTGCTCTGCGAAGAGTCCATCGGTTTCATGACGGCCGGCTATTCTCCAGGTTTGGCGTGGGCGGCGAGATATTTTTCGCGGCACTCAGGGCTGCAAAAAAGCATCTCATCTCTGCCTGACTTCAGGGCGACTCCCTGTCGGCGCGCAAAATAGGCCCCGCACTGAGGGTCCTTGACCATCAGGTCGTCAATGCGTCCGGCCTGCTTGCCGTTCATCCGGCCGGTTGTCTTTCTGTCCCCCAGCCATCCTCGCACAAGCCGGTAGGCCAAATATCCGACAAGCAAGATAATTAGGATTCGAATCATCTGAGCTCCAGCACCTGCTGGCCGTCCTCATCCAAATCGGCCAGCAACGTCGCCGCCGTCTGCCCCAGGACCGGATGGAGCGCGTCTGGATCTATATCACACAACGGCTTCAAAACAAAACGCCTGCGGTGCATGCGCGGGTGCGGCAGGATCAGCCGCGGGTCATCCATGATCAACCCGTCGTACAACAGGATGTCCAGGTCGAGCACCCGTGGCCCGAACCGAACACTCTCAGCCGGCCGGCCGGCCTGATGCTGCACGGACTGAAGCCGAGCAAGCAGCTCGAAGGGGCCAAGGCCGGTCTCGATCCGGATGACGCAGTTGACGAACCAGTCCTGGTCGGTGACATCCACCGGCTCGGTCCGGTACATGCGCGATTTTCCGGTGATTCGAATGTCGCCCCCGGCGGCCAGCGCACCCAAGCCCCTGCGGCACTGCTCGAGTTTGTCTCCCAGGTTCGAGCCGACCGAGATGAAGGCGCTGTGCCGGATCGTCACAGGGCCGTATCCTGTTGCCAGGCCTCGGGGTGCAACACCCCGGTGTAGACCAACCGCGCGTCACCCTCTTGATAGACGTCCCGAAAAAAACCCGACCGGTTTTCGAAGTGCACCGTCAGGTGCCCGCCGCCGGCCGTGCGCACGCTCACCGGTGATGTCAGCCCGAGTATTGAGGCCGCCGCCAGCGCGCCGGCCACAGCTCCCGTGCCGCAGGCAAGGGTCTCCCCCTCCACGCCGCGTTCGTAGGTGCGGATCGCGATCCCGCCGGGAGATTCCTTGCAGATGAAATTGGCGTTGGTCCCCTCCGGTGCAAACTGCGGGTGAAAGCGGATCTCGCGCCCGACGCGGGCCACATCCACCCCCTCGACGCCATCCGTCAGAACCACCGCGTGCGGGACTCCGGTGTTGACGCTGCAGACCGTGAGCGACCCGGATGCCAGATCGATCCGGAGGTCGAGCCTCAGATCCTGCGGATCGGTCATCTTCACCTTGACCCGCATCCCTTCGACCTGGGCCTCTATCACGCCGGCGCCGGTCTCGAAACGCAGCCGCGCGCCGCAGATCCCCTGAAGAAAAGCGAAGCGCGCGGCACAGCGCGCCCCGTTGCCGCACATCTCAGCCAAGCTGGCGTCGGCGTTGAAGAATCGCCAGCGGAAATCCGCGGTTTCCGAGCCTTCGATCAGGATGACCCCGTCGGCGCCCGCCGACAGTCGCCGCCGGCAGATTCCGGTGACGAACGCGGCGATCTGTAGTTCCTGCAACACACGAGAGCGGTTGTCGATGAGGATGAAGTCGTTTCCGCTCCCGCTCATTTTAGCGAACGGCACCTGGTCCATAGATGTCTCTGCCATCGACCTCGTCCGCAATCTCAAGGATTCGGATGCACGATGTTGGAGTCCTTCGAGTCCACGCCCGCGGCGGAGGTGCCGATGACCTTGTAGCGGTATTTGTAGCCCGGCTCAAGCCGGTCCTGGAACTGCAGCCGCTCCGAAGGATCCCTGCCGGCGAGCCGTATATTCCCGACCACCTGGAACCGCACGCTGCAGCTCTGACACTCCGCCTCGCTCGCCGTCTGGCGAGCGCGCAGGATCTTGAAGCCTACGGCAGCATTCTCTTTATCTTTTTCCTTCTCCACCGGCGCGGTCCAAAAGAGCGTCAGGCTGCCGTCCTTGACTTCGAAAGCGAGATCTTTCACCGCCTGCGGCGGGTACGTCCCGGGCTGGATCGGCGGCATTTTTCGTCCGCATCCGTCCAGGGCGCCGATCAACAGGACGGCGGCCACGATGACTGCGAACCGGCTGCAGAAAAATATGGGAGCCAGCGGTCGCATACCGTTTACCCCAGCCGTGTTTCCGCCGCCTCGATGGCGGCCCGCACCGCGGCCTCTGCCGTACCCCCCGGGCAGGACCGGCGGTTGATGGTTTCCCGCGCTTCGAGACATCCGAAGATGTCCGGCTTGATCAGCGCGCTGAAGCCCTGGAGTTCCGCGAGCGGCAGTTGGTGCAGTTCGATCCCCTTGTCGATGGCGTGGCGCACGGCCTGCCCGACGCAGTGGTGCGCCTCCCGAAAGGGCATCCCCTGCCGCACCAGATAGTCGGCCAGGTCGGTTGCGTTGATGTACCCGCTGGAAGCGGCCTGCTCCATCCGGGAGCGCACGATGCGAATCCCCGGCAGCATCTGGGTGTAGACCTCGAGACAGGCGCTGAGCGTGTCGACGGCATCGAACAGCGCCGCCTTGTCCTCCTGCAGGTCACGGTTGTAGGAGAGCGGCAGCCCTTTCATCAGCGTCAGCATCGCCATGAGGTGCCCGTAGACCCGGCCGGTCTTACCCCGCACCAGTTCGGGTACATCGGGGTTTTTCTTCTGCGGCATGATGCTGCTGCCCGTGGCGAATGCATCCGGCAGCTCGATGAACCCGAACTCGGAGGTGGACCACAGGACCATCTCCTCGGACAGCCGGCTCAGATGCAGCATGCTCATGGACGCCGCCGCCAGAAACTCGATGATGAAATCCCGGTCCGAGACGGCATCCAGGCTGTTCGCGGACAGCACCGGAAACCCCAGCAGGTCGGCCACGTAGGCGCGGTCGACCGGGAAGGTCGTGCCGGCCAGGGCGGCGCTGCCGAGCGGCATGACGTTCGTGCGCACCCGGCAGGCTTCCATGCGCTCGGCATCCCGCGCGAACATTTCGACATAGGCCATGAAATGGTGAGATAGAAGGATGGGCTGAGCTCTCTGCAGATGGGTGTAGCCCGGAACCATCACCTCGATGTGGGTTTTGGCCAGACCGATGAGGACCCGCTGCAGGCCGGCCAGCATGCGGAGGATGTCTCCCAAGGCGTCGCGCAGGTACATGCGCACGTCGAGGGCCACCTGGTCGTTGCGGCTGCGGCCGGTGTGCACCTTCTGGGCCGCCTTTCCCACGATTTCGAACAGCCGCGATTCGATGTGCATGTGAATGTCCTCGAGTTGGTCGTCGAACCGGAAACTGGAGGCCTCGATTTCCCGTCGAATCCGGTTCAACCCCTGCACGAGGGTTTCGGCGTCCGCTTCGGTGATGATGCCGGTCTTGGCCAGCATTCGGCAGTGGGCGATGCTGCCCTCGATGTCATAGCGGTAGAGCCGCTGGTCGACATCGATGGATGCGGTGAATCGTTCGACGACCTTGGCCGTCTTCTCGCTGAATCTGCCCTTCCAGAGTTTTTCGGACATGGTGCCTCGCCGACCCGTTAACTCACTTCGTTGAATAGCGCATCCAGGCACTCGATCAGCGCATCGATCTCCTCCGGGGTGATGATCAACGGGGGCACGAAGCGCAGGATGTTGCCCTGCACGCAGTTGATCAGGAAACCTTTGTCCATGCACTTCAAGACAAAGCCCTCACCCTCGACGGCGAGCTTGATGCCGAGCAGCAGGCCGAGCCCCCGGACATCCTCGATGACCGCATGACGGTTCTTGAGCCACTCGAGCCGGGAACGGAAGTAGTCCGAGATACGGCGGCAGCGGTCGGGGATGCCCTCGGACTCCATCACCCGGCAGACCTCCCGGGCAGCGGCCGAAACGATCGGCGTGCCCCCGAACGTCGACGCATGCGCTCCCGGCCCGAAAGCGGCGGCCGCCTTTTCGGTGGCGAGCATGGCGCCCATGGGCAGGCCGTTGGCCAGGGCCTTGGCGAGGGTCATGATGTCGGGCGTGACCCCGAACTGCTCATAGGCGAAAAGCGTTCCCGTGCGGCCCATGCCGGTCTGGATCTCGTCGAAGATCAACAGCAGGCCGGTCTCGTCGCAGATCGTGCGCACCTGCGTGAGAAAATCCGGGGCCGGGCAGCGCACGCCGCCCTCCCCCTGGATAGGCTCGAGCATGACCGCGCAGGTGGACGGCCCGATCGCGCCCCGGATGGCATCGACATCGTTGAACGGCACGAAATCGAACCCTTCCAGCAGCGGGGCGAACCCATGTTTGACTTTTTCCTGGCCGGTGGCGGAGAGGGTCGCCATGGTCCGCCCGTGAAAGGATTGATCCATGCTGATGATCCGGAAGCGCTCCCCCGCGCCGGCCTCCTTGAAATACTTGCGCGCGAGCTTGATGGCCGCCTCGTTGGCCTCGGCGCCGCTGTTGCAGAAAAACACCCGGTCGGCGAAGCTGTGGCCGATGAGCCACTCAGCGAGCTCCAGCTGCGGCACGGTGTAGAACAGGTTGGACACGTGCCACAGCGTCCGGGCTTGAGCGGCCAAGGCCTCGGCGATCTTTGGATGCGCATGGCCGAGGTTGCACACGGCGATCCCTGCCACGAAATCGGTGTAGCGCTTGCCGTTTTCATCCCAGAGCGTGGACCCGCTGCCGCGGGTCAAAACGACCGGAAACCGCTTGTAGGTCTTGGCGATCACATCGTTTGCCCGCGCCATCAATGGACTGTCCATTCCAATCTCTCCGTTTGCCCGGTTGAAAAAATTGCTCCACATGCGATTAAGTAGGTTGCCGCCCACCGCCCGTGCTCGGACCGGCCGATCTGATACGCCCGGATGCAAGGCACGCGAAATCCCGAGGAGCGAGGCGACCATTGGCGTACGCCGCAGTGACGAGGGATGAGCGTAACGCCGCAGATGGGCGTTTGTCATCGGCCGGTCAAAGGATGTAGCGGCTCAGATCCTCGTCGCCGGCGATGTCCTTCAGGCGCCGCTCCACGGTAGCCTGGTCGATAACCACCCGCCGATCGGCCGCGTCGGGCGCATCGAAGAGGACATCCTCGAGCAGGCGCTCCATCAGCGTGTGCAGCCGACGGGCGCCGATATTCTCGGTGCGGGAGTTGACCTCCTCCGCCAGCCGCGCCACCTCCCGCACGGCCTCCGGCTGAAAAACGAGCTCGACCCCCTCGGTCTTTAGAAGCGCGGTGTACTGCAGCAGCAGCGCATTCTTCGGCTCGGTCAGGATCCGCACGAATTCGTCCTTCCCCAGTGCGCTGAGCTCGACCCGAATCGGGAAGCGCCCCTGCAGTTCGGGTATCAGGTCCGAGGGTTTCACGGTATGGAAGGCCCCCGAGGCGATAAACAGCACGTGGTCTGTCTTGACGGGCCCGTACTTGGTCGTCACCGTGCAGCCCTCGACCACCGGGAGCAGATCCCGCTGCACGCCTTCGCGCGACACGTCCGGGCCTTGGGCGGCTCCCTTGGCCACGATCTTGTCGATTTCGTCGATGAAGATAATTCCGGCCTGCTCGACCTTGGCGATCGCCTGCTTGACGATCTTGTCGGCATCGACGAGCTGCTGGGCCTCTTCCTGGGCCAGGACGCCCATGCCCTCCGGCACTTTCAGCCGCCGCCGCTTCACGCCCTTGGGGAAAAGGCCGCCGAGCATGTCCTTGAAGTTGATCCCGAGTTCCTCCAGACCCGCGTTTGAAAATACCTCCACCATGGGGACATTCCGGTCGGCGGTCTCGACATCGACATACCGGTTGTCGAGCTTCCCCTGCCGCAGGAGCGCGCGCAGCTTCTCGCGGGTGGAGGGGGTTTCCGCCGTACCGGATGAGACCAGCTCGATCTGCGGGTCCCCTGGTTCGGCCGGGCGCACGCCCGGCGCCGGGCCGGCCTTCGGCAGCAGGAGGTCCAGCATGCGCTCTTCGGCCAATTGGCGGGCCTTTTCTTGGACGGCCGCCTGCTCCCGTGCCTTGTCGCACGTGATCGTTTGTTCGAGCAGCTCCCGCACCATGGATTCGACATCGCGGCCGACATAGCCCACCTCGGTGAACTTGGAGGCCTCGACCTTGTGAAACGGGGAGTCGGTGAGAATCGACAGCCGCCGCGCGATTTCGGTCTTGCCCACGCCGGTGGGCCCGATGAGGATGATGTTCTTCGGCGCGATTTCGTCGCGCAGCTCGACGGGGACCTGCTGCCGGCGCCAGCGGTTGCGCAACGCCACCGCCACCGCTCGCTTGGCGTTGTGTTGGCCGACGACATAGGTGTCCAGTGCGGCCACGGTTTCGAAAGGTTTGAGGGTTTTCATGCTCTTAACGTCCAAAGCCCGGAGGCAAGTGCCGTCCGCCGGGCGTCGTGTCATCCCAGCTCTTCCACCGTAATGACGTCGTTCGTGTACACACAGATGGACGCGGCGATTCGGAGCGCCTCCTCCGCGATGCGGCGCGCGCTCAACTCCGTGTGCCGCATCAGTGCGATGGCCGCCGCCTGGGCGACGGTTCCGCCGGAGCCGATCCCGATAACGCCTTCATCCGGCTCGATCACGTCTCCGTTGCCCGAAATGAGATACAGGTGCTGCGCATCCACGGCCACCATGACCGCCTCCAAACGCCGCAAGAGTTTGTCGGTGCGCCAGTCGCGCGCCAGTTCGGCGGCTGCGCGGGTGAGATTGCCGTTGAAGCGCTCGAGCTTTTCCTGCAGCCGCTCGGACAGGCTCAGAGCGTCCGCCGTCGCCCCGGCGAAGCCCACGATGATCGACTCGTTGAAAATCCGCCGCACCTTGCGGGCGCGGTGCTTGATCACACTGGCATTCAACGTGACCTGGCCGTCGCCGGCCACGGCGGTGCGGTCTTTGTGGCGAATGGCGAGAATGGTCGTGCCGTGGTAGGTCATGCCCTGTCACCTTGCATGGCGGCGGTTTGATGAAAGCTCATGCGGCCGTCATTTACGCGGATGCGCCCGGTCATAGGTTTCCATCAGCCGGTCGATGCTGACGTGGGTGTATTTCTGGGTGGTGGAAAGGTTTTTGTGCCCCAGCAGCTCCTGCACACTGCGCAGGTCGGTCCCCGCATCGAGCATGTGCGTGGCAAATGTGTGCCGCAGCGTGTGCGGCGAGACCGGGGTTATAATCCCGCAGGCTGTCACCAGTTTTTTGAGGATGCGGGCGACGGACCGCGGGGTGAGCCGCTGCCCTTGATAATTGAGAAACAACGGCTTGTTTGCCCCGGCGCCGATCCCTTTTTCAGCCTGCAGCGCCTCCCGGTAGCGGGCGATGGCGTCCAGCGCTTTCCGCCCGACCGGAACGATGCGCTCCTTGGCGCCCTTGCCGAGCACCTTCAACGTGCCCCTGTCGGGGTCGATGTCGTGCACGTTCAGCCCGGCCAGCTCCGAAACCCGAATGCCGCAGGAGTAAAGCGTTTCAAAGATGGCCCGGTTGCGAGCGGCCAGCACCGAATCGGTCTCGATGGAATCCAACAGGTGAAAAACGGCGTCGACCGGCAGATAGCCAGGCAGCGTCTTTTCCCGTTTGGGGGTGAGAATTCCCTCCACCGGACTGGAGTCGACCACTCCTTTCTTGACTAAAAACTTGAAGAAGCTGCGCAGCGTGGACAGCTTCCGGGCGATGCTGGATTTCTGATTTTTCTGATGCAGCACCCCCAGGTACCCGCGAATCGCGACGGCGGTCACATCAAGCGGCCCGGAGGCCGCCCCCGGACGGAGCCCGTTCTCGGACAGGTACGCGACGAATTCCTCGAGGTCCCGTGTGTACGCCCGGCAGGTGTGGACGGAGTAGCCCCTTTCAGCGGGAAGCGATTCGATGAAAGCGCGCACAGCTTCGACCAAGGAAGACGACGTCATAACGGACACTGCCTTTCACCAGCGGATCAGTTCCTCGATCTCCCGCCAGGACGATACTTCGGTAAACGGGTGTGGCTCCCGGTTCCACGGCTGCGCAAAGAGCACCGGCGTGATGCCTGCGGCATCCAGGTTGAAACAGGTCTCCAGCCGGTCTTCGACGAAATGAGTGATGCCGCGGCGCTGCAACACTTCGGTCTTTCCGTCGAACGAGCCTGTCGCAACGATGTCGAACGACCCGGGGTCGCCCGGCAGGATGCCGCGAATGAAATCCTCGATCGGACCGAGATGCGGCCGCGCGGTGACAAAGAGGACTCCTCCGGAGCGCCGGGCCAGCCGCTGGAGCACTTCGGGAGCGCCGGGCACAGGCTTCAACCGGCCGCGGTATCCGCCATCCAGCAGGCGGACGAGAGCACCGTCGATCACCTCGGGCGCCATGTCGATGCAGTCCGCCAGATTGTAGCAGGTGATATCCTCGTAGCGGATGCCGTGGACATCGAACTCGTCGCGCGCAATCTCAAGAAACAGGGTCATGGTGTCCGCGATGACCCCGTCGATGTCAAAGGCGATGGATTCCGGCTGGATCCCGCCGGCCGTTACCGGAACCGTTTTCGACAGACCGCAGGAGGGCATGGCGGCGATCAGGCCGCGGCCCGGCGGGTCTTTTTCTTCATCCGGGAGATCTTGCGCCGCCAAATGGTCGCCAGCTTACGGTCCTTGGCCTCGATCGCGGCGCTACGCTTGGCCTGCATCGATCGGATCTGTTTCTTCAGGGAATGAATGGAAGCGTCGGCCTTTTTAACGACCTCGACGACGATGCCCTTTGATGCGCGCAGGGCCGCGATCAACTCCTCCTTCTTCATGCCGTGAACGCCGGACACACCCTCGAGCCCCTTGGCGACCTCCCGCAGGTCCGTGGTGGTCATTTTTTCCAGGGGCCGACCCCAGATTTCAATTTCCTTCTCGCTCATGGGTCTATCCTTTCTATTGACCTTTCTGCTGGCCTTCCCACCGGCCCGGCGGCGCAAAGCACGGACGGAGGCTGAAAAGCCCCCGCCCGTTGATCGCTATCGCCGCTGTCCCACAGCAGGCCGTAACGATGATGGTGCTGTCCCAAACGCTCAGTCTCATAAACCATTTCTTTTTGCGATGTCAAGGCTAACCCTTGGCCTGCCCATCCTTCCCCTCAGGCTTCTGGAAGAAAGGCCTGAACAGCTCGATCGGGATGGGCAGGAAGGTGGTCGAGTTGCTCTCTGCCGCCATTTCTTTCATGGTCTGCAGGTAGCGCAGCTGCAAGGCGACCGGATGGTTTTCGATGATCCGGGAGGCTTCCGTGAGCTTGGCGGCCGCCTGGAACTCACCCTCGGCGTTGATGACCTTGGCACGCCGCTCACGCTCGGCTTCGGCCTGCCTGGCAATGGCCCGCTGCATTTCCTGAGGCAGATCGATTTGTTTGAGTTCGACCGTGGTGACCTTGATGCCCCAGGGATCCGTGTGGGCGTCCAGGATCTCCTGGAGCTTGGCATTGATTTTTTCGCGTTCAGACAAAAGGTCGTCGAGTTCGGCCTGGCCGCAGACGCTGCGCAGAGTGGTCTGGGCCAGCTGGCTCATGGCGTAGGCGTAGTTCTCCACCTGCACGATGGCTTTCACCGGGTCGACGACGCGGAAGTAAAGCACCGCGTTGACCTTGACCGACACGTTGTCGCGGGAGATCACGTCCTGGGGGTCCACGTCCAGCGCCACCAGCCGCAGGCTCACTTTGACAATGCGGTCGATGATGGGGATCAAAATGATCAGGCCGGGTCCTTTCGCGGCAATGATGCGGCCGAGGCGGAAGATCACCCCACGCTCGTATTCGTTGAGAACCTTCAATGAAGCCGACAGGAAAAATATGAGAAGTAATACGACTGCCAGTGCGGCGTACATGGGAACCTCCTTGTCAGGTGGGTTGAGATGCGTCCGGCCCTGCGTTTACGCCTTGCGGGGCCCCTCGGTCGGCCGGTTCCACCTCCAGCAGCAGGTCCGTGACCTTGACCACTCGAACCTGCACATTTTCGTTGATGGAGGTCTGGGCGACGGCATTCCAGAGCTCGCCGTGGACGAAGACTTTGCCGCGGGGGGTCAAGGCTTTCTTCACGACCCCGATCTCCCCCACCAGCCCGGCGGAGCCGGTCACCGGTTTGGAAACCTGGGAGCGAAACACCAGGAACGCGACGGCGGTGAAAAAACCGGAAACCACAACCAGCGTCGGCGTGAGGACGCCCCATGAGACCCTGTCTGCGGGGTTATCGCCCTCGAAAAGCATGAGAGACCCCAGGAGCAGGGAGATGATCCCGGCTATGCTCAGCAGCCCGTAGCTCGCGATTTTCATCTCCATGATGAAAAAAATGATGGCCAGGACAATGAGGAGGATCCCCGCGTAGTTGACCGGCAGGGTCTGCATGGCAAAAAAGGCGAGCACCAGGCAGATCCCGCCGACCACCCCGGGGAAGATGGCCCCGGGGTGCGAGAACTCGAAGTAAAGCCCCGCGAGCCCGATCATCAGCAGGATGTAAGCGATGTTGGGGTTGCTGACCGTCTTCAGGACCTTGGTCCGCAGGTCCTCGTCGATCACGGTGATCTTGGGCGATTCGAGGTGCAGCGGTCCCCTGCCGGCAACGACCCGGCCGTTGAGCTGCCGGATGAGGTCGTCCGTGTCCCGGGCGATCAGGTCGATGACGTTCTCTTTCAGCGCCTCGGTTTCGGTGGCCGACACGCTTTCCCGGATCGCCCGCTCCACCCACTGCGGGTTGCGGCCCCGGCGCTCGGCCACGCTCTTGGCCTGGGCCACCATGTCGTTGACCACCTTTTCGGACATCTTGCCCTCGATTTCCTGGCCGCCGGCCCCCACGGGGTGGGCTGCCCCGATGTTGGTCCCGGGGGCCATGGCGGCAATGTCGGCGGCCATCGTGATCATCACCCCGGCCGAAGCCGCCCGCGCGCCGCTCGGGGCCACGTAGACCACCACCGGAACGGTGCTGGCGAGGATGTCCTGCACGATGTTGCGCATGGACTCGGCCAGCCCGCCCGGCGTGTCCAGTTCGATGATGAGGCAGGCGGCCTGCCGCTTCTCGGCGGTCTTGATGCCGTGGCTGATGAAATCGGCCGTCCCGGGGCTGATGGCGTCCGCCACGCGGATGATGAGCACCTCCTTCGATTCGGCACCGGCATGGCCGGCAGCACCGATCAGCAGCGCCGCCGCAAGCATCCATCGGACGACGTTAGCTTTCATAAGGATACTCCTTCATCAGCCGCTTCAGGTCCTCCCACACCTCGCGCTTCTTTTCCGGATTGCGCAGAAGGTAGGCGGGATGAAAGGTGGGCAGCACCCGGATCCCCGCAAAATCGTAAAAGCGGCCGCGCAGCCTTGAAATGGGCGCCTTCGTTCCGAGCAGGGTCTGCGCGGCGCAGCCCCCCAGCGTGCAGATGAACAGAGGCCGGATGGCGGCAATCTGCCGACGCAGGAACGGGGAGCAGCTGGCGATCTCCTCCGGCTGCGGGGTGCGGTTGCCGGGCGGGCGGCACTTGACGACGTTGGCGATGTAAACATCCTCGCGCGTGAGCTTGATGGCCTCGATGATGCGCGTCAGCAGCTGGCCGGCCGCGCCCACGAAGGGCTCACCGGCGAGGTCTTCCTCCTGGCCGGGCCCCTCGCCCACGAACATGAGCCTGGCGTTCGGGTGGCCCTGGCCGAAGACGATCCGCGTGCGGCTTTCAGAAAGCCCGCAGCGCACGCATTCACCGAGGTTCGCGCGGATGTCTTTCAGCGTTTCGGCAGGAACGGCGGCGGGCCTCGGGGGGAGCCGGCCCCAGGTCTTGAGCGCATTCAGGCTCTTTTCGGAGCAGTCAAGCCCCCTGACTCCGCTCTCCGCCATGCGCTGCAGCGAAAGGGAGACCTCGGCGATCACACGGCTGAGGTTTCTGCGGTCGATCATCGCAGCACCTGCAGGGGGATCATTTCCCGTCACTTCGATGGAACATAATCTAACGCTTCGTTGCGCGGCACCACCCAGACGTCGACAAAGGTCTGGAACGTCGAATCCTCGAGCGCGATAACGCAAATGCGGTTTTCCTTCTCGAAAATCATGAGCGACTGGGGCGCCTGGAACTGGCTGGCCATCCGCCACCCGTCGTTGGCCATGTTGTTCTGGAAATACCGCATCAGCGACTTGGACTCCACCCGCCCCGACAACCGCAGCAGCCCGGCACTGAAACCGCTGCGCTTGTATATGAACGAAGCATCCTTGTCGATGTCCATATCACGCGGGATCATCACGTCGCCGAATTCCTTCAAATCGGGCAGTGTGCCGGGTTCGGCGGCCGACTTTTTCCCTGTGGCCTGGTTGGCTGCGGCAGTGCCTGAAGCCGACATCAAACCCGATTCCAGTCCCGAACACGCCGTCAGCAACAGTATCAACGCCATGGCGCCGAGCCGAATAATGAGGTGGTGAAGTTTCATCAACAACCATTCCTCCTTTCAATTGCGCATTGCGGATGTTTTGCGAGGGAATGCACGTCATAGGGCCGGCCGGAATTTCCGGCCGCCATCGAGTCAAGGTTATTCGAAAACGCGCTGCGCTACAACCTTTTTTTATGAGCGAGAGAGCCCCTGCAGGAGTCGGGGAGCCTTGAGAAATTCCTTGAAAAAATCGATCGTGCGCCGCAAGCCCTCCTCCAGTTCGATCGTCGGCTGCCAGCCCAGTTTTTGTCGGGCGAGGCCGATTTCCGGCCGGCGCTGGGTGGGGTCGTCGGCGGGCAGCGGCTTAAAGACGATTTTGGAGCGTGATCCGGTCAGGCGGACAACGCGCTCGGCGAGCTCGAGGATGGTGAACTCGTTGGGGTTTCCGAGGTTGACGGGTCCGGTGAACCCGTCGGGATTGTTCATCATGCGCAGGAAGCCCTCGATCATGTCGTCCACGAAGCAAAAGGAGCGAGTCTGGCGCCCTTCCCCGAAGACGGTGATGTCCCGTCCGGTGAGCGCCTGCATGATGAAATTGCTGACCACCCGGCCGTCGTTGGGGTGCATGCGCGGGCCGTACGTGTTGAAGATACGCACCACCCGAATGTTCAAACGGTGCTGGCGATGATAGTCGAAGAACAGGGTCTCGGCGCAGCGCTTGCCCTCGTCGTAACAGGACCGCGGGCCGATGCAGTTGACATTGCCCCAATAGGCTTCGGTTTGCGGGTGAACGGCCGGGTCGCCGTAGACCTCGGAGGTCGAGGCCTGGAGGATCTTGGCCCTCACCCGCTTCGCCAGCCCCAGCATGTTGATGGCGCCGTGCACGTTCACCTTGGTGGTCTGGACCGGGTCGTTCTGATAGTGGACGGGCGAGGCCGGACAGGCCAGATTGTAAATCTCGTCGACCTCGAGGTAGATCGGAAAGGTGATGTCGTGTCGGATCACCTCGAAGTAGGGGTTGTCCAACAGATGCGCGATGTTGCGCTTGGTGCCGGTGTAAAAATTATCGCAGCAGATGACATCGCAGCCTTCCTGCAGCAGTCGCTGACAGAGGAAAGACCCCAAGAAACCCGCCCCGCCCGTTACCAACACCCGTTTGCGAAGGTGCATGCTCAATCCTTTCCGTCGTGCAATGCTTTCTTGCCGGAGAAGCCGCTCATCCTTCCTCCCCGCTTCGGGTAGAACCCAGTCACAGGATTCCACCAGCCATGCATGCGCTTTATACCACGAAAAGGCGTGCAGACGCAACTGGTTGGTATTGTTTTTTAATTTATTTTAATTGGTTATGGGTATTCGAAAGACAATACGTTTCGCGAACGATTTCGTCGACAGCCGTGCGCTGAGGTCACATGCCGCCGGTTGCCGGCGCCAGCCCGACCCGGTCGCCGTTGCGAAGCGGTGTGTCCAGGGAGGTCTTTTTCCCGTTTACGAAAATCAGCTTTACGTCCTTCTCCGGTATCCCTTCCCGGTCGAGCAGCTCGCGCACGGTCGTTCCTTCCGGAAGGTTCCTCGAGGTGCTGTTTTTGTAATCGCATTTGTCGGCCTCAACGAGTGTTGCGAAACATTTCAAGCTGATGTCCATCAGGTTCGTCTCCTTTTCGAATATTTCAAGTTCCTATCGTTGCTGCCTAAATCTATCCATGCTTCGCCGATAGTCAATTTGCGGTTCGTCTGGAGCCGTGGTAGATGTCGATCGAAACTCATCCGGCGCCGGCCGATGCGCCTGACACCCATCGACCCCCCGGATCCAGGGAACAACGGCGTGATGGTTGCAGAAATCCTGCCCGATCTGTTTTTCGTTCAGCGCGGCTACCTGAACGCCAACCACTTCGTCCATCGCGCCGAACGGCCGGTGCTCATAGACACCGCCTACCTTTCCGATTTTCGTGAAACCGAACGGCTCATTAACGGTTTGGGGGCCGACCTCCGCCGGGTCCGCCTGATCATCAACACCCACTGCCACTGCGACCACATCGGCGGCAACCGCCGTATCCAGGAGCTGTCGGGCTGCGGCATCGCGCTGCACCGGGTCGGCAGGCACTTCATCGATGCACGGGACGACTGGTCCACCTGGTGGCGTTACTACGACCAGGAGGCGGAGTTCTTCGACTGCACCCGCGGCCTGGAGGACGGCGAGGTCCTTCCGGTCGGCGCCAACTCGTTCCGGGTTATCTACACGCCGGGGCACTCCGCCGACGGCATCGTGCTCTACTGCGCCGAGGAAAAGCTACTCATTTCCTCGGACGCCCTCTGGGAGAAGGACATCCCGGTGATGACGCTGCGCGTGGAGGGCAGCCGCGCCCTGCTCGAAGCCCTGGATTCCCTTGAAAAACTGCGCCGATTGGATGTCCGCGTGGTTTACCCCGGCCACGGTGCCCCGTTCAGCGATGCGGCCTCGGCCATTGCGCAAGGCGAGAAGCGGCTTCGACGCTACTTGAACCGGCCGGGGGAATTGGGCAACGACCAACTCAAGCGCATCATGGTCTACACACTGCTGATGCGGCCCGGCGCAGACAGCGAAACCTTTTTCGACCGGCTGATGACCACCGTCTGGTTCCCGGAAACCTGCGACTTCTTCTTCAACCGGGAGTACCGCCGGAAATATGACGAGACCATCTCCGGCCTTCTCCGGCGCGGCATTCTCTCCTGCAGCGGAGGCAGGCTGTTTGCGACGGTGCCGCCATAGCATGCCCTCGGACGTCATTCCTGCGATCGCAGCATCTCCTCCGGCCGGTGCGGGTAAGTATGCACGGCTCTGCCCTGCACGAAAGGAATGCTCTGGACGATGGCGTACGCCCGATCCCATTCCCCCTTTTTGTCCCACCAGAGAGAGGCCGGGAAATCTTCCAGCACGGCGGGCGGCCGTGCAGATTCGAGGCTCTTGATAAAATCGTCGAGATTCATGTAAACTCCTCCGCATTGCACGTGTGCCGAGACTAAAATCACAGGGCGGCATGCGCACGTTAAAAATCTCGAAAGGATATGGTCGGAAGATGACTCCCGTTCCAGGCGCTGTGTTTCACCGGGTGTTGGACAAGCAACTGCCCTTGGCCGAACGATCGCAAGGGGTTTGGATCGAAACTGCAGACGGCAGGCGTTTTTTAGACGCAAGCGGCGGTGCCGTTGTGGTCAACGTCGGCCATGGGCGTGAGGAGATTGCGCGGGCCGTTTTCGAACAGCTTCGCAGCCTTTCCTACGTTCACCCCACGATGTTCACGTCCTCGGCTCTGGAGGGCCTTGCGAAAGCCTTGGCCGCCCACACCCCCGGCGGCCTGGACCGTTTCTACTTCATGTCCTCCGGCTCCGAGGCGGTGGAGACCGCCGTCAAGCTCGCTCGCCAGATTCAGATCGCCCGGGGCAACACAGACCGCCAAGTGCTGATCTCGCGCTGGAAGTCCTATCACGGACTGACCATGGGGGCGCTGGCCGCCGCCGGCCGGACTTCCTTCCGCCTGCCGTTCTACCCCATGCTGCGCGATGCGGTCCACATCCCGCCGCCCTACTGTCTGCGCTGCTCCTACGGCCTTACCTACCCGTCCTGCCGCCTGCGCTGCGCGCTGGCGTTGGACGAGACGATCCAGAACCTCGGGCCTTCCGTGGTCTCCGCCTTCATCGGCGAAACCGTCGGCGGCGCCAGCATTGCCGTCTGCCCTCCCCCCGAGGGGTACTGGCCGCTAATCCGGGAGATCTGCGACCGCCACCAGGTGTTTTTGATTCTCGATGAAGTCATGTGCGGCATGGGCCGCACCGGCAAGTGGTTTGCGGCCGAGCATTACAACGTGGTCCCCGATCTCATGGTGCTGGGCAAGGGTCTTTCGGGCGGGACGTTGGCGCTTTCGGCGGTGGCCACCTCCACCGATCACATGGAGGCGGTGCGCCGCAACACCGGCAACTTCGTCCACGGCGGGACTTTCAGCCACAACGGCAGCGCCTGCGCGGCCGGTTTGGCTGCCGTGAAGATCCTCGAACGGGAACAGCTCGTCGAACGCGCTGCGCAGGTGGGCCGCCTGATCGGGCGGCGGCTTCACGAGGTGCTGGCAGACTCGCCGCACGTGGCGGACATTCGCGGCATCGGCATGATGTGGGGAGTCGAGTTGGTCCGCGACAAACAGAGCCTGACGGCCTTTCCCCGCTCCGAGAAAGTCACTGAAAAACTCTGGCAGGCCCTTTTCGACCAGGGCGTCATTCTTTACAAATCAATCGCCATGGCCGGCATTGACGGCGACGGCCTCATCATAGCGCCGCCCTTCGTCATTACGGAAGACGAAATAGATCAGGTTGTACAAACACTACGCGGGGCCATGCGCACCGTTTTAAGCGCCTGAAGCCGGTTCCCAGGAGCATCCACATGACTAGAATTAATTCGGCGGTTGCGGCCACTCTGGCGATTCTGATTTCCGCTTGTTCATTCGCCAATCTCGGGTGGCTTCGGAACAGCCAGGACGTCGGCCGGTCGTTTGAGTCGCTGCAGGTCTCCCCGGACTATCGATACTGGTATCTTTACCTGGAGAACACCCCCTATGCAGTGCTCGGCTTAAAGCGCGAGTACCGCATCGAGGACATCATGTGGACCGAGGTGGCGCCGGGTTCGGAGACGTTTGGGAAGGTGGTCGGGCTCGTCCAGAGTTTTCCGGTTCCGGGTTCCAGAACCTACGGCGCGTACATCCTGGATGCAAAGGGAGAGCAGATCGGCGTCTGGTATTCGAGCATGGGCGCTGGGATAAGCGTCGACCCGGACACGAAATTGCTTTTCATCACGACGGGTACGCCGTGGATGAGCGCCGACGGCAACGATAACGGCAGAGATTGAGTGAGAGGCACCAAGAAAGACTTGGCTCAACGCGCGTTTCTCACCACCAGCCGTTTGCCGAAAAACAGGAATCCGCCGAGGTCGATGGTGATCGGCTGACCCGGTGAGACCGGGAATACCGAATTCGACCCCCACACGGTTACATCCCCCGACGAAAACTTCTCGTACTGCTCGGCGCTGCCGACCAAGGGTTTTCCCATGCGGACCGCAGGGATCTGGCGACTGCCGCATCAATCCGAAAGGGACTTGGAATAAAGTGTAAGATCACCGCCGCGCTCGGATATGTAAGCAGCGGCTTTGGCCGTAACATGGATCATGGTCGACTCCGGATCGTCTGTGATTGTTCTATCCACCCAGCGAAACCTGGCATCTTATTACTTCGGCAATTAAACATTCCAAGTTCAGCATCTTACGCACAGGAGTTAATATATCTTGATTGTCAATTTAATAAATCCCCATCGCGCTGGTGGTAGAATATAAGCATGTGGCCCGTATAGGCGAGGGCGGGTTTTCATAAGCCCGCGCAACTCAACTATCCGAAGCCCCCTGGTTTTTGACATTGACAATTTCAATTTTTTACTTGATAGTGTGATTGTTCACGATTTAAGGAATCCCGGCATCGGATATTCCACGGATCCTCTGAGGGAATCGACGTCCACCGACAAATAACATTCCCTGAAAGAACTGCGTTCGCATCGGACCCTGAGGCAGAGTCGGAGGTGGCTCTGCTTTTTTTTTGAGAAATCCTGTGGAAAATCAGGTGGTTTCGGAAAGGAGCGATTGAAAATGAACGAAGGCGTCGTTAAATGGTTCAACGAAAAGAAAAACTACGGATTCATCGAGTCCAATGGACTGGAAGATATCTTTTTTCACGGAACGAGCATCGCCGACCATGGATTTTTCGGACTTGCCAAAGATGACCGCGTCACCTTCGAGGTGAGGGAAACGCAGCGCGGCCGCCAAGCCTTCAATGTCAAGGTCATGCGCTGACGCCCCGGCCTCCGTCCAGCCCGCCCGACCCATTGCCGCAGATCGACCGTTCGTCGGAACGAAACCTGACGCCCTATCCTCCCAACAGGTTCAACAGACCGTGGTGATCGGTGATATGCAGGCCGATCAAAAACCCCTGGATCAGGGCAGCGGCCGCCACGATGAGAACGACCGGCCCCAGGCCCAGGAAGCCCAGGAATAAATCGATCGTCTTTTCGACCAGGAAGCTGATCCCGAAAACAATGACCAGCAGAATGGCTATCGCCAGGGCGATGGCCTGGGTGGGCACATCGCCGGCAAAGCTGACCTGTTTGACCTGGGCGAGCAGCCAGAAGAGGCCTGTTCCCGTCACCGCCACGATGATGAAGGCAATCGGTATGCTCTTCAGGGCGCGCGCCGTGAGGCAGATGCCAAGACCAATCATCAGCATGATGGAACCCCCGGAAACCGCGGGGCCTTTTCCCGCCTGCAAGACCATTCCGACCGGGGCTGCCAACAAAAGAGCGCCGGCCAGAAACGAGACCACCTGCAGCAGCTTGCTCTCCTTCTTGCGGTGTTTCAGGGTGCGGTTGACGCCCAGCGCAACTCCCAAAGCGCCGGCCGCCAGCAACAGCCACGGATAATAGGACGCAATCATGCCCTCTCCTTTGGATGGCGTTTCATTCCTCAGCATCATGGGTCCGCCCCCGCGTCGCCTTCAACCGCGCGTGCCTGCTCTTGCTGTCGAGCCGACGCTTCTTGGATCCAAGCGTGGGCCGAGTAGGCCTGCGTTTGCGCCGCGTAACGGTGGCCGCTGCAACTACCTGCTGGAGGCGGCGCAGCGCCTCCTCCCGGTTCTGCTCCTGGCTCCGCTGCTGCTGGGCCTTGATGACGATCACGCCTTCGCGGGTGATGCGGCGGTCCTTGAGGTTCAAAAGGCGCTGCTTGAGGCCGGCCGGCAGAGACGACGCCCCGATGTCAAAACGCAGGTGGACGGCGGTCGCGACCTTGTTCACGTTCTGGCCGCCCGCCCCCTGGGAACGGACGGCGCGGATGTCGATCTCGCTCAAGGGGATCACCACATTGTCCGTGATGTGCACACCGCCGCGCTCCATCGCCGCAGATTCTCCTGTGTCGCTCCGAAGTCAACGAATCCCCAATCGGCTGATTACTCCAAACCGGTATATATGATTGGAAGTCGATCCTGCGCCCTGCAAACTTTCGGATTTCATTTCGCCAGCTGCTTCTGCCGAATCTGCTCTCCATATTTCGCATCAAAGGTTTTGGCATATGCGCTGAGCTTGCTGACGACTTCCGGGAACTCGGACAGCGCCGAGAGCCCGAATTCCGCCGCAGCCGCCGGGCTCAAAGCTGAGAGATAGGTCTTCGGTCCCTGAGTCGCGGCCACCAGGTCGAATTGAAAGGCCGGAACAGAGACGACGCTGAAAGACGGCGCCTGGCTCGAACCCACGGCCTTTTCCTTTTGCAGAGCGGCTTTCGCCGCTTCGATGGCCGCCGCCCGGTCAGGATCACCATAGGACGTCATCCGCCATCCCTCGCCGCTTCTTGCCATTGTGATCAGGGATCGGGCGCTCTTGCCCACCATCACCGGGAACAACACCTGGTCGGGACCGGCAAACACGCTCTGCGGCGCGTTCCCCGGCTGATAAGCCACTAGTTTGTCGTATCCGATTTCCTGAAGAGCAATCGGCGTCCCCAGCACAGCCTGCCGGGATTCGACCTCCGAGCGCAGTCCCATGGCCTCGAAGGTTTGGGTCTTCTGGGTAGTGCCCAGCGCAAGTTGAAAGGCTTGCTGGGCGGATTTCAGGGCGGCTTCGGGTACTCGCGGGGCCTCCTGCGCGACGGCGAACGCGATCGTCACCGCCACGACGAAAGCCGCCATCACCGTGCTTTTCATTCGATGTGTTTTCATAACCCGACCTCCTCATGGCGCCTTGGTGACATTGTACATGGTCGCCCAGTGATTCGTGGTCAGCGAATTGGTGTATTCCTGGTAGGGGACAACCCGGACGCGGCCGGTACATGGCGCCCACGGGTCGTCGATCAACAGGCTCTGATTGGCACCATCCTCGATAAAACCGTAAATGACGACGACGTGCCCCACCCCGCCGCTCTGCGGTCCGTATGCGTAGGCCATGGGTTTTTTCGTCTGACAGATCTGGCTCGTGATCTGGTGCCAGGAGAGCGGAATTCCGGAGTTGTCGAAAGTGTAACCGTATTGCGCGAACATGGGCCACCCGGGCATGTTGCAGGCCGGGTTCTTGGGGCAGCCGCTGGTGCAGCAGTCGTTGCGGTTGAAAAGCCGGTTGGCCATTTCACACTGCTCGATGAACTCCCCCAGGGTCTCGGTGACCATTTGAGTGGTGCCCGCCCAGCACCAGTTGGCGGTCTCCTGCGGTCGAAGCTTGACGTATTTCGTGCCGACTCCGCCCAGCGGACAGCACGCGGCCATTGCCAAAGCCGCCGCAGCCACCAAGCACATACGCTTCACCATGGCAATCCTCCTTTCGGTTGACTTGGTTGAGTGGACATCAACAACGGCCCGTATCACAGGCCGATCGGATCTTTGGTCGGCGGCCGAAAAGACATGAACACGCCGTGCTTCATGGCGAGCTTACAGGTGCGAGCAGCGTTCGCAGCGAGCCGGGTCAGAATTCGGTACTTAAGAAGCAGGATAGCACGAGAGAGATGCTATTTGCCAATGCATCAAACTCTATTGAAAACCCGGCCAGCGAGTCAAGAGCATTTAGACAAGCCCCATTGTCAACGGATGGTTGCGGCCGGGGAAAAACAGACCTATTTTCCCCGCACACGCTGAACGATCCGGGCGCTGTCGCTGGTTCGCAGTCTCAACGAGTCACGTTTGACCTTAGGAAATTGCTCAGCCATGCACGAAGCAACCCACCCGATTCCATCACGGATCGCAGATGAAAACACTGCCCTGCGCACCATCTTGGAGGGCACGGCCACCGCGACCGGCGGGCGCTTTTTCGACGCCTTGGTGGCCAGTCTATCGAAGGTGCTGAACACCCACAGCGCCTGGGTTACGGAATACCTCGAGGAATCCCGTCAGCTGCGCGCACTGGCCTACTGGGCCGACGGAACAATTACCAGGGATTTTCTGATCGAGATTGCCGGGACTCCCTGCGAAACCGTCGTCTCGCAATCAGGTATCGTGCACTACCCCGATCACGTGATCCGCCTCTACCCTGAGAACGCGGGCCTGAAGGCCATCAACGCCGCCAGCTATCTGGGGGCCCCCCTTCTGGACCGCAACGGCCGGGTCATCGGCAACCTGGCGGTCATGGACACGCACCCGATGCCGGAAGAACCGCGCGCTCGTACCATTTTCCAGATTTTTGCGGCCCGCGCCTCGGCCGAACTCCAACGCCTCCGTGCGGAAGCGGAACGCCTTGAAATGGAAGAAAAGTACCGGCGCATCATCCAGACCACCGACGAGGGCTTTCTCCTTATGAACCGGGAGTTTGTAGTGACCGATGTCAACCAGGCCTTCTGCCGCATGGTCGGCGCCGGTCGCGAGGAGATCGTCGGCCGGACCCCGCTGCGGTTCGTCGATGAGAATTACCGCCAGTTCTTTATGACGAACCGGGAAGACCTTTTTGCAGGGGACCTCACTGAACTTGAGGGCAAGGTCATCGCGCTCAGCGGCCGGACAATACCGGTGCTCATCCACGGCAACCGCTTGCGGGATAACCGCGGCACCGTCATCGGCAGCATGCTTTTTGTGACCGACCTGACCCTGCAAAAACGGTCTTTATCCCTGGCCGGCGAAGTCCAGCGGAGCCTTCTACCCGAGGCGGCGCCGCACATCGAGGGCTTGGATGTTGCCGGAAGAACCCTGAGCTGCGACGAAATCGGCGGCGACTACTTCGATTATCTATGGGACCGGCAGTGCCCGCAGGACTCTTTGAGCATAGTGGTCGGCGACGTGACCGGCCACGGGGTGGAAGCGGCGTTGCTCATGACCACGGCGCGCGCCTTTCTGCGCATGCGGGCATCCCAATGCGGCGGCGGCGCACAAATCCTCACGGAAATGAACCGCCACCTCGCCCGGGATGTGAGCAACAGCGGCCGGTTCATGACCCTGTCGTTCATCCGTTTCGACTTGGGGAGCCGATCCTTGCGCTGGGTCAGAGCCGGCCACCCGCCCGCCCTGGTCTACGAGCCCGCCACCGAACTGTTCAGAGAGCTGAGGGGCCGGGGCCTGCCCCTGGGGGTGGACGACGGATACCAATACGAGGAGTATGGGGACACCGACATCGGCACCGGGCAGATCATCGCCATCGGGACCGACGGGATCTGGGAAGCGTCCGACCGCAAGAAAAACCATTACGGCATCGAACGGTTCTGCGAGGTCATTCGCCGGCATGCCGATCTCAACGCCAAGGACATCCTCGAGGCCGTGTTTTCCGACATCAGGAATTTCACCCTCGGAGCCCGTCAGGAGGACGACATCACCCTGGTGGTCGCCAAAGTGGGGGAAGGTCGGGAGCCGGGTCCGGATTACATGATTTAGCCCTGTTGACAACAGCTCCATTTTCATCGATCATGCGCCGTATGCCGACGTCCAAGAAAGACCTTGCCGGGCTGACGCTACTCGGCCGCCGGGCACAGCCATCGAAACGGCTGGAGGTGTTCCCGAACCACACCCCCGGACGGCGCTACACCGTCACCCTCAGCACGAATGATTTCACCTGTCTGTGCCCGGCCACCGGGCAACCGGACTTTGCCTCGATCGACATCCGGTATACCCCCGACCGATGGGTCCTGGAGTCCAAGTCGCTCAAGCTGTATCTGTGGTCCTTCCGGGACGAGGGCGTCTTTCACGAGCACGTGGTCAACACCATCTGCGACGACATCGTGAAAGCGCTCGACCCTCATTGGATCGAAGTGACCGGCTCCTTCGGCGCCCGCGGCGGGATCGATATCACCGTCGTGGCTTCCCACGAAAAAAAACCTCGGCGCAAGCCCAAAACGTAACCGCGTGGCGCCGGCGATCGCGCGCCGGCCCTCCTTTTTCACCGGAGCTTTGCCTGTGCATCACTTTCGCTTTCTGCCCCTGGTCACGGCGGTCTTCGTCACGTGCCTGATCGTCTCCAACATCATCGCGGTGAAACTCGCCTCCTTCGG
>Ga0210103_1000008_pt1 | contig 32342 bp, 53 predicted proteins | sample RushSE_CattailNL_6_FD_185564 | JGI IMG/M metagenome (GOLD analysis project Ga0210103, IMG submission 185564) | Wetland microbial communities from San Francisco Bay, California, USA, that impact long-term carbon sequestration - RushSE_CattailNLA_D2... | ecosystem: Environmental > Aquatic > Marine... | reverse complement strand
GATGCGGGGCGACCGCCACCGCCTCGGTGGTTGAGGCGGTCCACCTCGGCTGGCTCCTGTCTTTCCCGAACCAGAAGCTCGTCAAACTGTCCGACTTCGCGACGGACGCGTGCCCGAGCTGCGCGCGGGACGGGAGACCGAACTGACGCTGTCAGCTCTCGTAGAACTCGTCGCAGGGGAGCTCGATCTTGAGGTCCGCGCCGCCTGCGACGTCGTCGTCCCACGCGACCCCGTGGCCGATCGACTGCATGGCGAGGTAGAAGCCGAACGTCTCTCGATCCTTCGTGAAGCCCGCCCGGACGGCCTCCTGGTAGAGGCCCTCGAGGCCCACCTCTCCGCCGGTGCGGACTCGGTCGACGTTGAGCAGTACGATCTTGTCGGCCAACTGGCGGGCCCACCTGAGGGCCCACCTTGGAGCCTCAGGGGCTTCGTAGTAAATGTCGATGGGGCCTAGTCTGTGACCCTTCTCTTCTTCCTTTTCTGCCCATAACATTGACCAGGGACCGCGGGCCATGCCGCGAAGGAAGTCGGAGTCGGCGTCGGGGTTTCGGCGACGAGGTTTCCTACTGCTCTTCTTCGACGATCTTGGCATCGCAGTTTTCCTTTCAGGAGACTTTTTGGCGGGCAAAATCCTGCCACGACTCGAAGTAATCCAAGACCTGCTGGGACGTTGGTATGGTCTGAGTGTCGTTGAATACGTGCCTTATCCAGTATTTCATCATCCCATCATCTTCCTTTCAGGTGGCTTCCCAAGACGAGTATGTCCAGAACCGCGTCTTCTCGACGCCCGGGACGCGCACCTCGCGCGCCCCCGCGGCGACTCGCCGTCGGGCTACGTCGGCCGAGCTGCTCCGGTACCGGGGGTACCTCGAGGGATTGGACAGGTAGAGGGCGTGGAGGCGGTCCTGCGCGGCCGGGGCGTCCCACTGGACGGCCCCGCGGACGAAGTCGGGGACGCGCCCCTCGACGATCTTCCGCGCGAGCTCCAGGGTGCGCGCGGTCGGGGCCCTGGCGGTGGAGGCGTACGGATTGACGTCCTGCCGGCCGAACCTTCCCCTCGGGGCGAGCAGCGGGAAGATCTTGCGGCTCCTCTTCTTGACGGCGTTCCAGACGGCTCGCCCCACGGCCAGCCTCCCCCGGTCGCCCTCCTCCTCGCTCTGCATGCACGAGGCGAGCGCGTACACGTCGAGCGGGACGCCCGCGTTCCTGGACAGGCCGGCGGGGTCGGCCTCCACCCACCCGGCCTCGTTGACCTGGTGCGGGCGCGTCTCCACTCCGGGGAAGAGCCTCCGTACGAGGCCGGCCAGCAGGAGCGCCCCGGCCCCGGCCGCCGCGACGGTCACGTCCCTCCTCGCCTCGGGAGACAGTCTCACGCAGCCCCCTTCGAGCCTGCCAGGTAGTCGGCGAGCGGCACGCGGTGCTCCCAGTGCCACGGCTCTGGGAGGTAGGGCGAGAAGCCGAAGCCGACGGCGCAGGCGCAGAGCCAGTGGTAGACGGGCGTCTTCTTCTGGCGCTCGATGGTCCGCGAGACGGGGGCGAGGCCGCCGCAGCCGAGGTCGACCGCCAGTCCGGTTTCGTGGGGGGACTCGTAGGCCAGGAACTTCCTCCCCCGCGCCACGGCCGCCTCGAGGGACTCTCCCGGCGAGCCGTAGCGCCTCACCAGCTCGTGCTCGTAATCATGCCTGGACTTCCACCGGCGCGGCCTCCACCCGGAGCTCACCAGCAGCTCCAGCCCGAGGTCGTGTTTCATGGCCTCGGCCATGCGGTTCAGGTCGACGGCGGCGAGCACGTGGAGCTTCTGGGGCTCCTTACCCGGCACCGTCGGCACGATGACGAGCAGCGGGGAGCTCCCCGGCAGGCTCCCGTACTCGCCGACCCTCACCCTGTTCTCGGGAGGAACCACGGGACCCTACTGGGAAGGCTTGGTCAACAGGGTCTTCACCCGCTCCCCCATGGTCTTGCCCGAGAGCAGGTCGAGGGGAGCGCCGACGCCGATGGACAGAGCCTTGCCGAAATACCCGTCGGCGATGGTGAGGGTCGTGCCGACGTGGAGGTAGCGGGCGACGACGACGGAGGGCATGACCGCGAGGTAGTTCGCCTCGGACTGGCTCAGTTGACCGGCGAAGTGGGCGGACACGCCGAACGACCACGGCTGGTCGCTGTAGAAGAGCAGCGCGTACCCCGCGCCGAAGCGGGCGACGCCCGTGGCCCACTTCTTCGCGTCTAGGTCGTAGCTGACCGTGCTCAGGTTGAAGTCGGGCATCACGCAGTGGGTGCTCTCGCCGAAGCAGAACGACAGCGCGGGGGCCAGGTCGCTCGGCGTCTGGGCACTCCCCCGCGAGGCGGGGAGCAGGAGCAGGGCGAGGGTCGCGGCGGAGAGCAGGGACGAGAGCAGGGATCGCTTCATGGCGGCGTACCTCCTTTGAAGGTCGGACACCATGCTAGCACGGGCAGCGCAGGGCCACAACCAGACACCTCGCATCAGGAATAACCAAACGCGCCAGACAGACTGCAAGCGCGCCGAGAAAGAGGGAAACGGCCTCGTCGAAAGCTACGAGGAGAAAGGGGGGCGCTACCAGGTGTCGTGCGAGAAGCACGGGACTCTCGTCTACTGCACCAACATGATCGCCACCCGCGAATGCATGAAGGACGCGACAGCATTCTGCGACGAGTGCCGAGAGATAAATTCGGGCCGGAACGACTAGCGCTTCACGCACGCAGCTCACACCGCGCACGACTCGTCACGACCTAAGCAGTCTCTGCAGCTCGGCGTCGGCGATGGAAGAACCCTGCGGTTCTTGACCAAGTCGAACAACCAGGGCCATTATCTCCGACACCTCGGCAAACGTAAGAGGCCTGCTTGACTTTTCCGTAGGATCGAGTTTTCCGATCTCCTTCCACGCCTGCGACACCAACTTGGCGCAGACAGTGATCCTGAGCTTGGTGAGAAAGTTTCGGTAGGCCTGAGAATATTCTCCGTTGCCCAGGACCACGAAGTTGTAGCACGGGAGGCACATCTCCCCCTTGAACCTGCCCTGGTCCGAGCGGTTCTCGCAGTCCTTCACGACGCATTTTCTCGCCGAGCCCCTCTTCCGCATCTTCTTTTCTCGCGACATGTTCTACCTCCTCATTTTGTAACTGAGTCGATCCGCTAGTCCTCGGGAGCCTCCTTGGCCAGGAGGCCGTGGCGGTGGCCGGCCGCTCCCCCGACCACGAAACGGTACACCCTGTGCTGGTGCTCGGTGTCGTCCGGTACGGTCACTCCGTCGCCCATCCGGTCGACGACCGCCGCGTGGTCGTGGTCCGCGTCTTCGTCGGAGTGCGTGGTGGTCGCGAGCCTGACCGACTTGTTTCGGTTCCCTCCCTGCTGGCGGGCGGCCTCGTCGCGCAGGTCTTGCAGGGAGTCGCCCGCCTCTGAGTCGTCCCCCTCACCGACCCTCTTAGCCGGCTCGCCCGGCTTCTCCGGAGACTTCTCGAGGGACAGGCGTCCCGCCCTGACGAGGGCGTTCAGGTGTGAGCCCACGCATGTCTTGTCGATCTCCAGCTCGTCCGCGATCTCGGATCGTGACTTTCCCTCGAGGTAGAGGACCCGCACCCGCTCGCGCTTCCAGCCGCGCTGGCCGGCCTCGGGCGGGAGGCGGAGGGGCTTGTCCGCTCCCGTCCCCGTTACGTCTCTCGCGGCCTTCTCGCCCTCGACCTCCGAGATCAACTTCTTGAGGAAGTCGAGCTGCTCGGCGGTCCTGTCCAGGCCCAGCTCGGCGTGGATCTCGTGCACGTTCTTGCCCTGCGCGAGTAGCTCGGCCACCTTCTTCCGCAACCTCTTGTGGCGAAGCGTCTCCAGCCTTTTCCTCTCGCGGGCGACGGGGTCCGGCAGGCCGAGCTCGACGGCTATCCTGCTCACGAGGTCGTCGTGCTCTTTCTTGGCCCTCGCCAGCTCCTGCTCCGCCTTCGAGCACGCCCTTTCCATCGCCTTCTCGGCCTCCACCCTCACCCGGGCGAGACGCTCCGAGCACTCCTCGACCCTCTTCCTGCTCTTTGATACTTCGCTTCGCAGCTCTTCCAGCACGGTCGTCTTCTTCGCCATGTCGCTCACTCCTTGTTCAGTAGGGTCTCGGCCTCGGAAAGCTCGGGGAAAGACGCGGCCTCGGGGTAGTATCGGCCGCGGTTGCGCGCCAGCTCGTCGGAGAGCATTTGCCGCCACCCGGCGACGCCGAGGCCGCGCCACGCGAGCGCCTGCCTGAGGGCGGCCCTCCGGTGTCCCAGCACCTTGGCAAGTCCGTACTCGGTGGCGGCTCCGCGCGGGCTCCCCGCGGCTTCCAGGCACTCTCCCCGGACGAAGTGGTACCAGGCCTGGTCGCGGGCGTGCAGCTCCCCCGCGGGGACGAGCTCCAGCACGTCGAGGGCCAGGTCGGGGGCGGCTCTCGCGGCCTCCTGGGCCAGGTACATCGCGAGGTGGGCGGAGGGCGCCTCCCCGGCGTCCTCGCACCTCTCCAGCTCGCGGAGCAGGACCTTGAGGTTCCGGTGGGGAACGCGGGCGCCGGTGCCGGGAGAGTCTCGGTGGTCGACGACGGAGAGGCCCTCTTTCACCATCAGGTAGTTGCTCCCCGTCGCCCGCTCCCACCGCCGCCAGTCGACGTTCTCGTGGCATACCTCCCGAAACCTCGTCTCCGGCAGGTTCCGCCAGATCCGCGTGTACATCTCGACGTGGTGGGGGACGCGCTCGACCGGGTCGTCGACGCGGTAGGGGCACATGACGAAGTCGACCATCAAGTTCTCGTCGAGGTAGTCGGTCACCCACCGCAGGCCGCATTCGGCTTCCCCGTCGGATTTTTCGCAGATCTCGTCGTCGGCGTCGAGCTTGAGCACGTAGTCGCCCCGGCACAGCTCGAGCGCCAGGTTCCGCGCGGCTGACCAGTCGCGCAGGAGGAAGAGCCCCGTGTGGTCTCCCGGAACCTCCCGCCGGAAAGACGACGCCTCGTCGCGGAAGTACATTTCCGGTCGGGTGGCGGGCGAGATCTCGACCAGCCTGAGCTCCGCCCCGGCGTCCGACGCCAGCCGGCGGAGCACCCCGGGCGTGCCGTCGTCCGAACCGTCGTCGACGCAGCAGATCTCCCCGACGGCCCGGCCGACCGAGCGCATGAGGCGGGGCAGCACGGCCGCGCCGTTCCTGACCATGAGGTGGAGCGACAGCCTCGGGCGGCTCATGAGTCTCCCCGATACGTCATCTTCAAGCGGTCGGCGCCCGTCTCCGGCCGGTAGTTCGCGAAGCGGCCGGAGCCGGGCATCACCTCGACGAGGAGCCTCCCGCACTCGCGGCAGAGGAAGACCTCCCGCTTGGGCACGCCGGCCTCGACCACCGCGGGTTTCGTCCCGTAGTCCGTGGCGCCGTCCAGGTCGTCGTCCTGGACGAGGTAGGCCTTCCCCGGCTGCGGGAACATGACGTCGGTGGCGTGGCAGCCGCACAGGCACGGCAACCAGCTCACCCCCTGCCTCCCCTCAAGACGCCCAGGCCGCGGCCGCGCCGTCCCGACTCCCTCGCGGGCGGGATCTCCGGTATGCTCCACTGCACCACCATCAGGCCCGACGCCACGAGCCGGAACATCGCCCCCCACGGCACGAAGGTGGGGCGGGGAACGAGGCTGAAGGACAGCGTGGCCCCGACGCCCCCCTCGTCGACCACCAGGTCGGCGACGGGCTTCGGCAGCGACATACCGTAGTCGAGGCGGACCACCGGGGGACCGCCGGACTTGGAACCTTCTTTGCCGGGAGGATCCAACACCTCGTCCGGCAGCTCGAGGCCGGGGTAGTCCCGCAGCAGGGTGACCTGCACCAGCTCCCCCGTGGCCAGCGCCGCCTCGAAGACGGCCCTCTTCAGACTGTTCATGTCGTTCTCCTCAGCTAGTTCCTATGAGCCTCGAGCACGTAGTCGGCCGTCCGTCGAAGCAGCGAGCTAATCCACCACCGGTCGGCGACTTCCATTTTTTCCACCCAGGGAAGAATGAAGGACATGCACCAGACTGCTACCTGACGGACCGGTCTACCCTCGAGATTCTCGATGATCGGCATCAACAGGTCCAGGCTTTCCTGAACTTCCAGCGCGCAAAACTCCGCGAGCTGCGTCAGCGACAGCGAAGAAAAATCCAGTTCCTTATCTGCTGAGTTGTCGTCTTCCACGGGATCTCCTCAGCGACTTCTCCTGTCGAGCCTGCGCATGATCTTCTCCATCATCGTCATCACCTGCTCGATCTGTCCCGACACCGTGGAGACGAGCCCGGCGTGGCCGGCGAGGTTGACGATCGCCACGTTCGGCACGAAGGTCATGGCGCAGGCGAGGCCGCCGCCCCGGACAGGCTTTCCTCCCGACTGGTGCTGCAGGCTGACCACCATGACCACGCCGCCGGGGACGTTCGCCCCCTCGCAGGCCCCGCCGAGAGGCTCCCACTCGAGCTGCGCGAACCCGGGTACGGTGATCTTCTCCTCGATCTTCTCAGTCTCGTCTTCTCGTCTCTGGTTCATCGCGGACTCTCCTCGCTATGTTGCGCGCGTGTACCCTGACCCTCTTCTTCCTCGCCCGGACCTCGCGACCCTCGAAGGCCGCGACGAGGACGCGGACGTACGCGACGTAGGGGTCGCGGTCGCTCCGGCTGCCGTGGTAGCGGGCGAGGTAGTGGGCTCCGTGGGCCCGCCGCTTGAGGGAGAGCAACTTCCTGGCGACCCGGACGTTCGCCGCAGGGTCGAGGAGCCCGTCGACGGTCATCCCGCGGGCCGGGCCGGCGTCGCAGCGCAGGTCGGACCCGAGCCGGCACCGCACGCCGCAGAGGCCCACGTCGGCGACGTCGCCCGGACGCGTCTTCTTCTTCCCGCAGTCCTCGATCCGACAGTCGGCGCCGCCGCGCCTGACCCACCTGATGGGCATGCCCCCCTCGTCGCTCTCGAGCACCGACACGGCCAGCAGGACCCTCGGCTCTCGGTCCAGAGACATCTCCCGCGCGACGGCGCGACAGCGCGACTCCGGCCAGGACCTCGCGCTCCTGTGCCACCTCGCGGCGACCTCGTCCCGCACCAGGCAGACCAGCTCCGCCGACACCGGGAGCGAGGCGTCCGGCGACGCCGAGAGGAGGGCGGAGAGCAGGAGGCAGGCGGTCATTTTTTCCGCAACCCGTCGCGCTCGGCGACCACCTTGAAGGATAGCATGATGAGGACGACTCCGCACCGACAGAGGCCGAGGCGATACGCCACCACCGTGGCTCGCGTGAGGAGGCGGAGGACGAGCTGGTACCCCAGGAGCCTGACCCTCCCAGCGAGTTTTTTCGCGAACGTCCGGACGCTGTCCATCAGTCGGTTCCCAGCCTACTCGATCGGAGGTCCGAAGGTACCGCCGAGGTCGGAAAATCCTTTTCCGTTGATCCATGAAATGTGGCAGTCCAAAGACGCGCACACCGCCTCTTCATCAACTTCGTGACTGCGCTGGTTCCACTTTCCCACCGCGTGGCGAATTGCGGTCAGGTGAGACGACACCTTACTCCTCGCCGACTTCCACGACTTTTCCAGGCTCTTTCCACTGACCGAGCCGCCGCAATCGCAGCAGGACACGTCGTAACAGGCGGTGTGGGTGTTCGAGATGAGAATTGTCCGAGAGCCGCAGAACGGACAGCGTCGAACCAGCAGGTCTTCGTTTCGTGGGGCTATCTTCATGTGTTCGTCCTATTGAATTGGTGGTACATGCCGACTGGGCAAGCACGGTTCACTTTCCCCGAACGTCTTTCCCTTCGCACACGTGCGCGACCACGCGTTTTCTGAGGTTCCGCGCGGCCTCCATCTGCGACTCGATGTCGCGCAGGTCGTCCGCGTCGCACCCCTCGACGTCGCTGTCGAGGTCCAGCAGGTACTCGCGGAAGACGGCGAGCACCATCTGGAACTGTTTTTCAGGATCGCGCTCTCTCGGTTGCGGAGGCACGGTTCACCCCGCCTTCCCGAGGTTGCTCGAGGCCTCATTCGCCAAGTGTTCGAGGTCTAGGGCTTCCGACCCGGCGTCGAAGAGCTGGGGCGTACCCACCTCGCGCTCGTGTTGGTCTATCACCTCCAGCATCTCCCTCCACCTCCGCATCTCGCGGTACGTGAGCACCAGGCCCTCGAGCGCCGCGAGGCTGGGGAGGAAGGTGCGCGAGCGCAGGTACCACAGGACGGCCTCCTCCAACATTCCCTCGGCGCGGGCGACCCCGGCCCTCGTGCAGGCCGCCCAGGCCGCCCGGGCAGCCTCGACCGGGTTGTCGGGACCGGACGAGGACTCCCGGTAGCACTCCTCCGCCAGGTACTTCGACAGCCCCGGCATGACCCTGGCGGCCTCGGCAGCCAGGTAGAGCTTCTCGCGCGGCGTGATATCCCAGCCTCGGGTCCGGGCCCGGTGGTAGAGCACCTTCAGGTTGCGGCCGGGAGGGCGCAGCCCCTCTCCCCGGCTGTCCCCCAGGTCGCGCACGACGAGGCTTCCCTCCACGTGCGCGGCCCTCCTGGGGTCGTAGCCGACCAGCCGCTCGTGCACGGCCCCCTCCCACTTGATCCGGTCCAGGTTCCGGGTCAGCCGCTCGCGCGCGACCCCGTGCCTCGCGGCGTGGTGGTAGTAGAGCGAGGACGCCGCCTCGACTCCCCGAGCGTCGAGGGACGCGCACAGACCCGGGAGGCACTCCGGGTCGTCGACCACGTCGTCGGCGTCGAGGAAGAGTTTCCAGTCGCAACCGGTGTCCCTCCACGCTCGGTTCCTGACAGCCGCCCAGTCGGCGAGCAGCGGTCCTCCCGTGTGGAAGTTCGGCATCTCCTCTCCGCAGAGCGGGCTCCCCGCCCGGTAGGTCTCCGGCACGTCCAAGATATAGAGCCGCGGGTGGTACCGGCTGCTGACGCTGACCATGTCGTACGCACGGACGGCGTGTCTGTTGAGCGCCCGGCGCAGCACCTGCGCGGTGTCGTCCTCGCAGTCGTTGAGCACGACGGCCGCGCTACTGACGTACGGCCCCACGCAGTCGACCAGCCGGCCAACCACGGAGGCGCCGTTCTTGACCATGAGGTGCAGGCAGATCATGGGACCGTCCTCGCGCCGCACCGAGTGAGACACCCTGAGATCTTCCGCGCTAGCCATGCTCGTGCTCCTTTTGAATATCTTCCAGGGACCTCGTGACCCAAACGACCGCCAGGTCGACGTCGTCGACCACGTGGATGCGTGACACCTGGTGGTCCACCGCGCACATCCACAGGTTGCCGGACCTCACGGAACCAACCACCTCGACGTACCTCTCGTCGTCGTTGTCGACGTACCACCGGGCGACGTCCTCGCCGCCGACGTGCTTCCCAATCTTGGCGGGCCTGCCCAGACCCTGCCTCCTCGCGACCTCGACGAGGCGGTCTATTGGGCTTGGGGGAGGAGGATCAGCGCTGTCCAGCACCTTCCGGACGTCGCACAGGACGTCCGCCGCCTCGGGAGAGTCGCCCTGACCCGCCTCCGGGTCGGGCTGGTTCAGCCACCCGTCGACCAACAGCCGAATCTTCTCCAGTTTTTCCGCACGTGTCATGATCACCTCGTTGTTCATTCCGTGCCTATCCGGTTGACGACCATCTACCATCGCAGTTGCATGGAATTCCACGATCAGCGAATGGTCTCTTTTCATCCGGCACAAGAGCCGGACACAACTTTCCCAGATGTGTTTTGTGAAGACAGACCGAACAAACACCGCCATCTTGTTGATTTGCAATGTCTTTTCGAGCCGCTTCACGCAGACTGTTCCAGTCAAGTAGACCTGTTTTCTGTGACTCGGCAATCCAAACTTCTACGTGTTCTAGCATCGTCTATGCCCTATCGGATTGGTGGTGTGCGTGAACCGGATAAGCATGGTTCATTCCGTGCCTATCCGGTTGACGCCCTTGAGCGGAGAACGTCTAACATGGCGCGTTTTTCCGCTTCTAGCTTCGTCTCGTCGATGCCGAAGTATTGAGCGAGCCACTCCGGTATTGAACAAAACACGGGAACTAGCGAATCATTCTCAACTCCGCACACCCTCTCGCCATCTTCAATGCAATTTCCATTGTGCTTGTGCGACTTTGCGAGCACCACTGACTGTTCTTCTTGAAGCCACGATAGAAAATCGCCAATGGTTTTGCAGCTTTCTTTCACAGATTGCAGTCTGTCGTGTTCAGGATACTGCGCTACGGCTCTCGCAGAAACAGCAGGTCCGCTGAAGATCGTCCCGTCCTCATCGCGCTCTGCCGGAGACGCCGAGCCATTCACAAATAACGTACCATTTTCAATCATGTTGTTCTCCTATCGTTTCAGTGGAGTGTGTGAACCGGATAGGCATGGTAGAAGCCATGCATATCCGGTTGACGCCCATTTACCGCGCAAGACGCACGCGCTTGATGCGCACAGCCAGTTCCGAGTGCCGTCTCAGAAATTCAGCGGCCTCGCGAGACGGGAAAAACCTAGCAAATCCAGCCGGTTTTCCATTGAGCATGTAAGTGGCTTCGTATACGTATTTCATCTGAGCGGTCTTCTTTTTCATGATTTTTTCTATTGAATTGGTGGTGTGTGAACCGGATAAGCGCGGTTCATTCCGCCAGGAATCAGAGATAACGCTTGGAGATAAGAGCGGCCTCGAGGGCGGGCAGCGCGGCCACGTCCTTACCTCGCCCCGCGGCCCTCTTGCTGACGATAATCCTCTCGAGCGGCAGGAGCTTCACGACGAAGTCGTCGATCTGACAATCAACGGCTCCGCGGTACTCTTCATCGAAGCTGCCGAGACCGTCCATGTGGTTGACCAGGTCTATCCGGTCCAAGTCCGGACCGTCGAGGAAGGGAGGGTCGGCCCTCCACGCGTAGATCCCCCCGACCTCCTTCGCCGCCCTCGCCAGTCCCTGCTTCCCGGCGCTCGAGACCCACAGGTCGATGTCCTGCGTGACGGCGTCCGCTCCCTGCATGACGGCGGCCGTGAGGCCGACCACCATGAACTTGGTCTCGCTCAGGGTGAGCCGTCGGAGCAGCCTCATCTCCGCCGGCAGAACAGCCCGCCTCAATGTCCGATCCTTCCCGCGAGCCCCCTCGAGAGTCGCTGCATGGGTGAGAGTGTGAGGTTGTAGAGGGCGTGCTCGAGATCACCAGCGTCCAACCCGGATTGCCCCGACAACCGTCGCGCGACCCTCTTCCGAAACAGGCGACTCGTTCGCAGGCGGTGGATCCGATGCTCCCGGCTCCAGCGATTCCGAGCGGCTGCGCGAGCGATCTCCGAGCGCCTCTCGGCCGACAGGGAGGCGGCTCGGGCGGGCCCGCCCCTCCTTCCCCCGAGGCGTCCCAGCGACACGGCGTGGGTGTTCATGTCCTTATCCTACTACCAACATCCATCAGCGGTCAAGCATGTCTCTACTTCTTGATCGGACAGCCATACTTAACAGTGGCACGTCCCCGTCGTGGCGTCGCACGAGCACGTCGCGCACGAGACGCACTGTCCGTCGACCCCGCACCCCACGTTGCACCCCTCGAAGCAGTAGGACGGACACGGTTTGGCCTCCGGTCCGGCCTCGCGCCCGACTTCCTTCCCGACCTCTTTCCCGGCTTCTGGTCCGGACTCGCGCCCGGCTTCCCTCCCGACCTCCGGCCCCGACTCCTTCCCGACCTCCGGTCCGACCTCCGGTCCAGGTTCTCGCCCGACTTCCCTCCCCGCCTCCGCGAGCCCCTCGCGGCCGACGTCGGCTTCCCCGCCGACGTCCCAGGACCGGCCCAAGTCCGCGGGGTCGGCGTCGAGCGACTGCTCCCCCGACGCCTCGGAGCGGCCGGCGTCGAGCAACCCCCCGACGTCGAGGGTCGGCAGCGAGACGGAGTCGGTCCCGGAGTCCGGGCGGACGGGTCCCCGGAGAGGAACGTTCCCGGCCTCGGTCGGGAAGGTCCCCGCCTCGGACTCTCCGGCGTCGGTCGCGGGTCCCCGCTCGGTCGCGCACGCCGACAAGAAAATCAAAATTCCAAGGTGTTTTTTAGCCAGCATGTTTCAACTATAGCCGATGCGAAACAAAGTGTCAATAAGACAATCGTGTTAGTCCTCAGCCGTCGGAGTGGACAACTTCAATTTCCCAGCGACCGACCATCACCTCGTAGGAGACGTGGTCGATCGACCATCCTCTCCGCTCGGCGAGGACTGAAACCAGGGATGGATTTGGGACGTGGTCGACGTAGGGAGACACTCCCCTCTCGTCGGCGAGCTCGTGGAGCTCTCCGAACCCCACTTCGCCGACGGTGCCGTCGGGCATGACCAGGAAGAGCTCGTACCACTTCGAGTAGTTCTCTGCGGTCAGAACCGGTTTGCTTTCTGGATCCCCGCAAAAGATGAGAAGGTGTCCCCGCTTCGACGTCCAAACTGACTTGGTCGGTGAGGACAAACGGTCGAACTCGGCCGTGACCTCCGAGACCATCGTCCTCAGGTACTTCGTCACGCGGTCCTTGACGGAATCGAGCGTCAGCGGAACTCCGCCGCGTTTTTCATCGCTCATTTTTAGATTCTCCTCCTTTCGTAACAAAGTGTCAAGTATCGGTTAGGTACCCCACCAGCAGGTCGGCCAGGTCTCCCGGAGCTTTCCCGGCGGGCAGGACGAGCCACCGGGGATCGTCCCTCCCCCTCCGGGCCCACAGCTCCCGGTAAGCGCCGGCCAGGCGAGCCTGCAGGGCCGGGTCACCCTCGTACCTCTCGTTGGGGTCGAGCCGGCCGGCGACCTCGCTGGCGTCCGCGTCGAGCAGCGCGCACAGGTCGGGCTCGGGCAGGAAGGAGCAGGCCCCCGCGAGGAGGCCCGCGGGCAGGTTGTCGGCCAGCGTCCCGTAGAGCTCGGCGGAGGGCCACCAGCGCACGCACACCGCGACCTCGCCCGCCTCCCTGGCCGCCGCCACCCTGGAGGCGACCTCGTACCTCGACGCCATTATCAGAGACTGGATGACGACGGCGGCCTCACTCGCCCCGCGAAACGTCCCCGACGGCAAGCGATCCTCGTACCAGGTTCGCAGGTAGGACCCCGCGAGGCCGCCGCAGAGGGTGTCGCGGTCCGGCGTCGTGAAGCAGCGGGCTCGGACCTTCGCGTCGAGCAGCCTACCGACGAGCATCCTCGCGACGGTGGTCTTGCCCGATCGGTCGACCCCCTCGAGCACGACGAAGGGCGGGAGCTGAACCGTCACGGAATATCGCGGAACCGTCACGGAATGTCCTCGAAGCAGACCGTCGAGATTTTGAGCAGCTCGGCGCGGATCATCTCCGCGATCTCGCGCATCTGGGGGTGCGCCTTGGGTGAAGTGCGCTGACGTAGAATGAGTCGCCACTCGCGGAAGTTGGCTGACACACCGATCTGTGATTTCAGACAGTTCTGTAGGACCGAACGCGCCAGCTCGGGTGGTTGATGCGCCTTTTCCAGAAGGTCGAAGTATCCGACTTCGACCACCTTTACCATCCGGGTCCAGATAATGTTGGCTAGAGTACAGTCTTCTTCCGTACCCACCCACGGAGGTTCAATCACGCTGATCTCGTGACCAAAGGCGTCCTTGCTGTAGTTGCAAAATCTCGTGCTTTCCTGCGATGGAGATGCAAGACGATGCCGCACCTGTTCGTGTGTGACGCCGCGGTCAGTGACGATGAGGAACCCCGCGCTCGCGTGCTCAATGACTGACTCGTGGCCTCGCTTCAGGATCATACGAATGAAGTCGCGCGCGGACTCGACGTCGGTGCCAGTCCCGTCGCACGAAGCGCACGCGCAGAAACTATCTACGTATGAACGATCCATACAATCACCACCCTCAAAGACGCGAGTGACTTTTCGACCTTCGCCTTTGCAGTCGCCACACAGCTTCGTCTTGTGCGACGACTGGTAGCAGATCCGACCCATCTTCTCAATCACGCGCTCGGGGTCGGGCGTATAGTGAACTAGGGTCACGGACGGCTTGACGATCTTCATGATGCAGCTTCCTTTCTCGGCTCGTTCATGTCCTCGGCGCCACGATTGGGTCTTCCATGTCCAACACCAACGGTGGATCCTGTCGCGCCACCACCTCGGTCCACGCAACCGAAGTACACCGCGAGCTTCCGCGAAACGACGCGTGGTCGGCAGCTCTCGCAGCAGTCCTGCTCGCACCCGTTGCATCCTGCGTAGCTCATGGAAGACCCCCCACACATTTGAGACACAGTCGTTCGTAGCGGTACTTCGTGTTGGTCATGGATGAAAATGCCATCTCACCTGAACGGATGACTGCGGAACAGCGAGCGCACGGCCTTGACCGCCGAAGTTTTGCTTGAGACCACATGGTTTTGTTGCCAGCCCTATCTACCACCACCAATCCCGGCGAGAGCCTCTTGACCAAACGAAATGCCGGCATCACGCCACGTCCTCGTCGTCGGGTTACGCCGTCGCCGTCGCGCGGGCGAGCGCTCTCAGAAAATCCTGCGCACGCACGTTCCACCTGTACCGGATATTGTTGTGGTGCAGCGCCGGGGAGCATCCCGCCACGCGCTCGTCGTCCACGACGAGGCAGAACCCGCCGTCTACCGAATCGACCACCTCCACCACGACGAAGCCCGGCTTCGTGGTTGGTGGTGTCAGTCCCCTCTTTGTCCTCGGCATCAACCATGCCTATCCGGTTGACGCCCACGACTCACGAATAGTCTCGAAAGGATTTCGGCGAGGACGGCTTCCTAATTGAAATCACAAAAGTTTCTTTGGGCTCGTCTTTTTGCCACACTTTCAGCCATTCGACTGCCGTCTCGGCAGTTACGCTTCTAACTACATTCCATAACCCAGTGATTTTGTTGTATTTCCACAGTCTCATTCCCGCTTTTCTGTTCATTGCGATTCTCCTACTGATTTACTTGGGTGTGTGATCCGGATAAGCATGGCATCAACTCACCTCAGTCACCCGTCGGCTCGGGATCCGCGTCGAACATCTCCTCGAGACTACCTGCTCCGGAGTCCCCGCCGTCCTCTCCGTCCCCGACGTCGTCCCCCGCGGAGCCGACCGGCCCGGGAGGCTCGACGGAAACAGGCGTCTCGGGCGCCGGCTTCTCCTCTTCCTTCTGCCTCTTTTCCTCGAGCACCATCTCCTCGTGGACCTTGACCAGGCGGTCGACTTCCTTCTCGTCGTCGGACATGTTCCGCCTCAAGAGCTCGGCACCGGTGACGTCCACCCCGGCCACCCCCGAGCGGAGGTCCTGCTGCATGTAGACGTACTCCGAGGCCGCCCTCCGGAGGACGGTGACGAGGGACCCCGTCCTCGTCGTCCCCTCCGCCTTGAAGTGCCTCCACGCCCTGAGGGGCATCACGTCACGCAGGCCGACGAGGAGGCTCGCCATGCCGGAGGCCCTCTTCCACGGGGGCCAGTCGAGCCACTTGAGCTCGCGCTCGTCGGACTGGGGCCTGGATGTGCTCACCCCGCCATCCAGGTCCTTCTGCCAGTGCGTGTAGGCCGAGACAAACACCAGCCGGACCAGCTTCCCGCGGGGGGAGAGTGCCGTGTAGAGGGCGTCGACGAAGGGTGGCCACGTGACGACCCCGTACGAGGCGAGCGACGTCACCACGGCGTCGACGTCCTCCTGCTTTTCGGCGATCTTGACGGTCGGCAGGTCGAGCCCCTCCTCCGTCGAGCAAAACGCGACCTCGTACGAGTCGAGGGACTCCGGTCTCTTGCCGCAAAGGCGCATCAGGAGAACCTTCGAGCGGTCGGCCTCCCTCTGCTCACCGTCCAGCTCGGGAGGTAGCAGGTCGGCGGGCATGTCGTGCCACGCTCGGTAGAGCAGCACGGAGCAGACCTCGCAGACGCCCAGGTCGTCGCGCGTGAGGTTGGCGACGACCGTCCTGCTCGTGGTCCCGCACATCACGCACGCGGGCCCGCTCGTGAACCGGTGCTCCCACGCCGGCACCTCCCTCTCCTTCGACGAGGTCACGGCTACTCCCACTCGTCGCGGCGGTTCTCCCGGCGACCGCGTCCACCCCTCCCGCCACCGCCGCCTCTCCGGTCGTCTCTCACGCGAACCTGCTCCTTGTCTTTGGCCTCCTCGACGTGCACGACCCTACCCCTGAGAATCTCCCCCTCGAGGCCCCCGTCCTGAGCAGGGCGCAGGGCTTCGGTCGCCGCCTCGTCGGTGCGGAAGGTGACGAAACCGAATCCTCGCGAGCGACCGGTGTTGGGCTCGGTGAGTACCTGCACCTTATCGACGTCGTAGCCCACTTCACTGAGCCACCCGCGCAGCTCTTCTTCGCGGACCTTCCAAGGCAGGTTTCGAATGAACACTCTCTTTCCCATGGGTCTTCCTTTCTCAGCTCAGTCCTCGTTGTCGTCGTCGTTATCGGAGTCTAAAAACCTTCTTCTTCCCCCGCTCAGTCTCTGGTCGGAGGTGTCGGACCTCGGCGTGATCCTGACCGACTCGTCGGGACTCACCGCCGGGCCACCCCCGCTCGCCACACTCCGCAGGTGACGGCGGCTCCGCCTGACCAGATCTTCCCGACTGGCCGGCACCGGTTTCCCGCCCAGCCCCAGCGGGCGGGTCACCCGGAACGGACCAACCGATACCCTCTTGACCTTCTCGCCCACGACTCACGTCACCTTCAAGGGGCTCAGGTGCGTCTTCCGCGCCACGAAGGGAACCCTGCGCCCCCTCCTGACCAACACCTCCCCGGTAGGCAGCACCTTGGTTACCAGCAGGTCGTCGAACAGCCTCGGCTCGCTCTTCAACTGCTTCTCCTCGAAGAGGGCGGCGTATCTCGATCGGCAGGCCTCCTGGATCTTCACCCGGTCGCCGACCACCGGCTGGTAGTCCGTGGGCTTCTGCGGCGGGACGAAGCCGGCCTTCTCGAGGGCGACCGCCTTCTCGTCCAGCCCGGAGCACGCCAGGGCGAGAGCCTCCGCGAGCTCCACCGACTTCCCGACAGTCTTCTGGGCCGCGGACTTGTCGTCCGGGACCGTCCAGCCCCTGAGCCTGTGGAGGACGATGCGGGTGATGTCCGAGATCTTGGCGACGTTGCGCCGGAGACGCCCCACCGGCGTGCTCCTGCGGTACCTCGCCCGCTTCTTCGCCGCCACGACTACCTCCCCCTCCCCTTCGCCTTCTTGCGAGAAGCCGGCTCGGCGTCGCACTCCACGTCGCGAATGAGGGACTCGAAGCGGGACATGAAGCTCTCGTGAGCCGAACCCCACGCGAGGCCGTCGCCCAGCCCGGAGCGACGCTTAAGCCTCTCGTAGAGGGCCCGGGCGAGCGTCTCGAAGGTGACGTCCAGGCCGGTGCGGTCGCAGGTGACCTCGACCCTCGCTCCCCCCGCGACGAGCTCCGACAGCCCGAACATCGACAGGTACCTGCCGCCCTCCAGGTCGTACAGCTTCCGGTTCGCGTACTTCTTGATCTTGCGCGGAACGATCGACATCTTTTTTGACTCCTACCGCGGCCCCCTCCTCATCTCGATCTCCTCCTGCGCGTCGGCCGCGAGCACGCGCATGTCGCGGACCAGCTTCCGCGTGTGGTCGGTCAGCCCGGTGAAGTTGGTCATGTGCCCCGCCACCAGGTGCAGCAGGGGCACGAGCTGGGCCAGCTCGTTCATGGTCTCGACGTCCCTGGCCGGAATGGTGACCTCGGCCTCCACCCCGTGCCGGCCGCCGCTGTAGCGCTCGACCACCGCGGGAACGACGGGGACTACGAGCGACGACGCCGCCGGCAGGTCGGGGAGCGGCGGGACCTCGAGGGACGTTGGCTCCGAGGTGTTGGGAACTACCACCGAGGTACAGTTAGAGCAGCACGAGCTCCCCGGCGTCAGGACGTGGCGGCAGTCGCCGCAGAACAAGAGGGAAGACCCACACCATGGGCAGGTGCTCGTCCCGGGAACGACTCGCGCGCAAGAACTGCAGAGTATGGACACGACCCTCATCCTCCCTTCTGCTTGTTGGATTCTGCCAAGTACAAGCGGACGGTCCGCTCGACGTCTTCGGCCGATTGCCCGTCGGTGAACATATCGAGGACGTCCCGCAGGACCTCCTCGTAACCCTCGCCGTGGGCGGCGCACATGCCGTAACGGACGGCCTCGAAGGCGCACAGGCGGCAGAGCTTCCTCTCGGCCGGCGTCTCGCTCACGACGTTTCGAGCTTTCGAGGTGTTTTCTTCGCCCATTTGCTCTCCTTCACTCGACTCGCTCGTCGGCGGTTCCCCAGGGAAGTTCAGGAGCGGCCCGCCTCAAAGACGACCTAGCCTTCCTGTCCGAATACTCTGGCAGTGTTGCAATTGCGACAAACAAAAATCACGTTGACCTTAAGTCCGTCTTGCGTCGCCTTTTCCTTGTGTGAATAGTCATGGACAATCCACTTGTTGCCGCAACCGAAACAGGGCAGAAGAGGGGTTTTGTTGACTGGCGTTACCGGCGTCACATTCAAAGCATGCATGGTTGATCCTATCATAACGTGATGAGATACCACACGCGTCACTCCCCGACCTTCTTACCGCACAGCAGGAGCCCGTCCCAGTCGACGTCGAGCACGTCGGAACCTACCTTCTCGCGGAACGTGCCCACGACCGCGTCGTGGGTCTCCGGCGTGACCTTGCCGAGCAGGTGCCGGGTGCGCACGAAGACGAGGGCCGTCTGCAGGACGTCCTGCAGGCAGTACCTGGCCACCCTGGCCCGCAGCTCCGCCCCCATGGCCGGCTCGGCGAGCGCCCTGGCGCGCAGGACCCCAACCTGATCCCCGGCCATGTCCGTCTTGCCGGGCAGCCCGCAGAGCCTCGCCACGTCGCCCAGGCGCATGCTCCGAACGGCCCCGTAGTCGCCCAGGAAGTCCATGAGGTCGAGGTGACCCTCCGTCGAGTACCGGTAGCGCACGTCCCGGCTCTTGTAGTACCAGGGAGCCGCTATCCCGGCCCGCAGCGAACGCATCACGATCACCGGGAGGTCGAAGCCGCGACCGTTCCACGTCACCAGGTGCACTTCGGGAGTCGTCGCCATCGCGTGGGAGAACGCGGCTAGCAGCACGGCCTCCGCCGAGTCGTCCGTCTCCGGCCAGTCACCCCACCGGCAGTCCGTCCAGTAGGAGTCGAGCCGGTACCGCGGGTCGCCAGCAGCGTCGAACACCAGGTCGGCGCACGAGATCGCCACCACCCGGCAGGCCTGCGGCGGCGGCACCACGTCCACCTCGCGCAGGTCGATCCCGCCGGACCCCGGCACCAGGTCGTACCGGGGACGGGCCCTCGTCCAGCAGGACTCGTCGGGGACCGTCTCGATGTCGAGCACGCGAAAGATCATAGGTCCTCCATCAGGGAAAATCCGAAGCTCTTTTGAAAAAAAGACTCGGGATAGCGAGCACGGAGCCAGTCGAGCTCCGTCCTGCCCTGATGGTTGGCGTACCACCCCCCGGTGTTCAGGTTCTCGAGCATCCGGAAATACTCGTCGTACCGCGGACCCACGGCGTCGAGCCGATAGTTCAGCCAGGCCCAGGACCGGCACGCCTCCGGGTCGATCTCCTCGACGTGCCTGGCGGCCCACCCGAACTGCTCCATCGTCCGGCAGCGGTAGCCCGTGATACCGTGCTGCACGGTCTCGGTGAACCCGCCCCAGTCCGTGCAGATCACCGGCGTCCCCGACATCTGGGCCTCGACGGCCACGGCCCCGAAGGGCTCGACGTAGATCGTGGGGCACAGGAGAGCCCTGGCCCCCGCGAGGAGCTCCCTCCTCTCGGCCGGCCCGACGGCCCCGACGCTGGTGACGCGCGACCTGCCGCTCAGGTACCTGGCCGCCGGCCCCTGCCCGGCCAGCAGCAGCTTGACCCCCGCGTGCCCCGCTACCTGGCAGGCGACGTCGACGCCCTTGTCGTCCTGGAGCCTGCCGAGGTAGAGGAAGTAGTCGCCCTTCCTCCGCCGGTACTCGAAGAGGGAGACGTCGACCGCGTACGGCACGACGACGTCGTACCAGTGCCCACCCCGCTGGTCCGCGCCGTCCTGGTAGCCGTGCACGGCGTGCATCCAGGCGTAGCTGTGAAACACTCGGTACGAAGCGAACGTGTGGCGGTACCCGACGCCTGACTCGACCACGTACTGGGACCCGCGCAGCTTCTCACCGACAACCCTCTGCCCCCCGCCCGGCCAGGTCACGCACACGATCGCCTCCAGCGGCGACGACGTCCTCTTGGCCACAGCCCGCAGGGCGTTCTCGGCGTACGCCCGGTGGAGGGGCTCGTACTTCGGGCCAGCGTCCCTCGTGTCGTACCACCCGCTGCCCGGGTGCCCCCCGTAGGTCTTCCTCCACAGCCCGATCGGGACCACGTCGACGTTCTCGGAGCACTTGGGGTCCGACCCCTCGACCCCCAGGTGCACCACGTGGTGGCCCAGACGGGTCAGCATCTTGCACAAGTTCCGGACGTGAGCCGTGAAAGCGCACGTGCTGAACTCCTCGGTCGACTGCGTGTGGGGGACGCCCAGGACGAACACCTTCATCGGGCTCCTCCCGGAGAAGACAACGAGATCTCCTCCTTCCAGAAATCAATCACCTCCCCCGCGAGCCTAATCCCCACCATCGGGTCGTCAGGGTAGTGCTGACCGCACCCGCAGGAATACTCGAGATACTCGACCACCCCCCCGCGCCCCACGTAGGCAGAGAGGTCGAAGATGTCGCGGTCGACGGCGTCGACGACGACGACCCGGTCTCCCACCTGGAAGGGAGCCCCGTCGACGCGGTGTCGGACGGGAGAACAGTGCGGGGAGCAGGCTGACATGACTACCCCGCGCAGCAACGTCGAAACCCTCTTGGAGAAGACGGAACCTTGATCTTTCGAAAACATGCGAGGTCCACCGCCCGCGGGGCACTCGTCACGAAGGAAAAACGACCCTCCTCCTTGATCCAGGGCTGGACCTCGATGCGATCATTGGTAGTGACGCCTCCCGCACGGAGGAGATCTTCCTCATCGTTGATGTAGTCACAGTCAAGACCATCAGCGTCGGTGTTCGGCCGAGCGGCTCCTTTGAGCACCGCAACAATGCGCACTATACACCCCTTGAGGAACGGAAGCTCGATTCCGTGGTAGGTCGTCGAGCTTCCAAGAATATTCGCCATACAAACCCCTTTCGCAAAGATGTCTCCATACTACACTATCGATACCAAGTGTCAACACGCAAATATCTTACCCACCAGAAACACCACAAAGTTGCGTGTTGACACTTTGAGCAACAACACTAGGCGGGGATGCCCTCGCGGATCACCCTCGCGAGCAGCTCGGGTCCCGGGAGCTTGATCTTGGAGTCCGCTTCGCCGTTCCCCGCGACGACTCCCCGCGACGCTTCCTGGTAGACGACGTCGGCCAGCACGAGCGACGTGATGTCTTCTCCCCCGGGATACTTCCTGACCTCCACGTGCTCTCCCGCGCGCACCCACTCCGCCACGCGGGCCAGCGTGAGGTACCCCTTCTCGTCCTTCGAGTAGAGCTTCCGGTTCCTGTACTTCGTGATGATCATGGTTCTCCTCCTCTGTTTTCTTCGTTGTCGTTCACCACTATACGTCTCTTGGCCAGTTGGTACCCCAGCTCGAACCACCCGACGGCGAAGACGTCGTCGAGGGTGACAGGCATCTCTTCGGGAGAATAGCGCGTCCTCGCCCTCGACCTCGCCGTCTTCCCGGCGAGGCTCCACCCCACCCTGACGAGGGACCTCGGCGCCTCCCGCGCCGCCTCCGCCGGAACCGCCTCGGCCGGCGTCTCGGGACCGTCCACCGACGACGCTCGGGCGGCCTCCTCCCGCTCGCGTCTCTTCCTGGCCAGCATCTTGACCACGGCCGAGACCTCCCCCCTTCGAAACGCGTCGGCGCAGTCGCGCTCGCCGTGGTCGTCCAGCTCCTCGAGGAGGGCGTCGGCGAGGGGGATCCTCCTCACCTCCCTGCCCAAGCCGAGCACCGCACCGAGAAGGCTATCGTAGAGCTCCGCCGCCGCCTCGACGTCTCGCCGCTCCCCCGCGATCCGCACCGTCCGGCGACGCCCCTTCAGGAGCGACACGGCCTCGGCCCCGCAGTACCTGGCCGCCGCGGTGACGAGCGACAACCTCCAGGCCGATCCCCACCCGCGAGAGCCCATGGACTTCTCGAAGTAACCCGATCCTTCCCAGGAATCAACCTCGCCGCGCCCGATGCCGTGCTTCTCCATGAGGGCCGCCGCCATCCTCCTGGCGGACACCGCCTCGCAGGCGACCGGCGAGGCTCCCAGTGCCAGGAGCTTCGCGACCTTCCCGACGAGGCGCTCTCGCTGACCCATCACAACCTCGTGAGCTTCCCCAGGCACAGCCACAGGACGCCCCCCGACTCGCAGGCGTCCCCGGGAGCAGCCCCTCCCATCCAGAGGACGACGCTCTCGGCCCGCAGGTGCAGGCAGGGAGGCTCCGACACCAGCTCGGGAGCCACGTGGTGCAGGTCCGATGCGATTCTCAGCTCCAGGAACATCTTCTTCGACTCTTCGTCCACGTCATACCTTCCTTCTTCTCGTCGCGGGGGCGCCCTTCCTTCCCAACCCCTCCGCCAACTTGTTCGCCAGGCGCTCCCCCTCGTCGTCTGGGCGGAAGCGAGCTACCGGAGAACCACCACCAGGGCGGAAATGAGGATCGAGGGGAGAGCCTACCAACCGACTCCGTCCAGGAAACTTCCCCCGATACACCATGATCTTGACTCCCTCGAAGTTAGTCGCGTCGAGGTAGCGCACCTTGAGGACGTACGCTCGGTTGTAGTCCCACACCTTCAAGAGCCTCCAGCGACGAGGATCAGGATTTGGAGCAGGGGCAGCGGAACACCCACTTCCGCAGTTCTTGAACGGGCTAAGTCCCATGGTGATTCTTCCCCTTCTTCTTCGAGTACCACTCCTCCGCCCGCAGGAGGAGGGGGGCCCACTTGAGGTAGTCGGCCCTCGTCCTCGGGTCGTCGTAGAAAATGTGGTAGTCACCCGGCCGGTATCCTTCGACGCACAGGAGCCGCGAGGTCGGGACGACCATGCGCTTGCCCACAAGCACCTCGTCCTCGTCGACGGCCTCCCAAGAATACCGCCCCCTCCTCCTCGGCCTCCTCCACTCGAACGAACATCCCCGGCAAGAAATCCCCGCCACCGCGGCCACGACGCCGGGTCCCGGATCATGCTTCGGACGATATCTCTTCCTGTACATGTAACGGGACTTCTCGTGACCGTATTCCCGCGTCATGGCCTCGTTGTGCCTGTCGGCCTCCCGGCGCAGCCAGAAGTCCTCCTGCCCGACGGCCAGCGACCCCCGGCGAAACCGACCGTTGACCCTCGCCTGGTAGGCCAAAAAATCCGGCCTGTCCCCCGGAACGAGGGCCCTGTCATCGTCGAACACGAGCCGGATCATCCGGCAGAAGTCGTCCGCCACCCACAGCCGACAGGGAGGATGCGGCCGAATCGCGTCCGACCTGTCGAGGACCCCCTGCAGGAGCAGCACCAGGCGGTTGTGCTCCGACATCACCCTCCGAACGTGCTCGGACACGTCGTCGTAGTACACCGAAGTATCGTCCCACGACACCCAGTCATTCGACCTGTCGTACCATCCAGCGTGCCTCCACTTCTCGTCCTCCGGGGCCTCCTCGTACTTCCGCCTCTGCTCGGCCTCCCTCCCGAGCAAGTCCAGGTACTCTCCCTCGGTGGCCAGCCGGTCTACCCGACCGCCGAACATCACGGCGTAGACCTTCCCCCTCTGCAAAATGGACCGCTCCGAGTCCGGGAAGAGCTTCTCGCCAAAGTCGACGGACGTGTCCAACCGATACACCCGCTCGCCGTTCCTGAGGTAGAGGTAGGTCCTCATGTTCTTGTCGCGCTCTCCAAACAACACCCGGACGAAGGAGTCCAGGACGTCGTCGTCCTCCTTCTTTTCCCGGCGAACCCGAAACGCCACCGCGCACCGGGGGCGAGGCATGATCCTGTCCAGGTTGGGCGAACGCAGGAGCCACTCCTCGAACTGCGCGAGGTTCTCGAAGGTCATGCCCCCTGCCTGGTAGTTCGCGAGGCACTCCTCGTCCATGTAGAGGCGACGCTGAAAGAGGTGGACGGGCTCGTCCTCCGCGGCCGGGTTGCCACCCCGCACCTGCACGAGCTCCTCGACGAGGCCGGAGTAGATCTCGACCCCGGCGATCCTCTCGCCGACCATTTCCATGGCCCTCGAGATCTTCCTCTCCTGGGCATGGAGCGGGAGCGCGCCGGCCGTCATCCAGGCCCGCATCTTCGAGGCGGCCTCCTCGACTCGCTTCTGGATCGCGGGGACGTCGTCTTCCTTCGCCCTCAGGAGCGACGACTTGTAGTCTCCCATGGACGAGCCGTCGTAGGCGGCGAGCGCCCTGGTGTCGGAATCCTCCGGCAGCTCGCTGAGGCACAACCTGGAGGTGAGGGCGCCCAGGGACCTGACAGCCTCGGCGATGATCTCCCTCTGCTCCGCTATCTTGGACGCGATCACTCCCTCGGCGCCGGGCTCCCTCCGGCAAGTCTCCCAGAACTCACTCAGTAGGATCCTGGACGAATACGTGCAGTGCTCGAGGCAGGGACCGACGAGCTCGGCGTAATTGCTCCCCACGTGGACGACGCACCCGAGCCACTCTCCCTCGTCTCCCGACAACCTGACCCAGTACCACTCGCCGACGGTGACGACCTCCTCGGCGACGCGAGAAGACCTCGTCGGCTCCTTCCTGACCAGCTCGTCACTCATTTAACGCCGCTCATTGATATCCCAACCAACTTCGCGCAACGAGGAGATTTCAAGCCTACTCGCCGTCTTCCCATTGTCATTCTCCCGTTGTATCTCAATTGACGATGACGGTGACGTCCTCCGACGCCCGCGTGATGCCGGTGTAGAGCCACTGGGTCCTCCCGTCCCAGCACCACTCGTCGAAGAGGAGGACGCTCTCCCACTGCGAGCCCTGCGCCTTGTGCACGGTGACCGCGTAGCCGTAGTCGAGCTCCTGCGCCAGCTTGCGCGTCCTCGGCGACAGGCTGACGGTCTCCGACTCGAAGTGGTCGCGGTGGGCGAGGCAGTGCAGGACCTCGTCGTCCTCCCCCCGCAGGGTCAACCGCAGGAACCTCCCCGCCGCCACCTTCTCCACGACCCACGTCTGCCCGTTGAGCAGGCCGACCTCGTGGTCGTTGCGCAGGCAGATGAGCTTGTCCCCCACCTCGGGCAGCGGCCCCTTCTTCCCGAGCATCTTCCTCACCATCTGGTTGACGGTCCGCCTCGTGCGGTTCGTGCCCACGAGAACCTGGTCGACCGCGAGCATCATGTCGTCGAGGTCCCCGCCGGAGAGCTCCGACCGCCTCAGCACGCTGCTCGACCCGTACTTCCCCGGCCGCAGAAGCCTCCCCTCCCGGACCTCCGTCGCCAGGCCGACCACGGGGTTCCCCGCGGCCTGGCGGTGGACCTCCGTCAGCACGTAGTCCGGCTCGTCGAAGTAGCACGAGCCCCGAACCGGAGGGAGCTGACCCGGGTCGCCCAGGGCGAGGACCGGGCAGCCGAACGACATGAGGTCGGCCCCGATCCTCTGGTCGACCATGCTGTACTCGTCGACCACGACCAGCCGGGCACCGCACAGGGGACTGTCGTGGTTCAGGAGGAAGTCCGGCCTCGAGAGGTTCTCGCGCTCCGCCCTCACGGCCTCCTCCAGCTCCCTCGCCTTCTTGGCGTCCGGCTCCTCCTTCGATCGCCGCAGCTTGCCCAGCTCGTTCTCGAGCTGCCGGAGCCGCAGGTCGCACTTCTCGCGCGGCAGGTAGATGAGCTTGTGGATCGTGCTGGCCTCGACGCCCGTCTTGCGCATCACGTGCGCGGCCTTGCCCGTGAACGACGCGAAGTATGTCCTCCCCCCGGCCTCGCCGGCCAGGTGGCGCGCCAGGGTCGTCTTGCCCGTGCCGGCGTAGCCGCCGAGCACGAAGCACTGGTTCCTCCCGGCGGAGCGCCAGCCCCCGACGAGCCTGAGAGCCTCCCGCTGCTGCGGCGACCACTCCACCATCAGCGCGTCTTCCTCTTCAGAGACCGGAGCCGCTTCCTCAGCTTGGCCGCTACGGCGACCTCGAGCGCGAGCTTCTCCTCGAGGATGCCGATCTTCTCCTGGAGCCCCTTGTTCTCCTCCCCCAGGTCGGTGTTGATCTTGCGAAAGTCACGCTCGCTCTTGGCGAGATCTTCCTTTTGAGCGACGAGCTCCCTCTCGCAATAGGCGATCTCATCTTGCAACCGCACCACGTCCACCTTGCCGAACTTTTCCTTGACTTGGCGCCGAGCCTCCAGGTAGACGTCGTTCTGGTAGACATGCCTCACCAGGTCCACCTGGTAGTACTGGTCGCCCCGCCACGACACGGTCGGCACCTTGTCCAGGCAACTGGTCACGACCCCCTCGGGAACAGATCTCTTCTCGACCGCAGGTGAAGCTTCCAACTCCCTCACCACGGTCGCGCCGCCCAAGATATCCCCGCTCGCGACGACCCGCACGACGTCAACGCCTCTCTCGTTCACCCTGCGATCAATCTGAAAAACTAGCTTCTTCTCGCTCATGTTCTCCTCCGGCTTGATTTTTCTCAGCTCTCTCGTCACACACGACCACGTAGGCCAGCCTGGCGATCTTCTCGGCCTGCACGATCCGGTCGTGGATCCGCGGGCGCCGACCCTGCTCCTCCAGGTGCAAGACATGCTCCATAGCCTTCTCCCGGTTGAACCCGACGCTATGTATCATCCTCATAGTACCAATTTTGCCCCAGTAGAAACAAAGTGTCAACTATAAATTCTCACCCCGCGCACCCGACCGACCTACCCTCGAGTGAGCACCGGTTGCAGACGGCCACGCGCACCCGGTTCCCGACCAGCGTAAGCTCGTCGCAGGTGTGGCAGCGGATGGGCTCCGCGGGCTCCCGGAAGTCGCGGAAACGCTTCTCCGCCAGGGCGGCCACTCGCTCGCCGAGCATCTTCGCGACGTCCGCCTTCGTCCCGGGCGACATGTGCGGGGCTACCATGATCGCGATCTCCCTCGCCAGCGACGCCACCCTGTCGTCGTAGTAGAAGTCAATGCTTATCTGACCGGCCGTCATGACTTCCTCCCCGACCTCGCGATGGCCTCCACCACCTCCGCGAGGTTGATCCCGCATATCCGGATCCTCCGGTATAGCTGCTCTCGCCCAACCCCCAGCGACTCGGCCGCCCTGGTTCGCGACCCCCCGCACCTGACGAGGGCCTCGATAATGACGACTCGCTCGTACGCGGCCACTATCTCCGGGAGCGTCCGGGGCTCCCTCGAGGGCGTCGCCTTCTTCTCGTTGTCGGCCGCGCCGAGCGACGTCGTCGACCTGACCGTACTCACCCCGGCCTCCTCGTCAAGCCCAGCACGACGGCCGCCAGGGCCGGGAGAGAGACGCCCCCCTCGACGGCGACGTCGGCCATCTGGTGAAAATGATGCTCCGCCGGACCCACACGGACCACCCGGAGTCCCAGTGCCAGGGCAGCGCCGAGCTCGACCTGGTGCCCCGCCCTCGTCGGGTGACCGTCCGAGAACGCCACGAAAACGTCGGACGCCTCGACCTCCAGCAGGTCCTTAATGGAGATGCCGACGGCCATGAGAGACTCCACGTCGACGTCTCCCGCATCGTCGTCGTGCCACGTGCTGGATACCTCCAGCCCCGCCGAGCGCATGGCGTCCGCGTACCCCCGCACCTCCAGTTTCCTGACGTACGACGCCGACAAGTAGACCTTCTTCATTCATCCTCTCCTTCGTCGAGCAGGCCCCGGTCGACGGCCTGCTCGTACAACTGCATCTTCAGCTCGTGCAGGAAACCCAAGACCGTGTGCCTGCGGCGGTGTGGCCTGTCGTGCCTGTCCTTGTACTTATCCGAAACCCTGAGCATCTCCACGGCGTCCTTGTACGTCAAGCCGATCCGAAAACGATCGTACCCCGGCATCCCGTGCCGCCTCCCCCAGTCGCTAGGCACGCGCGACCCTCCGCTTCCCCGCTCCACGACGCGGAGATACCTCCATCCCGGCTACGCTCGCCACGAAGGGGATCCTCAGGCCCCCCGTACGCACGACCCCGACGTCCACGGCGCCTCCCCGCGGGACCACCACCATGGCGGGAGGAGGTTCAAAAACCTCCGTGAACAGGACGGCAGCCTGAATTCCGAGCAGCGTCTCCACCCCACACACCTTAACGGACGTGACGACGTAGTTTCGAGCGGCCGGCGTCGCTACCCGGAACCCCCTGTATATAGTCCGTCGCGGAAACGTCGCCCGACACCTGAACTCCACGCCGTCGACCTCCACGTCCGCCACCAGACCGACGACGACGTCCCGGTACACCGTCTTGAACTTCCTCCCCATCCCGACTACTCTTTCTCCAGCTCGACGACGATCCTCACGGGACGTCCCCGGTTGCGCATGAAACGACTCATGAAATCGGGCTTCTGCTCCTGCGGAAGCGGGGGCAGGTCGCTGACCCTGACGTCCTGGAACCCGTTCTCCTCGAGAAACATCTTAACGAGGTTCGCGACGGTGGTCTTGCCGGTATCGTGACTCCCGCGAACGACGATCGTGAGCGGCCTCAGCATGCTTGATCCTCCGCTTCCCGCAACAAAACAGCAATGTTCGCCACCAACTGCGCCAGCTCCAACCGGTGATCTGCGGTGCGCTCCTTGCTGTTGATGAAGTCCCACAAAGCCTGCAGAACTTTCTTGACCCCCTTCGCCGCCGCCGCCTCCTCGAAGCCGTCCATCGCGAGGTACACCGCCGTCCTTGCCGGTGAGCTGAGCAGCGTCGTCTTACCTTCCTTCCACTCCTCGGCGTACTGCTGGATCGCGGCCAGCATCGCCTCGCGCGCGGTGGGTTTTTTCGCTTCCTCCATGTCTGCTCCTTTCGCATCCTTTTTCAAACAGAGGCGGAGAGCATCGCCCGAGTGACAGCGTCAAAGCGCCCCCGGATCTCGGCCTCGAAGTCGAACCCCGCCGGCACCCGGTCCCCCGAGCGGAGCTCGGCCACGCTCCAGGGACGCGTCTCACCGTCCGGGTAGTGGAAGCGCTTGCTCAGCATCTCGAAGGTCAGGGCCTTGATCACCAGCAGCTCGAAGGGCGCCGTCGCGTACTGCCCGTCCACCATCGTACGGTAGAGCTCCCGCATGCGGGTCATGCGCTGGACCCCGACGCGGTCGCCGGCCACGATCCTGTCGAGCTTCCCCCACGCCTCCTTCCCGGCCCCCAGCGAGAATCCCTTGGCCTTCGTGAGACGCTTCGGCCTCCACGTGCCGTCCTTCATGAGCTCGAAGCCGTCGCCCCGGTAGATCTTGGGAGCCACGAACTCAGCCCAGTGCATCTTCTTCTCGAGCTTGAGGGCGCCGAGCGTCTTGTCGTCGATCGGGAGCCTGGCCTTCGTCGCCAGGCTGTCGGTGTCGCAGTAGTAGAGGGACTTCCCCTGCCGGTAGCACTCCTTGGCGTAGTCGTAGAGCGTCCTCCGGGCGATGGCCGTGATGACGGCCGCCACGACCACGTGACGGTGGGAGATCTGAGCCTCCTTCTCGGCCAGCCACACGCCCGGCTGGAGCATCTGCATGGTCTCCCGGTCGATCTCGGCGGGATTGATCAGGAGCTCCTGCTTGTGCGTCGACTCCGCCGCCTTGCCGTAGAGCGAGTTGAGCAGGTACTTGAGCACCAGCTTGCGGAAGCTCGTGTCGGCCCCGGCCCGCAAGCTGTAGATCTCCCGCGCGTAGTCGCCGAAGTCGGTGAACGGCTCGAACACGTACACCTCGTGCACCTTGTGCAGGGTCGCGCCCTCCCGCAGGGCCAGGCGGATGTCCGTCGACGTGAACCACGACCGCCACCGGCCCACGGGAAAGAAGACCCGGTTGTCCTTGCGGTAGGGCAGCGGCGGTAGGTGAGCCTCCGGCACCTCGATCGTGACGTCCGCCACGTAGATGCACGCGTCCGAGTCGTCGTCCGGCAGGTCGCAGCGATACTCAACCAGGTTGGCCGGCAGCGGGAAGGTCATCGCGTGCGGGAACGACGAGTTGATGTCGTAGATGAAGAAGTTTCGGGCGTTCCGCGACAGCACCTCGACCCGGCTGGCGAAGTAGGCCTCCTGGCAGATCCCGTTCAACAACTCGGACGTGTAGATGTCGCGCCCGAGGTACGACCTGCGAAAGAGGGTCATGGCGGTCGAGGCGATAGTCTGCTGGAGCTGCCCGCCGAGCCCCACGATCTCCTCCTCGAAGGCGGCGATGGCCTTCCACAGTATCTCGCAGTCGGTCCGGTTGTAGTCCGTCAAGATCTCGTGAGGCACCTCCGCGTAGAAGATGGTCTTCTCGGCCTGGGTGAGGGAGTCGAAGTCGGTCACCTCGTGACCGAACCTCCCCGACATCCACTCCCTGGCCCCGGGAGAATCGCCCTTCTTGATCCCGATGGCCTTGCCGATGTTCGCGAGCTTGTCTCGCAGGAGCCAGTACGAGTCGACGAAGTGCCACGCGTTCTTACCCTGGCTCACGTGCACGATGATCGCCGAGCTCCCGCTGAACGACGCCCGGATCTTCCACGACCTTCCCTGCCGGTCGACCGAGCGATCTTCCGAAGCCGTCATCTCCCCCTCGGGAGAGTAGGTGGTCGTCCCCCTCGTGGCCTGACCGTCGAGGTATACCTGCGCCTTGATCTGGGCGAGCAGGTCGTCGAGGACGAACTGCATGTCCGCGAGTCCCCCCGCGTGGGCGTAGAACCAGAACCCGCGGTGCTCGCGCGTGAGGAGAAAGTTGACCAGCTCGCGCACGGTGCGGAAGCAGCAGTAGCGCTCCCTCATCTCGGCGCCGTTCTCCCCACCCTCCGGCTGCTGGTCGTAGTAGCCGGCCAGGCGCAGTCGAAGCGGACCCGTCATCGTCCGGCGCACGGGGAGCGGCACCCGAAAACTCCTCCTGACACCCTCCACCCTGACCTCCGTGTTGTGGAGCGGGGGCAGGACCTCCCCGGGCACCCACTCGAGGTCGAGCACGCCGAACCTGCGCAGCCTGCGCTCAGACGTTATGGGGTTGAAGACCGGCATCCCTCGTCTTTTTTCGTAACCGTCCACCGAGATTGGTCGTCGTGGTAGAACCACGCCTGCTTCGGATCATCACCCGACAACCTAGGCATCTTCGTCATGACCGAGGCCAACTGAGTCGCCACCTCCGAGGACTCGTCGTCGCAACAAACGGCAACCACCGCGTCGGAGAACACCTGGTCGACGACCAACAGGGCGTCCAGCCTGTACTTCGGGTCAACGGCGGCGAGTACGTCCCCCTCGATCAAAACGACTTGACTGGCCAAAAGAAGAATATCGGAACCAACCCGATCGGTCTCGAGGGCGTGCTCGTAATAGTCGAGGTGGAAATCGTCCTCGGAGTCGTAGACCTCGGCCAGGTCGACCCCGCAATTGCAGGCGGTTCCCTGATTGACCACCGAGAAGAAGAGCTTCCCGAGCAACACCTCCGCGCCGTCCTCGTCCACGTCCATGAATTCAAGATCCCAAGCACCGATGACGTTGTTGGGCTCTCCCTCGTTTCCTATGCAGGTATTTCCTCTCCCGGCGAGCCTCCAACTGTAAGCGTCTCCCGGAAATAGCAACTCGTGTTTGTTGGGCATGACGTTCTCCTCTTCAATCAGTTGACGAAAAAGGTCTCTTCCTCTCACGAGAGGATTCAGGAGCATCCGCTACTTCTCTCCCTTGTAGTGGCCCGGCCTCTCGGTGTACGGGGTCCAGATGTAGCGGACCAAGATCGCCGTCGGCGGCATCCCGCGCTTCTCGAGCAGGGCGGTGAGCATGGCCTTGAGGCCCGTCGAGTCGGCCGTGAGCGCCACCTGCTGGGCCCCCATGAGCCAGGCCTGCGTCGGGTAGGTCCCGATCTGCAGCATCCCCCGGTGGCGCTTGTAGAGCTTCGACAGCTTCGCCACCTCCTCCATGTTCCTGGGACCGAAGCGGACGGCGAACGAGATCCAGTACGAGCCCCCCATCGACGGGACCTTCGCAAACATGGGAACGGCTCGAACCGCGTTGCTCAGAGTCGCCACTAGCAGCCTGACACCCTTCAGGGTCCGCCACTCGTCCGGAAGGTTGCCGATCCTCAATTCCCCGTCAACCGTGCCGTCGAGGTTGACGAAGGTCCTGACCGACATGTCGAGGCCCCCCTGGAGCAGGGCTATCGACTCCATCAACGACAGCAACCTCCCCTGCATCTCGACCTCCGCCGCGCGCGAAGCTTCCGCCACGCGCGGAAGCTCGGTCGGGCGCTTCTTCTTGCTAGGAGGCTTCTTCTTGCGGGGCAGCTCCCTCCGGACCGGTGGCTTCTTCTTGCGGAGAACCTCCCTCCGG
>Ga0210103_1000007_pt1 | contig 34917 bp, 26 predicted proteins | sample RushSE_CattailNL_6_FD_185564 | JGI IMG/M metagenome (GOLD analysis project Ga0210103, IMG submission 185564) | Wetland microbial communities from San Francisco Bay, California, USA, that impact long-term carbon sequestration - RushSE_CattailNLA_D2... | ecosystem: Environmental > Aquatic > Marine... | reverse complement strand
ATGTTCCCCGCACAGCACAAGGGCGCTGCGCTGAGCACCAGGTAAGGCCAGATGGAAGCGATGCGTTTCGGGGGCAGTGCCGCGGGCATTCTCACCCCTGAGGCGCCAGCAGAATGCGTGCGTCGGCCACCGTACAGCGTTCCGGCGAACAGAATACCGGGTTCAGATCGATGGACTCGATCCGGTCGCCGAGCTCCATGACAAGGTTCGAGAAGGCGAGCATCATCTCGGTCAGCTTCGGGATGTTGACGGCGGCAAATCCCCGATGGCCCGTGAGCAGCCGGCTGCCCCGCAGGCAGGTGAGCATGGATTCGACATCGCGCGCCTTGAGCGGCGCCATGCGCGTGGCCGTGTCCTTGTAGATTTCCACGGCCGTGCCGCCGATCCCCAGCAGGATCACCGGGCCGAACTGGAAGTCGACTTTGGCGCCGACAATGAGCTCGTGCCCCGAAAGCATTTCGGCGACGACAACCCCTTCAAATCCGGGCAAACCGCGGAAGCGGTCATAGACTTTCGCCAGACGCTCCCCATCCGGGACGCCGGGTTGAACCCCCTGCACGTCGGACTTGTGCATAACCTGCGGCGACACCACTTTGGCCACCACCGGGTAGCCGATGGCGGCCGCAGACGCGAGCGTCTCCGCTTTCGATTTGGCCCATGCAAACCGGGGGACCGGCACCCCGGTTGCTGCCAGCAGGCGCAGGGCCTCCGGTTCCAGCACCCAGCCGTGTTTGCGGGCGGCATCGACCATATTCGTTAGTTCCGAGCTCAGCATGGCCTGCACCTCCGCATGGCTTCCACCATGAAGGCCGCCCCGTCGATGGAGGCGGCGACCGGCACGTTGTTCAGTTCGAAGCCTTCGATCAGGATCCGGTATTTTTCAACATGCGGCACATAGGCGACCAGCGGTTTGCCGGTCTGCTGGTGCACATAGCTCAGCCGGGCGCCGAGATCGGAGCTGATCCCCGGGGAGTAGGGCAGCAGCAGGAGCAGCAGGCAGTCCACCTCGGAGGCTCGACCCAGCGCGCTGACGGCTGCTTCGAAATCTTCGTCGGTGGAGCTTCCTGTGAGGTCGACCGGGTTTTCCAGGGACGCGATGTCTCGGATATTGGCTGAGAGGCCTGCCCGGATTTCCGCCTTGACTGCCTCCGAAAGCCGTGGCACTTGCAGCCCCAGGTCGGCGCAGATGTCCGTGGCCAGGGCGCCGTGGCCGCCGCTCACGGTGATGACGCCGACCTTGCCGTCGATGGTGCGAGGGTAGTGGCTGAGGGATTCGCAGAAGCAAGTGAGTTCGAACTCGTTGCGGGCCTCGACGATGCCGTGCTGAGCGAGCACATCGGCAAACACCTTGTAGTCGCCGGCAAGCGCTGCGGTGTGGCTGCTCACGGCGCGGCTGCCCTCCGCGGTCTTGCCGGCCTTGAGCACGACCACCGGTTTGGAGAGGCCGGCGGCGAGCTCCACAAAAGCGCGTCCCTCGTTGCGGCCGAAGCCCTCCACGTAGAAGGCGATGACCTTGGTGGCCGAGTCCTCGGCGAGGTAGCGCAGCAGATCGATTTCACGGATCAAGGCCTTGTTGCCGATGCTCACTGCGAGCGACAGCCCCAGGCCCTGTTCGGTGAATTTCACCATCTGGTCGACCAGCACGCCGCCGCTCTGGCTGACGAACCCCACGCTGCCCGGGTTGGGCCGCACCAGGCGCTCGCCCGGCAGAAAAAACGTGTCGAACTTGCCCGGCGCGTAGATGCCGAGGCAGTTGGGCCCGATGAAGGGGAAATCCGCCTCCCGGGCCATCGCGGCGATCCGTTCCTGCAGATCCCTACGGCCGCTTTCGGCGAATCCGCCGGAGATGATCACTGCACCGCCCGCACCCTTGCGGATGCACTGGCCGAGCGTCTCCGGCACGAGGTCGGCGCGCACGGCGATCACGGCCAGATCGATGGGTCCGGGGATCTCCTCCATTCCCCGGTAGACGCGGTCGCGCTTGAAAATTCCGCCTTTGGGGTTCACCGGGTAGACTTTGACCGGGTAGCGCAGATGGATCTTGTTGTAGATCACGTTGGCGGGGTGGCGATCGTTGGAGAGCGACACACCCGCAACGGCCATGCTGCCGGGTTTGAACAAGGGCGCGAAATTCACAACCGGAATCCTTCATCAGGGTTGGAGCCGCCATGGATGGGCGGGTTCAAGCGAGACCGCTGCTCCATCGGCTCAAGCGTGAGCAGTCGGTTGCCGCCATCCGTGTCCGATACCGGATCCCTATCACAAAAGCTTCCGCTGTCGCAACCGGGGCGGTCGGGATGGCCTTCAACGCTTCAGTGTGCTAAAAAAGCACCATCCGTTTGTTTTCATCCGAAGCGTATTATTTTGTTTTTTATGAAACTTCAAAACACGATGGCGTTTGACATGGGTGGGCCGGCCTCGCTGCATGACAGGTTGAAAACACTCCGCTCGGAATTGCCCCGGCTGGCGGATGTGTTGAGACTGGAGGCCGACCCGCAGCTCGCCTCCTGGTGCAAGACCCTGGACAGCCGCCTCCTGAGCCGCTTCGACCCGAATTTCCCACTGGTGGCGGCGATCTGCGGTGGGGGCTCTTCCGGGAAATCAACTCTTTTCAATTCCCTCTCCGGCGGCCGATACGCGCCGGTCGGCGGGCGGGCGGGCATGAACCGGCGCGTGCTTTTCTCGATCCCCGAGACGATGGCCGAAAAATCCGGATACATCGCAGCGCTGGTGGAGCCCCTTGGGGCCGCGCCGGAAGCGCTGCGGCAGCCGGAGGACCTTCTCCTGCCCGGCGGACCGCTTTACGTTCAAACAGCCACGGGCCTCCTGCCGCTGGTCCTCATGGACACCCCCGATTTCGACACCGGCAGCCGCGGGCACTACGCCAACCGTCAGAGCGCCCAGGGGGCCCTTGAGGCGGCCGATATCCTGATCTACACCTTCACCAACTCCAGCTACAACAACCGCGACAACACCGACTTCATCGGGCGGATGCTGACCGGCATCGGCCGTCGCAAATGTTTTCTCATCTACCGCTGCTACCCGAGCTTCACGGCCGAGGAGGTGGAAGAGCACGCTTCGACCGTGGCCCGGAACATTTACGGCGCCTCCGCGGAGCGCTATGTGCTCGGGGTCTTTCGCGTTGAGGAGGACAACCGTGTGGCCGCCGGCGAGCGGGGCATGCGGCTGCAGCCGGCGCGGCCGGGGGGCGCCTCTTTCGAGCAGGCCCTGCGGGCGATCGACGCGACGCAACTGCGGCGGGAGCTGCACGCTTCCATGCTGTCCGATGTCTTGGCGCAGGCGGAGGCATTTCTGGCCCACGGCCGGGAGTCGCTGACCGAACTGAGGCGCTACACCGCCGGCGTGCGAGCGGTGCAAAACCATTGTCTCCAACAGGCGCTGCGGCACTTCCCGATGGACCGCGTCATGCGGCGGTTTGCGAAAATCTGGGCGCGGACCGACCCGCCGACGGTCAAGTTCATGCGGCGCACGGGCAGCCTGATCGAGCTGCCTGTGAAGGCCTTGGTCGGGGCCGCGGGCTGGGCGCGCACGAGGATGTCCGGAGCGCCGCCGCCTGAGAAGCCGTCGCAGCAGTTCGCCCGGAAACTCGAAGAAAACCTGGTGACGTCGGCAACGGACCTGCATCAGCAGGTGCTGAGTCCGTTTATCGCACCGGCTGCGGCGGCAGGAGCCGGCGCTGCGGGCCGGTCTGCAGCGGTAAGCGCACACCCCGCAGCGCTGCCGGCCCGGCAGCGGCTGCAGCAAAAAGACTTCAGCGGCATCCTGCAGGCCATCCTCGCCCGCCGGGAGGAGATCGGTGATATCGGCGCAGACATGGAGATGGAACTGGGCCGGCTGGCCGATCATTTACGCAGCCGGATGGGGGTCTGGGACAAGGTCGCGCAGACCTTCTGGGCCTTCTTGAACGTGCTGCCGGCCGCGGCCGCGGTGACCTACGTGTTGTCGACCGGGGACCCCGTCGGCGGCGCCACCATCAAAGTCAAGCTGGCCGGGCTCTTCGGTCTGAAGGACCTCTACGCCCTGGTGGCCATTCCGGTCACCCGCGGGCTGAAGCAGGCGGACCGGAAGCAGCTCCAGGACATGCTCGGGCCGGTGGCGCAAACCTGGCTGCGCCACAAATTCGAGAACGTCCAGAGGATCTTCGAGCAGGAGATCACGGGCGACATTCTGCGGACGGCGGACCAGGCGGCCGGCGAAGCCGAACGGCTGGCCTCCGCCGCCGGCGACTGCCTGGCGCGGGAAACGGAGGGACAGATCCGGTGACGACACGGGCGCACCCAACTGCGGTTCTCAAAGGCGTCGGACGCATCGAGGCACTGGTTTCAGAGATCGGCCTGCTGAAATCCAATCTGGATTCAGTGCCGCTCTGGCGGCCCGCCGCCGGGCTCGCCCGGCAAAGCGACGAAGCGGTCCGGATGATCCGCGCAATCGCCGCCCGCTTCGAGCGCAGTCTCGTGGTGACGCTGATCGGTCCGTCCGGGTCCGGCAAGTCCACCCTGGTCAATGCGCTGGCGGGAGGGGCGGAGCTGTCGCCGACGGGCCACCGCCGGCCGACCACCGACACGCTGGTTGTTTTCGGCGCCGGGAAGGAGGACGCGGCGGAGCTCACGCGCGAACTCGGCAGCGATTCGGTCATCGTCGCGGCCACGGCGGGCACGCGCCTGCCGGACGGGCTGTGCCTGATCGACACTCCCGACACGGACTCCATGGCCTTCCGCCGCCACATCCCCGCGTTGGAACGGGCCATCGCCCATTCGGATCTCCTGCTCTGCGTTTTCGATGCCGAGAACCCCAAGCGCCGCGATCATGCGGATTTTCTGACGCCGTTTGTGGTGCGTTTCGACGGCGAGTCCCTCGTGGCGGTGCTCAACAAGTGCGACCGCTTGGAGGAGGCGGAGCTGAAGACGAAAATTCTCCCCGACTTCCTCGATTACATCCAAAAGGGATGGCGGGGAGCGGTCGACCGGACGTTGTGCATCTGCGCGCGCCGGCACTTGCAGGAGCCGGCATGGGACCCGTCGGCCGGCCCGCGCCACGACTTCGACCAGTTCGAGGATCTGCGCGGCCTGGTGTTCGGGCTCGCGGACCGCGGCAGTCTCGTGATCGACCGGCGCGTGGACAACGCGCGGCAGCTGCATGCGCTCGTTCTGGGTGAAGCCGGCAGTGAGCTCGCTCAGGATCGGCAGACGTTGGAGGCCGCGCGGCAAGCCCTTGCGCGGATCCAGACGGATGCCATGGCGTCCGCCGCCTCCGCCTTGCGGGATCAGGACTCCCGGCGCGGGGGAGGCCTGGGGGCCGCGGTGTACCATAAGCTTTGCATGCGGTGGGTCGGTCCGGTGGGATGGGTGCTGGCGGTGTGGACGCGCCTGATGGCCGTCGGAGGCGGTATCGCCGCGATGTTGCGCCTGGGGCGTCCGTCCGGTGGGTTTTTTTCAAACCGGCGGCCGGGAAAAGGGTCTACGCTCGCGGATGCAGGCGGTCTCGAAGCGGCGCTGCGGCGGTATCGCCTTGAGCTTGTCGGAGGATGGCCGGAGGTGGCCGAGTTGCTGGTCCGCGGGCGTTTCGATTCGGCCGTGCGCAGCATCGACACGCCGATGACATCGACCGGTCGGTTCGAGGAGCAGCTGTCGAGTCTCTGGGACCGGGCCATCGAGCGGGAGGTCGACGTCCTGGCCCGGCGCCTCGGGGGCGGCTGGCTGCAAATCCTGATGAATGCGCCGGTCCTCGGTATTTTGGGCTACGTGGGATGGGTCACCGTGAAAACGTTTTTCAGCGCGGACTATCTCACCGGGGATTATTTCCTGCATGCGTTCTGGGTCATCGCCATTGCGCTGCTGCTGAGCTTTTTCGCACTCCAAGTGCTCATCCGGCTGACGGCGAGTCCCGAGCGCATCATGACCCGCGCCCTCGATCGACTGCAAAAAGAAATTGGGGAGCTGGACGGGCTGGCGGGACACCCCTTGCGAACCCAGCTGGACGCCGTCCTGCGCATGGCCGAGGCCGCCGCCGGCGGATAGAAGTGGTTCCATAACCCCGTCTGACGCCTGGGGGCGGCGTTGCCGGCCTTGCGAAATGCTCACAACCGATAGAGGTTGCTCCGCTTTCGAATCGGCCAGGGCCTTGCCCACAGGCGTGATCCGAGGTTGTGGAACCACTTCGGGGTCGTTCCGGCTATTTGGCCTTGGCCTTCCGATCCGCCTCCATTTTTTGGATCACCGCCACCCGGGCGAGCACCTCCTGGGTGGCCATGGGGCGCTCCTCGAATTTGCCGCACCAGTTCCTGTCCGACGTTACGGGCCAGACCGCATAGCGGATGTTCGCCGTGGAAGCGGTATCGATCGTTTCGGGATGCGGGGCGTTGCGGTGGCATTCCCCGACCAGGCCGTCATCGGTGCCGCCGGTTTCCATCCAGTGCTTGCACTTCTCGCAGATTTGAGTTTCTTCCATAACCATCCTTTTTTCAGAGCGTTATGTTGAAAACGAAAATAGTTTTCAATTCAAGATAGTTCGGAGTGGCCCGGTGGAGCCACCCCTGCGAAAGGAGGTAAGACGAGGCTGGGATGTATCACTCCACGGGCCTGGTTGGAATTTCGGCCGGTTTGAGGAAAATCTTTAAAATTTTTCGCCTGTCATGAGATAAACAGATTTTTCGAGGAGAAGTTGGGATCGCTGGTCAGGTTGACTCCCCGCCGTCTAAGGCCTGCCTCGTCCCCGGGCGTGGGGATGTGCGTCATGTGGACCTCGCAGTTTTCCAGCGCCTTCAGCTGTTCGATGGCCGCCTCATCTGCGGCCAACCCGCTCCACCAGCGCTGCAACCAACTCCCGGCAGAACGCCGGGATGTCGGCCACCACCCGGCCCCAGACGAGATGCCCCTCGCGAAACGCGGGTGCGTCCACCCAGGTGGCGCCCGCATTTTCCAGATCGTCCTTGATGGCCAGCGTGCCGGTGGCCCGCCGGCCTTGCACGATCCCGGCGGAAATCGCGACATGCCCCCCGTGGCAGATGAATCCCAGGATTTTCTGAGCCGCATCCATCTCCCGGATCAGCTTCGTCACGACCGCATAGCGGCGCAATTTGTCGGGCGCCCACCCACCGGGGACCACCACGGCGAACACATCGGCGCTTTGAATCGACTCGATGCGCGCGGAAGGCATGATCTCCAGCCCATTTTTGCCTCGGACAGGCTTGAGGTCCATCCCGGCGGCTACGACCTTGGCGCCTTCCTCTTGCAGGCGCATGAAAGGGACAAAAAATTCGAGATCTTCGACCCCTTCGGCGACTAAGACTACGATTTTCTTGCCGGCTAACCGCATAAGTGGCCTCCGTTGAATTCAGTTCATTTCGTCCGGGGGCAAAAGAACTCATGACGCAAAGAGTTTTTGTCCCCAGGCGGCGAATTGGGGGGCGACTCAAACACTCATTCCTCGCCTCGAACTTTATTCCCACACCCCCTTGATCACCGTGTTGCACTTGCCACACCGCCCGTCTTTAATTCTGAACTTGCCCAGCTGAAAGCCCCAGCGCTCGATGAGGGCTACGCCGCAGGCCGGGCAGAAAGTGCTCTCGCCTGTGTCGCCGGGGACGTTGCCGGTGTAGACGTATCTGAGTCCGGCGGCCAGCCCGGTCTCCCGCGCATCGCGCAAGGTCTTCACCGGCGTGGGGGGGCGGTCCGTCAGGCGGTAGGTGGGGTGAAAACGGCTGATGTGCCAGGGGGTGTCGGGGTCCAGGTCGTGCGCCAGAAAAGCCGCCAGGGCTTTGAGTTCATCGGGGTCGTCGTTCAGGCCGGGCACGATCAGGGTCGTCACCTCCACGAACACCCCCTTGGCTTTCATGTTCCGGAGGGCCTCCTGGACATGCTCGAGCTTCGCACCGCAGAGCTCTTTGTAATATTTCCGGGTGAAGGCCTTCAGATCCACGTTGGCGGCATCCAGGACCGGGGCGATCATGTCAAGGGCTTCGGCCGTCATGTAGCCGTTGGTGACGAACACGTTGCGGATGCCTTTCGAATTGGCCAGGCGGGCGGTTTCCAGCGCGAATTCGAAGAAGACGGTCGGCTCGGTATAGGTATAGGATATGCTGCGGCAGCCGGCGCGTTCGGCTGCCTTCACGACCTCCTCGGGCGTAACCGCGTCGCCGATGATGGCCCCGCCTCGGTCGGATGGGAGTTGCGCGATGTCGGCGTTCTGGCAAAAACGGCAGCGGAAGTTGCAGCCCACGGTGGCGATGGAATAGGAAAGCGAGCCTGGAAGAAAATGGTACAGCGGCTTTTTCTCGATGGGGTCGACATGCCGCGCAATCAATCTTCCATAAACAAGACTTTGCAGGACTCCGCCTCTATTCTCGCGTACATGGCAGATACCGCGTTTGCCTTCTGCAATCACACAGCGGTGGCTGCAAAGGGTGCACCTGACCTTCCGGTCCTCGAGCTTCTCATAAAGGAGCGCTTCCATAACCGCCAGCTCCTTCCCATTTGATTCTATTGAACCCGGAGGCTTGAGGCTTGCCGCGACGGGCGCCCCGTTCCGCCTTCACCCGAACATGAGCGAGCATATTTGATTGCCGGTTTAACAATTTCAAGACGCATCGAGCGTCGTGTTGGTGCGGTGCGACGTGCGACGCGAAAGTCAAGGCGCCTGCGTAACCGTCACCCCCGGGACAGCATCGGTTGTCGGGGTGTGAGTGGGCTGATACCGCACGGTGAGCGGACGGGTCCGCACGCGCGGGATCAGGATAACGACCATGCCGGCAAAGGCCCCGAACGGGCAGCGCTGCAAGAACGGCTGCTCGAAGCTGTGTGCGAATTTTCCGGAGGGCAGGGGCAGCTGGCAGACCGTCCGCCAGGATATCGGCACATGGCCTACCAGGTCGTAGAGCATGTACTTCAGCTGCCAGACGCTGAAGAAGCGGGCGTGGTTGTAGATCGACGGCGTGAACATGCCGCGCACGCGCCGCTCCACCCCCTTGATCGCATAGCGGTTCAGGACGCCTATGAACAAACGGTCCTTGGCCACCCGGCAGGCTTCCTCCAGGGCTTTTTTCGCGTCGTCGACAAATTCCAGGCTGGTGAACAGGCAAGCGTGGTTGAACGAGTTGTCGTCAAAGGGCAGGTCTTCGGCAAAGCCGCGGTAGAGGTCGACCCGATTGCCGGCGTTGCTCAGGGCGATGTCGAGCATGTAAGTGGACGGGTCGATTCCCGTCACCTTCAGGCCCATGTCGAGGAAAGCCGTCAGGCAAGCGCCCGTGCCGCAGCCGATGTCGAGGATCGACTCCCCCGGTCGCGGCTGCAGCATGTCGCGCAGGAGCTGGATCTCCATCTGAAACGCCAGCTGGTTCTCCGGCTGCTTCGTCCACTTTTCGTACGCGACGGCCTCGTGGAAGTCAAAGACGTGTCCCATGGCCGGCAGCTTAGGGAATTCAGTCAGTGGAGTCAATGGCCGGCGGCGCCGATTCCGCCGGGGAATCCGGCGAAGGGCTTTCGGCCGACGGGGGAGGGTCGCCGCCGTTGGGTTGCGAACCGGATTCGGGGGAGGTGCTGCGCTTCTTGCGGCGACGTCTCCGGCGCTTCTTGGTGCGCTCTGCCTTCTCGGTCTCCGCGGGAACAGCAGTCGCCGTTTCAACCGGAGGCGCCGGAGGCTCTTCCGAAATGGTTTCGACGACAGCCTCTTCCGGCTCCTGCGGCCCGAATCCGAAAAAGGCACCAGGGATGCGTTTCACCTTCGGCTTCTTCGGCGCCTCGCCGCGCTCCGGCTTCCTGCGTTCGTCTCTGCCGCGCGTCCGCCCCTGGCCGCGGTCGCGATTGCGGCCACGGTCGCCGTCACGGCGGCCGCTCCGAAAGTCCGGCCGTCCGGGGCGTTCCAGGTCCTCGGCGCGCGAACGGTCCTCGACGAACCAGTCCTCTTCGGGCCAGACCACCGGAATCTTGTAGCCCAGCAACGTCTCGAGGGGTTCCAGGTGGAACACGTACTCATCGCACGCCAGCGTGATCGCCTTCCCGGTCTTCCCGGCGCGTGCCGTGCGGCCGATGCGGTGGACGTAGTTTTCGGAATCCTGGGGGATGTCGTAGTTGATGACGTGGCTGATGTCTTCCACGTGAATCCCGCGCGAGGCCACATCGGTGGCCAGCAGGATCTTGATCTGCCCGTTCTTGAAGCGCTCCATGAGCTTGAAGCGCTGGCGCTGCGGCAGGTCTCCGGTGATGCCCTCGGCCGGGAACCCGTTGGCCTTAAGCCGGCGCGCCAGCCGTTCCACGTCGATTTTCATGTTGACGAACATGAGGATGCGGGTGAATTCCTCGCGCTTCAGAATCCCCAGCAGGAGTTGAAACTTTCGGTCGACGCCCACATGAAAGAGGGTCTGTTCAATCCCCGCGACGGTCACCTGGTCCGGGATCACGGAAATGAATTCGGGCAGGTTCATGAACTCGTAGGTCAGCTCCAGAACGCGGTAGGACAGGGTCGCCGAAAAAAGCATGGACTGGCGCTTCTCAAAAAAAGGTAGTTTGCGCAGGATAAACCGCATGTCTTTTTCGAAGCCCATGTCGAGCAGCCGGTCGGCCTCGTCGATCACGAGAAACTTGATGTCTTTGGTCTTGAGGATGCCCTGCTTGTAGTAGTCGATGATCCGTCCCGGGGTGCCGATGACGATGTCGGTGCCCCTCTGAAGGCCTTCGGCCTGCTCCTTGTAATCGATGCCGCCCACCACCTCGAGCAGGGTGATATCCGTGTGCCGGCTGAGGATCGCGGCCTCTTCGACGATCTGGCGGGACAACTCCCGGGTGGGCGCCATGATGATGGCCTGCGGCAGTCCGGTCTTGCGGTCCGGCATGCCGAGAAGGCGGGTGATGACCGTCACCAGGAATGCAGCGGTCTTTCCGGTGCCGGTGTGGGCCTGACCGGCCACGTCCCGGCCCTGCAGCAGCCCCGGCAGGGCCTCGGCCTGGATGGGGGTGCAGTACTCGAATCCGGCCTCCGCGATCCCCTGCAACACCTCGGGCGGCAAATCAAAGGAATCAAAGCGTGTTTCGGTCAAGAATTCGGGTTTGGGGGCGCGGAGGATTTCAACGGATGCTTCGGGTTCATCTGTCATGAGCGATCGATAACCTTCCTGGTCGATGACTCTTTATAACGTCCATGTCCCCGAAGGAACGGCGTTGCGAGATCATCTATCTTGTATTTCTGGCTGTTTCCCGGCAGTGTCTACAGGGCATTGCGGGGAAATTATAGCTTGCTTTCAGGAATTTGCAAGCGTGCAGATTGACTTTGAGTCGAAATGCTCTTTATATTGACCTTTTATTAAGACCATGCCCGGAGGGCCGGTACAGCCATGACGGGTGGTGAGCAAGGGAAAAACGTCAAATGACCCAAGCGTTCTTCAAAGTTCTGGATGTTGAGCAGGTGCTGGGCCTCCGGCAGAGATTCCAGCCGGTGTCCTCCGAGGACGTCCTGCTGGAGGCGGCCGTCGGCAGAATCCTGGCAGAAGACGTCCATGCCGCAGGAAACCTGCCGGGATTTGCCCGCTCCACCGTGGACGGCTACGCGGTGCGGGCCGCTTCCACTTTCGGCGCCAGCGAGTCGAGCCCGGCGCTGTTTACGGTGGTCGGCGCCGTTGCCATGGGCGAAGTCCCGCAGGTGGCCGTCGCCGCCGGCGAGGCCGCCCGCATCGCCACCGGCGGCATGCTGCCGCCCGGCGCCGACGGCGTGGTCATGCTGGAGCACGCCGAATCCCTGGACGACGTCAGCATCGAGGTGGTCCGCAGCGTGGCCCCCGGCCAGAACCTCATCGCGGCGGGCGAGGATTTTGAGAACGGCGCTCGGGTTGCCGCCGTCGGACGGCGTCTGCGACCCCAGGATATGGGCGTGCTGGCGGCTTTCGGCCGAACGCGGGTGAAGGCCTTCCGGCAGCCGGTGGTGGGCATCATCTCCACGGGGGACGAAATCGTACCTGCCGAGGCCACGCCGGGCCCCGCCCAGATTCGCGATGTGAATCGTTACACCTTGGCCGGCCTGGTGGCCCAAACCGGTGCGCTGCCGGTGGCCTTCGGGATTGTGGGGGATGAATTCCAATCGCTTCACGCCGCCTGCAGGCGGGCTTTGGAGCAATGCGACATGGTGTTGATCTCGGGCGGCAGCTCCGTCGGCGCAAGGGACTTCAGCGTCGAGGTCATTTCCGCCTTTGCCGGGGCGGAGCTTCTGGTGCACGGGATTGCCATCAGCCCGGGCAAGCCGACCATCCTGGCCAAGGTTTTCGGCAAGGCGCTTTGGGGGCTTCCCGGCCACGTCGTCTCCTCGATGATCGTCTTCAGCCGCATCGTGCGGCCCGTTCTGCTGCATATCGGTGGGCTGGCGGCACCGACCGCGGAGGACATTCGCATCCCCGCCCGCCTCAACCGCAACGTGGCCTCGGCCCAGGGGCGTACGGACTTCGTCCGCGTCCGGCTCCTGCACCGCGAGAACGAGTGGCGGGCCGAGCCCATCCTGGGCAAGTCGGGCCTGATCAACACCATGGTCAAATCGGATGGGGTCATCGAAATCGGCAAAAACATCGAGGGGCTTGACGAGGGGGCGCGGGTGGAGGTGATTCTCTTTTGAGGAACGGTTATATGCTTTAAACAACCCAGTTGAAGTCGGTTGGAGGCTGTCTCCGATTTAAGCGGCGACGTTACCACTCGGAACCGAACAACTTTTTTTCTGGAAGAAACAATGCCACGCAACGTCTATTTGGAAATGAAAAGCCTGGAGGAGGCGCGACGGATCGTGCGCGAGCGCCTGGCGCCCTTGCGATGCCTGTCGCCTGAGACCGTGCCGGTGCCGGAAGCGGTCGGCCGGGTGCTGGCAGCGCCTGTGTTTGCCGCCCTCTCGGCGCCGAGCTATCATGCGGCCGCGATGGACGGGATCGCCGTGAAGGCCGAAGCGACCTACGGCGCCGGGGAAACACGGCCCGTGACCCTCGCCGTCGGCCGTGAGGCATTCTTCGTCAACACGGGCAACGCCTTGCCCGCAGCGACCGATGCGGTCATCATGATCGAAAACGTGCAGGTGAAGGAGGACCGACGCGTGGTGATCGAGGCGCCGGCCTTCCCCTGGCAGCACGTGCGCAGGATCGGCGAGGACATCGTTGCCACGGAACTGCTCTTCCCGCGTCATCACAAGATCACGCCCTACTGCGTGGGCGCTCTTTTGACCGGGGGCGTGTTCTCGGTGCCGGTGTTGAAAAAACCCCGGGCGCTGATCATTCCCACCGGCTCCGAGCTGGTCGACTGGCGCACCGCGTCGCTCGCGGAGTTCAAACCCGGTCAGGTGCTCGAAACCAACTCCTTTGTGCTCGCCAGCCTCATGGAGGCCGGCGGGGGGGCCGGCACCCGGCACGATATGGTCGCCGACGACATGTCCGCGATCACCTCTGCGGTGACGAAAGCGACCTCCGGCGGCTTCGATCTGGTGATGATCATCGGCGGGTCCTCGGCCGGATCTGAGGACTATGCCCGTGCGGTGATCGAGCAATTAGGGGAGGTCCTGGTGCACGGGGTGACGATTATGCCCGGCAAACCGGCGGTGGTCGGGATGGTTCGGGACGTGCCCATCTTCGGCATCCCCGGCTACCCGGTCTCGGCCATCATTGTCTTCGAGCAGCTCGTGCGTCCCCTGCTGGCCGCTTTTTTAGGGCAGCCGGAGGATACGCGGGAAACCGTCGCGGTGGAGCCCACCCGCAAGATAGCCTCGAAACTGGGGCTTGAAGAGTTCGTGCGCGCCAAGCTGGGGGAGGTCAACGGCCGCATCGTCGCCACTCCCCTGCCCCGGGGGGCGGGGTCCATCACCTCGATCACCGAGGCGGACGGCATCATCCGCATCCCCGCCGACACCGAAGGCCTGCGGGAAAACGAACCCGTGCCAGCCGAGCTCCTCAAGCCGCTATCCGAACTGCGCCGGACCATCGTCATCGTCGGCAGCCATGACAACACCCTGGACGTGCTGGCCGATCAGCTCAAGGCCGCCCACGGCAGGATCTCCCTCTCCTCAAGCCACGTCGGCAGCATGGGCGGCCTGATGGCAATCAAACGCGGCGCCTGCCACCTCGCAGGCTCCCACCTGCTGGACAGCGAGGACGGAACCTACAACATTTCCTACATCCGCAAATACCTGCCCGGGAGAGCCATCAAGCTCGTCAATCTGGTCCACCGCGAAAACGGGTTGATCGTTCGCCGCGGCAACCCCAAGGCGATTCGCGGGGTGGAGGACCTGACCCGGCCGGAGGTGACCTTCATCAACCGCCAGGGGGGCTCGGGGACGCGGATCCTGCTGGATTACCGCCTGAAGCAGCTCGGCATCGAGCCGGCCGCAATCAACGGGTACGGCACCGAGGAGTTCACTCACATGTCGGTCGCGGTCGCCGTTTTGAGCGGCAGCGCGGATGCCGGCCTGGGGATCTATGCTGCGGCCAAAGCCCTTGGCTTGGACTTCGTTCCCGTGGTCACCGAGACCTACGATCTCGTCATTCCGGCCGAGCACTTCGCCACCGAGAACCTCCGGATCCTGCTCGACGTCATCGCCTCGGAGGACTTCAAGCGTCGGGTGGAGGCCCTGGGCGGTTACAGTACGCATCACACAGGGGAGACCATCGACATCGGTGTGGAGGGATGAGGTCGCTATCCATCCATGCCTTGCAGGCACATCAAATTGACTTCTCGGGCAGGTGTATTACTATTTTGCCCGACCCGCCATATGGTCGCTGAAATTCACCGAGGGCGGCCGAAGCGACACTCTATTTCCGAATGGCCATGTGACACGAGATGAGCACCAAAAGGGATTACTACGAGGTCTTGGGGGTTGGCCGGAACGCGTCCGAGGATGAGCTGAAGTCGGCTTACCGCAAACTGGCACTCAAGTATCATCCGGATCGAAACCCCGACGACAAAGACGCCGAAGAAAGATTCAAAGAGGCGGCCGAAGCCTACGAAGTGTTGCGGGACCGTGAGAAGCGCGGCGTGTACGACCAGTTCGGCCACGCGGGTTTGGAGGGGACGGGCTTTTCCGGTTTCGGGGGGTTTGAGGACATTTTTTCAAGCTTCGGCGATATTTTCGAGGACTTCTTCGGCTTCGGCGGGCGCGGTCGTTCACGTTCCCGGGTGCAGCGCGGGGCGGACCTGCGTTACGACCTGACATTGAGCTTCATGGACGCCGCCTTCGGGACCGAGACCGAGATCGATGTCTCCAAGCTTGAGACCTGCTCGGAGTGCGGCGGAAACGGCTGTGAACAGGGGCATCGCCCCGAGAGCTGCCGGCAGTGCGGCGGTTCCGGCCAGATCTCACGGTCCCAGGGCTTCTTCACGGTGCGCACCGCATGTCCCGTCTGCCGGGGCCACGGGCAGGTCATCGCCCGGCCATGCCCGAAGTGCCGGGGCAACGGGCAGGCGCAGGTCAGCAAACGGGTAGCAGTGAAAATTCCCGCCGGGGTGGACAACGGGTCCCGGCTGCGGTTGAGCGGCGAGGGGGAGCCCGGTGCCCATGGCGGCCCGCCAGGGGACCTGTACGTGTTCATCCACGTTCAGCCCCACGAGTTTTTCGAGCGCCGGGACAACGATGTCGTCTGCCAAGTGACCGTGTCTTTCGTGCAGGCGACCCTGGGCGACAAGGTCTCGATCCCGACCCTGGACGGCAGCAAGACCCTGGACATCCCGAAAGGGACGCAGCCCGGGGATGTTTTCTCCTTCCACGGGGAAGGCATCCCTTCCTTGAGAACCCGCAAGCGCGGCGATCAGATTATCCAGGTCATGATCAAGACCCCCACCAACCTTTCCAAGAAGCAGGAGGAGCTCCTGCGCGAATTCGCCAAATTGGAAAAGGGCAAGTTCTCCAACAAGCTGAAGAGCATGCTCAAGGGAAGCTCGGCCAACTGAATCGGTGAAAGAGGGTCAGGGGATGTATGAACTGAAGGTGGTCACACGGTTTGCAGCCGCCCACCGACTGACGATGGTCGGTGCCAAATGCGAAAACATGCACGGCCACAACTGGACGATTGAAGCCTATCTTGCGGGGGATCGGCTGGATGATGCCGGGGTGCTTATTGACTTCGGCGTGATCAAGACCCGCCTGCGGGAGATCATCGGCCGGCTGGATCACCAGTTCCTGAACGAACTAGAGATGTTCTCCGGGCGCCAGCCCTCATCCGAACGCATCGCCACCTATGTCGCCGAAGAGCTTCGGAGATCGATCAACACCCCCGGGATCCGCGTCAGTCGAGTGAACGCCTGGGAATCCGAAGACGCCTGCGCCACCTACATCGTGGATTAGAACGCTAATGAGCACCTGCTGCGGTTCTGTGGCGGCTTTGTAAAAAGCCAACGTTCAAAGCCCGTGAATCTTGCGGAGCGTGGCCTGCCGGCAGTACGCCGCAGCGCCGGCGGGACGAAGCGCAACGACGGAACTCGGCCTTTTACGAAGCCGCCCGGATCTCGTTCCACCGGGCCAGCAGCTCATCACGCGTCACAATTCCGTTCACATCGCTTACATGCCGGCGGATGTTGTCCAGGCCGCCCTCCTGGCGATCGACCAGCACCACTGCCGTGACCACTTCGAGCCCCTCCGACCGCGCGCGTTCGATGGCCGTGATGGTGGAACCGCCGGTGGTGGCCACATCGTCTACGATGGCCACCCGCTCGTTCTTCTGGACGTCCCCTTCGACCCAGCGCACGATGCCGTGGTCTTTTTGGGTCTTGCGGATGGAGAAGGCCTTGATCGGCCTGCCGTTGAGCTCGGAGGCGAACGCCGCCGCGAAGGCCACCGGATCGGCGCCGAAGGTGAGCCCGCCGACCGCGGTGACATCGGCGTTGCGGAGATGGTCGAAGAGTAGATGACCGACGAGAACCATCCCCCGCGGGCTCAGGGTGGTCGGTTTGCAGTTGACATAGAAATGGCTCATTCGGCCGGACACAAGCTTGAACACCGGCTCTTGGCTGTATTTAAACGACTTCCGACACAGCATGTCGATCAGCTCCAGTTTCATGGCATATTCTCCTGAGTTCGGTTCAACGAAACGCTCGCACGCTTGACCCCCCCGTCCCTTTTTGGGTATAAAAAAGCCTCCACCCTTGGAAGAAGCCTTGCTTAATGGGATGTGGAGGCTTTGAGCAAGAAAAACCGGGGTCGGCCCTCCTTGGACTCGGTGTATTTTTAGCAGGTTCAGCGGGGCGGGTCAATTCCCAAACGCACAGGTAAACGAAAGGTTGCCATGCCACGCATTCATCGTACGACCGCGATCGGCTGCATCGCCGCCGCCCTATTGTTTCTGCTTCCGGCACCCGGCCCCGCACAGACCTCCGGGGAAGCCCTCTCGCTGGCCGATAGCGTTGAGCTGGCCCTCACGGCCAACCTCGGGGTCAAACGGTCCCAGGAGGAGATCAACGCGGCCGAGGCCGTGCGGCATTCGAGCATGACCAAGTTTCTTCCGACCCTGGGTTCGAGCTACAACTACATTCACCGCAACGAGGAACGGACCCAACCCAGCCTCCTGGGGACCGGGCAACCGATTGTCACATCGCCCCAAGACCAGTACACCTTCACCACCTCCTTCACCCAGCCGATCTTCACGGGTTTCGGCCTGATCAACGAGTACAAGCTCTCGGAGCTGGGCCTGGACCGGGCGGAAGTGTCCTCCAAGCTGACCCGCCAGGACGTGATCCTGGACGCCAAAAACGCCTATTTCTCAGTGCTCAAAAACCAGAAACTGATGGAGGTCGCCCAGCAGACCGTCGCCTCGATCGCCTCCCAGAAAGAGGTCTCGGAGAATTTTTACAAGGTCGGGTTGAGCCCGCTGAACGATCTGCTGCAAAGCCAGGTCCAGCTGGCCAACGCCAAGCAGCAGCTGACAACGGCCCAGAACAACCTCGAGATCGCCCGGACCCGGTTCAACACGGTCCTGCGCCGGCCGGTGAACACGCCGGTGCTGCTCGTCGAGGAAGTGGATTACGCGACGTTTCAGGAGAGCCTGGATGACTGCCTCGCTCAGGCCCAGAGAAACCGCCTGGAGGTCCAGGTGGCGGATCTGGACATCGGGATCGCCGAAAAACAGGTGAAGCTCACCGAAAAAGATTATTACCCGACGGTCAACCTCACGGGCGCCTATGCCCGGACCGGGGACGACTGGGAAGCCCATGGCGGAGAGGGCATCAGCGATTCCGCCGGCTGGAACGTTCAGGCCACCGCCACCTGGGAATTCTGGCAGTGGGGCCGGACCGGATACGGGCGCAAGGAAAAACTGGCAAGGCTGGCCCAGTCCAAATACAAAAAAACCGAGATTACCGACAACATCAACCTGGAAGTCAAGTCGGCCTATCTGCGCACCAAAGAGGCCGAACAGAACATCATCACGATCGAAAAGGCGGTGGAGCAAGCCAAGGAGAACCTGCGCATCACCGAGGAGCAATACAAGGAGCAGGTGGCCACCCAGACCGATGTACTGGTGGCCCAGACCCTGCTTACACAGACCATGACCAACTACTACAACGCCTTGTACGATTATAAAATCGCCAAGGCCGTCCTCATGCGGGCGATCGGCCGGGAATCCATCGGATGACGGATCGCGAGGCGCCACGCCCGATCATTCGCCTGTCGCACGTCGACCATGCCTATGGGAGCCAAAAGGCGCTCAGCGACCTGAACATCGAGATTTTAAAAAACGAACTGGTGTTCATCAGCGGGCCGAGCGGTGCCGGGAAAACCACCCTGCTCAAACTGCTTTACGGAGGGACGAAGCCCTCCGCAGGGCAGATCCAGGTCGACGGCATCCAAATGGAGCATCTCCCCCTGCGGCGGCTGCCGCTGTTGCGCCGCAAGCTCGGTATCATTTTTCAGGACTTCAAACTGATCCCCGGCCGCAGTGCCTATGACAACATCGCACTGGTCCTGGAGGCCTCCGGCCAGCGGCGCGATCTCATCCACCGCAAGGTCCGCAATGTGCTGCACCTGGTGGGCATGGAGCCGCATGCCAAAACCCTTCCTCCCCGGCTCTCGGGCGGGGAACAGCAGCGCGTGGCCGTGGCCCGGGCCGTTGTCGGCGACCCCAAGATCATCCTGGCCGACGAGCCCACGGGCAACCTGGATGAGGCCTCCGCTCAGGCGGTGATGGACCTGCTGCAGGCGGCGTATGTCCGCGGGACCACCCTCGTCATCGCCACCCATGACAAGCAGTTCATTCGCCGATTGGGGGGCCGTGTGCTGCAACTGAGCCAGGGACGGCTGGTCAGCTCCGTAACCGTCGAAAAGAACTATGATCGCAGGACACGCTAAACGGGCGTTCGCAGACATCCTGGCCAACCGCTTCCTCAATGCCGTCACGGTCGTCACCGTTTCGCTGGCCGTTCTCATCGTCAGTGCGGCGCTGCTTTTTTTCGTGAACACCCGCGGGATCCTGGGCGTCTGGCAGCAGCAGGCCCGCATCCTGGCGTATCTCAGAGCGGATGCCGTCGCCGCCGCGCCAAGCCTGAAGCGGACGATCGAAGCCATCGGCGGCGTTCGGATAGCCCGCTTCATCCCGCGGGAAGAGGCGTTGCGGGAGCTCAAGGCCCAAATGCCGAACCAGGCCTCGCTCTTCGACCACCTCGAGGAAAACCCGCTGCCGGACGCTTTTGAAATCGAGCTGAACCCGGCCGCCGAAGGCTGGGGGCGAATCGACGCCATCGCCGAGCGGATCGGCGCACTCGCGGAGATCGAAGCCGTCGAGTATGGACGGAAATGGGTGGCCACCCTCCAGGGCATCATGCGCGTGCTCCATGCGGTGGGAGCTGCAATGATCGGCCTTTTCTTCGTGGCCGCGGTGTCGATCGTGGCCTGCACGACCCGGCTCGCGATCTACTCGCGCAGGGAAGAGGTGGAGATCATGCGGCTGGTCGGTGCCGCCGAGGGATTCATCAAGGCCCCCTTCTACATCACCGGCCTCATCCAGGGGCTCGTGGGGGGCGCGGCCGGCCTGGCGGCTCTTTTCGGCTTTTTCAACGCGGTGATGGACCACATCGGAACCGGCGCTTGGACCGGCGTGTTGCCGATCCGGTTTCTGAGTGCTGAGGAAATGGCGGCCGTCATCGCCGGCAGCATGCTGGCGGGAGGGCTTGGCGTTTTTATTTCGCTGCGTCAACGCCCTGAGAGAATGACGCTTTACGGGATCATCATGATTGTCCTCCTGCTGACGGCACTCGCCGCAGGCGCGGCCGACGCCGCCGATCCCGTACCGCCTGTGGCCGGTGCCCCCCTGGAAAATCTGCGCCAGGAGGCCGAGGCGGTCGGGCGTGACCTCCGGGAGCGCCAGGCCGAGATCGACCGTATCAGCCGCCGTGAGAACGACATGGTGAATGCCCTGGAGACGGCGGCACAGGCACTGCACCGTCACCGACGCCGGGCGCAGGCCGTCAAGGCCGAGCTGGAGGAGTTGGAGGACAAAATCGCCAGCACCCGCGCGGCCGAAGAGGATCTGCTCCGGCGCATCCGCGCCAAAGAAGCCTATCTGTCCAAACGCCTGGTTGCCCTCTACACGATCCGCCGGTTGGGGGCTGCCGACGCCTGGGCGTCCTCGGCTTCGATGATGGAGGCGGTGAAGCGCAAGGCCGCCCTTGAGCGCATTGTGTCCCAGGATGAAGCGGTCCAGAGGTCCTTGCTGACCTATTCCGCCGAGCTGAAGGAGCTGCGCTCCCAGCTGACCGGACACCAGGAAAAACAGCGCTCCCGAGCGGCCGATTACGACCGGCAGCTTGCCGCCGTGAACCGTGAGCAGGCGAACCGGGAGAAATTGCTGGCCAGCATCCGGACCGATAAGCAGGCCCAGCAGGCGGCCGTCGGCAGCCTGCTGGAGGCCGCCCAGATGCTCGAGCAGAAAATCCAATCGCTGACCCGCCCGCCCGATGCCCGCACCGCCCGCCCGACGGCTGCAGTCAAACCGATCACGGCTTCGAAAGGCTTGCTTATCTTTCCGGTTAAAGGTAAAATCGTGAATCTATATGGGTCTTACCGGCACCCGCGGCTCAACATTCCGGCTTTTCGCAACGGGATCGACATCGCGGCGGAACGTGGCGAGCCGGTCAAAGCCGTGCATGCGGGCACCATTCTCTATTCGAGCTGGTTCAAGGGGTACGGCAACGTCGTCATCATCGATCACGGAGATCACTTCTACTCTGTCTACGCTCACCTGGAAGACGTCTTCAAATCGGTGGACAATCGGGTGGAGGGAGGCGATGTCATCGCCACTGCCGGAGACTCCGGCGCCTTGGGGGGCGCGGGGCTTTACTTTGAGCTGCGCCATCACGACCGGCCCCTGGATCCGCTGGAGTGGTTGCAGCGTGGATAAAAACGAGACGAGTTTGGTATTGGATCAACGGTTTTTAGTGCTTATTTTTGGAAATTACGATTCTAAAGGCGGGGAAATGGCGCGACACAAAACCTCCCAAACCCCTCGCCGACTATTCCATAAGGAGCTTTTTATATGATCGGGAAATTCAACCGACCGGTGAAATTGTGGGTGATCATGGTTGCGGCTCTCGTCGTCTGGATGCTGAGCACCGGGTTCCAGCACGCCAACTCAGCCGGCAAGGACGACCTGTATGACCAGCTGAAAATCTTCTCCGATGTCATCGAGCTGATCCAGAAGGACTACGTGGACGAGGTGGAGCCCAAGGACCTCATTCAGAAGGCCATCCAGGGAATGCTCCAGGGGCTGGACCCCCACTCCTCCCTGCTGCCGCCCGACGCCTTCGAGGACCTGCAGATCGACACCAAGGGCAAATTCACCGGCATCGGCATCCACATCACCATGCAGAACGGCTTCGTCACCGTCATATCGCCGATCGAGGACACGCCGGCCCACAAGGCCGGGATCGAGGCGGGGGACCGCATCATCAAGGTGGACGGGACCCTGACCAAGGACCTGCGCGAGGCCGTCCGCATGATGCGCGGCCCCAAAGGATCCAAGGTGGTTGTGACCATCCTGCGCGAGGGCGTCAAGAAGCCGATCGATTTCGAAATCACCCGCGATGAGATCCCGATCCAAAGCGTCAAGTCGATCAGCCTCAAGCCGGGGTACGGCTACGTGCGCATTTCCAACTTCACGGGAACGACCACCCAGGAGTTTGAGAAAGCGCTTGAAAAGCTGGAGGCCTCCGAGAAACCCATGAAAGGGCTGGTGCTCGACCTGCGCAACAACGGCGGCGGGTTGCTGAACCAGGCGATCAGCATCTCCGACGAATTCCTGGACAAGGGTGCGATCGTGTCGATGAAAGGCCGCGAAAAGAAAAACACGAAGGTTTTCAACGCCACGCCTTCCCCGGTTCAGCGCTCCTATCCGATTGTGGTGCTGATCAACGGCGGGACGGCCAGCGCCTCGGAGATCGTGGCCGGCGCGCTTCAGGATCAAAAGCGCGCCCTGGTCCTCGGGACCACGACGTTCGGCAAGGGTTCGGTACAGACCGTTGAGAACCTGCGCGACGGCTCCGGCCTCAAACTGACCATCGCGCGCTATTACACGCCCAACGGCCGTTCCATTCAGGCCAAGGGCATCGAGCCCGATATCACGCTCAAGTTCAAACGCCTGGACGCCGCAGAAGCGACCGGCACCGAAGACGCCATGCTCAAGGAGAAAGACCTCGAAAACCACCTGGAGGCCGAGGGGGAGGCCGAAACAACCGAGCCCAAGAAGAAGCCGGAAAAGCCCGCGGAAGACCCCAAGAAACGGATGAAGGATGCCGAATCCCGGGTCGGCCCCCTCAAGCTGGAGACGCTGCAAACCGACAACCAGTTGATGCGGGCGCTTGAGATTCTCATCGGATACGACGTGCTCCGACAAGCGAAGAACTGAGCGCACCCGAACGCTCCGGCATGCCAGCGAAGAAGCCACCGCGCAAAGGGGCGCGCCGCCGCGCGCCCCGTCCCAAAAAGACAACTCGGCCGATGTTCAGGGCGCTTATCGCCGTCGCGCTGCTGGCGGTGGTCGTGGGCGGTGTCGTGTGGGGGCTTCGCTGGCGGTCCGGGACCGAGCCTCGACCGGCGCTGACCGAACGCAAGAAGGCCATCCCGCGTGAGCAGGCGCCCGCCGCCAAGCCTCCTGTCGCCGAGAAAAAGGCGGAATCCGGGCCAGCAGCGCCGAAGCCGCCCGGTCGAGCGGCCGGCACTGAAAAGCCGGTCACCGCCAAGCCACCCCTCTATGAGGTGTTTCCGGAAAAACCGTCATTACCCAAGACCCCGGCAGCCGAGTCCGACGCCCTGCAGGCAGCTTTGCCCCCCGCGCCGCCTGAACCACCGCCTCTCAAGAAACCGCCCCGCGTGGCCATCATCATCGACGACCTGGGCTACGACCGGCAGCTGGCCGAAAAATTAATCGACCTGAACGCACCGTTCACCGTCGCCATCCTGCCGCACAGCCCCCATCAGGGAGCGATCGCACGCTTGGCGCATGATCGCGGCCTGGAGGTCATGCTCCACCTGCCGATGGAACCCATGGAATACCCGGAGATCAATCCCGGACCTGGCGCTCTTCTGGCATCGATGGGACCGGACGAGCTGCTGCGAGTGCTCGAGGAGGACCTCAAGGCCGTGCCGCACATCAAGGGGGCCAACAACCACATGGGCTCCCGGCTGACCGCCAACTCCGAGCAGATGTACCAGGTGCTCTCGGCGCTGAAGCGCCACGGGCTCTATTTCGTCGACAGCCGCACCACCGATGAAAGCGTCTGCCGACCCTCGGCGCGCCTGTTCCAGATCCCCTTCAGCCAGCGGGACGTGTTTTTGGACCACGCCCACGACCCGGTCTCCATTCGTAAACAGATCCGGGAGCTGGTGCGCATCGCCCAGCGCAAAGGCGAGGCCGTGGGGATCGCCCATCCTCACCCGACCACCTACAACGTTCTCAAGGAAGAACTTCCGGCGCTGCGCCAGCAGGTGGAGCTCGTCCCCGCCTCGCGCCTGGTTCGCGTGATCGGGTAGATTCCAATTCCCAGTCGCCTTGGAAAGTGTTAAAATTGCATAGCATGGTGGAGATTCTAGTGTAATTGCGCGGGTCTCCCTTTGACGAAAACCCCGGCAGAGACTCTGGGCCTGGAGGGTTGCATGCATGCGTGCGACCGTGGCCGGCCCAACGCCAATCAGGCCGATCAGCTGCTTACCTGAAAGACCCGGTGTCTATGAGTAACGGCCAGTCGCTATATAACAGTCGCCTGACAAAGATGTATGTTGAGTACCTGCGACTGCACCATCCTCAAGTCAACGTGGAATCCGTTTTGGAGGAAGCCGGCATTACTACCTACCAAATCGAAGACCCCGCCCATTGGCTCACCCAAGAGGAGGTTGATCGGTTTAATGCGGTCATCGTTGCTAAAACGGGGGATGTGCATATATCCAGACAGGTTGGGCGGTTTGCGGCCTCCTCCAGGGGGTTGGGAGCGGCCAAGCAGTACATGCTGGGATTGCTGACCCCGGCCATCGTCTACCAGTTGATGGAACGGCATTATTTGCTGCTTAGCAGGGCGGCGAGCATCGAGACCAAGAAGCTGGGGTCCGCGAAGTTCGCGATCACCGCAACCCCCAAGACCGGGGTGGCGGAAAAACCCTATCAATGCGAAAACCGAAGAGGTATTTTTGAAGCCCTGGCCCGCTGGTCCACCGGGGAATTGGCCCATATCGAACACCCCGAGTGCTTCCACCAGGGGGCCCCCCACTGCCGCTACATCATCACCTGGGGGGAAAGCCCGTCTCGCTTATGGCGAAGGATCAGCACTGTCGCCGCTGCAGTGGGGGTCGTTATCTCTGCGACGGGCTTCAGCTTCATGCCGCTTTACGCTTGGGCCGTGCTGAGCCTGGTGCTGGCCGCTACTGTAGGGCTTTGCGCATTTCAATCCGAACGTCTTGAGCGCAAGAGATTGGAGCAAACCGTTGAGGCCCAGCGAAAGGCCGCCGAGGAAACGCTGTTTGAAAGCAAAGTGCGGTACAACAACGCCATGCTGGTTCAGGAGATCGGGCAGGCCACATCCACCATCCTGGACATCAACAATCTGATCTCCGCCGTGATGGGCATCATTGAGAACCGGCTGGATTTCGACCGCGGAATGATCATGCTGGCGAATGCGGAAAGATCCTCTTTGCAGTACTCCGCCGGCTTCGGCCTCGACCCGGCCCAGGAAGACCTTCTCAGAACCACAGCGTTCAATCTGGAAAACCCCCACTCCAAGGGAGTGTTCATTCTGGCCATGCGTGAACGCCGGCCGCTTCTGGTTGAAAACCTCCAGCAGGTCGAAGGCGATCTGTCCCCAAAAAGCCTCGAATTTGCGAGGAAATTGGGAAGCCAGTCGTTGATCTGTGTCCCGATTGTCCACAAAGCCGATGCTTTCGGCATACTGGTCGTGGACAACAGTGCATCCAAAAGACCCCTGCGGCAAAGCGACATGAGTCTTCTCATCGGGGTGGCCTCTCAGCTTGCCACCAGCATCGTCAATGCCGTATCGTTCGAGGCGATCCAAGACAGCGAAAAAAAATATCGCGAGCTGGTGGAAACCGCCAGCAGCCTTATTCTGCGGGTTAACCAGGACGGCCGGATTACTTTCGTAAACGAGTTCGCGCAGCGTTTGTTGGGCTACATCGAGCCGGAGCTTCTCGGCCAGAAAGCCACGGACTTGGTCCTGCCTGAAAGCGAGGCGGACGCCGGCAGGTTCGACGAGATGATCGTCGCCATGAGCCGCGACCCTATGCGGCCGACGGTCAGGGAAAGCGAAGCCACCCTGCGCTCCGGCAAAAAAGTCTGGATTGCCTGGACCTACCGGCCGATTTTCGACGACGCCGGCGGCTTCCGGGAGGTTCTGTGCATCGGCAACGACATTACGGAGCTGAAACGCGCCGATCAGGAGAAGAAGGAACTGCAGGCCCAACTGCAGCGTGCCCAGAAAATGGAAGCCATCGGCACCCTGGCCGGAGGGGTGGCTCACGACTTGAACAACATCCTCTCGGGCATCGTCAGCTACCCCGAGCTGCTGCTGCTGGACCTGCCGGAAGACAGCCTGCTGCGTAAACCGATCCTGACCATCAAGAAATCGGGCGAACGGGCGGCGGCCATCGTCCAGGACTTGCTGACCCTGGCCCGGCTGGGGGTTGAAACCACCGAAGTGGTGAACCTGAACCAGATCGTGACCGACTACCTGGGCAGCCCCGAATTCTCCAAGCTGGAATTGAACCATCCGGGGATCGCCGCGGCAACCCAGCTAGACGACCAGTTGCTGAACATTGTCGGCTCGCCGGTGCACCTGTCGAAAACCATCATGAACCTCGTGACCAACGCCGCTGAAGCCATGCCGGACGGCGGATCCATCGTCGTCCGCACGGAAAACCGGACTCTGGAGCACGAGAAAATAGGGTACGGAGAACCGGTGTCGGGCGATTTCGTTTGTCTCACCGTTTCGGATGCCGGAATCGGGATACCCGCGGATGAGATGGAGCGAATTTTCGAGCCGTTCTACACCCGAAAAGCCATGGGCAGAAGCGGGACGGGGCTGGGGATGGCGGTTGTCTGGGGCACGGTGAAAGACCATCGTGGCCACATTGATATGCGCAGTCGGGTGGGCCAGGGCACCGACATCACTTTGTACTTTCCGGCCACCCACCGCCAGACCCTGCAGCGGGACGACATCGTGTCGCTGGATGCATTCAAAGGCCGGGGAGAAAAGGTGCTGCTCGTGGATGACACCCGGGAGCAGGTTGAAATCGCATCCGAGATTCTCCTAAGACTGGGTTATACGGTGGCAACCGCCCACAGCGGAGAGGAGGCTCTGGAGCAGTTGCGCCGGCAGCCGGCCGATCTGGTCGTGCTCGACATGATCATGGCCCCCGGCATCGACGGGCTTGAAACCTTCAAACGCATCCAGGCGCTGCGGCCGGGGCAGAAGGCCATCATCGCCAGCGGTTATTCGGAATCCGTGGACGTGCGGGAGGCCCAGCGGCTGGGCGCCGGGGCCTACATCAAGAAACCCTACCTGTTGCACACCTTCGGGCGGGCCGTGAGGGTCGAGCTGGACAAGAAAAGGTAGACGGGTGTTTCGGGGCCCGAGCGTCTGACGGGCGACGGGCAGAGGCGCCCCTATCCCTGCCTGAGCATGTCGTAGAGCGAACCGGGGAAAAGAAATGCAAACTCGTAGCGGGCAAAACTGATGACGTCCCGGTCGTGGACCTCCAACGGCTTGGCCTGCAACCGTGTCCCGTTCAACAGGGTCCCGTTCGTTGAGCCGCAGTCTCTCAGAAAATAACCATCGCGTTTGATTTCAATCAAGGCATGTTTCTTGGAGATGGCGTAATCCGGCATAATGAAGTCGTTGCCGTCGATGCGGCCGATGGAAAAGACCTCGCCGGTGGAGGTCGCATACTCCCCCTTGACCAAGGGGTAAATTGCGAGCTTCAGGCTCTCGGACGCCGACACGGCATCCTCGCCGGCCCCGACGGGCTCGAACACAATCGTGCGGTTCATCTCACGCGAACCATTGTCGGACCGGGCCGCCAGCGTGCCCAGGTGAATGGCCGAGCCGGCCAGCACCGGCTTCTGCATGAAGCGGGTGAAATCCTCGGAAGAGACGGCCTGGACCATCCGCTGCAGCAGGTTCAGGCCGATTCGGCCCGCCGAGTTGACCAGCCGGGCCAATCCCCCAGGCCCCGGGGGAGTGCTCGCTTCGGGTTTGGCGCTTGCCGTCGGGCGGCTTGATAGCATGGTTTCTCCTTCGGCCGTCGGGCGGCTATGTATCTGCCGCAAACCGCTTCCGGGCGCCGTCGCTTCTCGATCCATTTGACTTGGGCCCGCCGGCTTGATTAAGATGGTCTCTCAAGGGTGTCATCGTCATGATCCATAAAAACTTTAGTCCATATCGACTTTTTGCCGTTTAGCCGGGGCTTCCGGCGGGAACACATCTCCGGCCGGGCAGCGCCCGGATGGTCGCTCATGATTCGTGCCGCGCTCATTTTGGCTTTCGTGCTGCTCAATTTTTTATCCTGCTTTGTCGAGGAGATCTATCTGACCGTCCGTCCGCTGCAGCTCGGGCAGACGGCGCCGTTCGCACTGCGGGCCGACCGGCGGCTCACCCTGCCGGCGCCGAAAACAGATGGCACGCCGACAGGGACTCTCCCGGTTTCCCAGGGCACCGATTTTCATGCGGGCGAGGTGCTGGTACCGTTTCTCAAGAAAATCGACGACCGCGACCAGCAGTTGGCCGGCATCTTCGAGGGCCAACGGTCGGAAGCGATCTTCCGGGAATCTCCCCTGGTCCTGTTTGTCAATATATGGATGGTCGTCTTTCTCGGGTTCTTCCTCTTCGCCTTGCCGCGGGGCGGCTACAAGCGCGCCGTGTCTCACCCGTTGCTGCTGGTGCTGCTGATTCTGCACAGCCTGATCCTGAAGGGGTTCTTGCTTTTCACCAACCTCCCGGTGGAAGCGTTGCCGCTGGCCGTGCTGCCGCTGCTGGTCATCGCCCTGAACCAGGGCCGGGTGACCGCGGTCGGCACCTTCCTGGTCGGTGTGTTGCTGGCGGCTCTTTTCATGGGCAAGTCGTATGAGCTCTTCACGAGTTTTCTGGTGATCGGTTTGACGGCCGTCATGCTCGCACCCAAGACCCTTCGGTTGCGCAGCGCAATCCTGCCATGCCTGCTGATCGGTGTGGTGCATGCGGTCCTGCTGACGCTGCAACGCGTGGACTGGGCCGCCATGGTCCTGGCGACCCATCTGCCCGAGGAGTGGAATCTGGCAGCGTTGCGATCCCTGGCGGACAACCCGTGGACGGCGCAGAGCGGCTGGGCCTTGTTGGGCGGGATTTCATCGGGGGCCCTGGCGCTGCTGCTGCTTCCTTTGCTCAAAGCCGGGAGGGCGGTGGGCTCGACGGTCACACTCCGACGCTTTTCCGACCTCGACCAGCCGCTGCTCAAACGGTTGTTTGCGGAAGCCCCCGGCACGTATCAGCATTCCATGAACGTGGCCTATCTGGCCCAGGCAGCCGGAGATGCCGTCGGAGCCAATCCGCTGCTGCTAAGGATCGGCGCTTATTTTCACGACATCGGTAAGATCCGGCGGCCGGAGGGCTATGTCGAGAACCAACTGAACGGGGTCAACCTGCACGACACCCTTGACCCTTATGAGAGCATCGAGATCATCACGGGGCATGTGCAGCAGGGCCTGCTCATCTGCCGCGATGCCCGGCTGCCGAGAATGGTGATCGATTTGGTTCAACAGCACCACGGGACCCAGACGGTGGACTTTTTTCTCGAAAAAGCCAAAAAGCTCAAACCCGAGGGAAGCGTCAGTGAAAACGAATTCCGCTACCCGGGCCCCAAGCCCCAGAGCGTGGAAGCGGCCCTCTTGATGATCGCGGATGCGGTGGAGGCGGCCTCCCGATCGTTGAAGTCTCCCAGCCGGCCGGCCTTTGATAAACTGGTCCGCTTCATCGTCGTCAAGCGCATCGCCGACGGCCAGTTCGGCGAGTGCGTGCTCGACACGCGCGACATCGATGCCATCGTCCGCTCCCTGGTGGACGCTTTGGAGGCCTCCTTCCACGCGCGCATCCGTTACCCCTGGCAGCAGCCGCCGCCTCAGACTCAAAAAAACCGATAGGATTTTCAGCTTGCCCTACGCGTTGCGAAATGTTAGTTGAAGCGGCTTGATGCGGCGGGATCCCGATCGACAGCGCTCGCATCCACCCAACGGCAACCATTCCCAAAACCTTAACGGCATCGTGAGGTGGCTCCATGGCGTTAGCTCTGATGGAGGGCAACGAGGCCATCGCCCGGGGGGCGGTGGCGGCCGGGTGCCGGTTTTTTGCCGGCTACCCGATCACACCGGCAACGACGATTCTGAATCACATGCTGGCCATGCTGCCGCCGCTTGGTGGGGTCTGCATCCAGGGCGAGGACGAGATCGCCTCGATCGGTTTCTGCCTGGGCGCCTCCATGGCGGGCGTAAAGGCCATGACGGCGACCTCCGGGCCGGGCATCAGCCTTTACAGCGAGCAGATCTCCTTCGCCATCGGCAGCGAGATCCCCATTGTCATCGTCGACATCCAGCGGTTGGGCCCCTCCACCGGGTCGGCCACCCGCGGGGCGGACGGCGACGTCCAGTTTTTGCAGTGGGGCAACAGCGGCGGGCTGCCGGTGATTGTCCTCGCGCCGACCGATGTGACGGACTGCTACACCCTCACCGTGCACGCCTTCAACCTGGCGGAACGCTACCGCTGCCCGGTGTTCGTCGCCTCAAACAAGGAAATCGCCATGACCCGCGAGAGCCTGGACCTGGAGCGCCTGACACCCCCGGCCCCGGTCGACCGAGTCGCGCCCCTGCCGGATCAGCCCTTCCTGCCGTTTCAGACTTCCGACGGCGAGGGGGTGCCGGGTTTTCTGCCGATCGGCGGCAGAATACCAGTGCGTCAAACCTCCTCCACCCACGGTCCGGACGGATTCATCACGACGGACCCGTCCGAGATCACGCGGGCGCTGACGCGGATGCAGTCCAAGATCAATGCCGCTGCGGATCAGGTGGCGATGGTCGACCATCATCCGGCCGAGGATGCTGAAACGCTGATCGTCACCTACGGCGTCTCGTCCCGGGCCGCCGGCGCCGCGGTGCGCGAGTTGCAGCGCCGGGGAAAGCCGACCTCGCTGCTGGTCCTCAAGACCCTCTGGCCCGTGCCGGCGGCGGCCATCCGCCGGGCTGCGGGAGGCGTTCAACGCATCCTCGCAGTGGAGATGAACCTGGGGCAATACGTGCGCGAGATCGAACGCATCCTGCCGGGGCAAGCGGTCGGCTTCTGCGGTCAGATGGACGGCCGGTTGATCGCCCCGGAAACCATCGTGGAGGCAGTCATCCATGGATAGCCTGTTGAACGCAGCGCGGCCGCCGGTGTTCTGCCCGGGGTGCTCCCACGAACGCATCACCCACACCCTGGACAAGGCGTTTCAAACCATGGGGCTGGGCGGCGAGCGCATCGCCATGGTGAGCGACATCGGCTGCTCGGGGCTCTTCGACACCTTCTTCAACACCCACGCCTTCCACGGCCTGCACGGCCGGGCGCTCACATACGCGGCCGGACTCAAGCTCGTGCGGCCCGAGCTCACGGTCGTGGTGACCATGGGCGACGGCGGCCAGGGCATCGGTGGCGCCCACCTGCTGGCGGCCTGCCGCCGCAACCTGGACCTGACCCTGCTCGTGCTGAACAACTTCAACTTCGGCATGACCGGCGGCCAGTATTCCGCAACCACCCCCCCCGACGCCGAGGTGGGCTCCGGGTTTTTGAACCGATTGGAACAGCCGTTGGACATCTGCGGCGTGGCCAGGGCCGCCGGCGCGCCCTACGTCGTGCGCTGCTCGGCCTATCGCAGCGACATCGCCGAGGTAATCCGTAAGGCTGTCGAGTTCAAGGGGTTTTCAGTGGTGGACATCTGGGGAATCTGCCCGGGCCGGTTCTCCAAGCGCAACCGGCTGACGACCAAAGGCATCGAGGAGATGCTGTCCAGGCTCACCCCGTTCGAGGGGCAGGTCCCCGAAAATCAGCGTCGGGAATTCGGGGAACACTACCGCGAACTGGCCGCCGCGCAGAAAACGGTCCCGCCGCCGCAGGCCATCACTTCGGCATTTGCCCCGGTCAGCTGCGACCGGCAGGAGGTCATCATGCTGGGCAGCGCCGGCCAGCGCATCATCACCGCCGGCGAGATCCTGTGCCTGGCGGGCCTGCACGCCGGCCTCAACGCCACCCAGAAAAACGACTACGACATTACCGTGCTGCGGGGCCCCTCCATCAGCGAGATGATTCTCTCCCCGCAGGCGATCGACTGCACGAGCATCCAGCGACCCTCGGTGGTCGTGGCGTTGGGGCCGGAAGGCGTGGCGCGGCGCAGAAAAATGTTCGCGGCCCTCGACGACACCGGCACCGTCATTCAAGCGGTGGGAGTGGACGTGCCCGCCGGCCGCGCCCGCACCCACCGGGTGGACTTCAAGGAGCAGGGGTTCAAGGGAACGGATTGGGCCCTGGCGTCACTGGGGGTATTGTCCAAACTGGGCGTGGTGATTCGGCCGGAAATGCTGGAAGCGGCTCTGACGACGCGACTCAAGGGCGATGCCTTGGCCGGCGCGCTGGAGGTCGTTCGCCGGGTTGCACCGGGCGAATGGCTGTGACCGTCGCCGCATATCGGCGGTCGTTCAAAACAAAAGGCCCATGTCACCCATGGGCCTAAGTTTATCAGAATCGATGCTGATCGACGTTAGCCGGGGGCTACTCCAGGACCATCAGCACCTGCTGCGCGGCCACCGCGTCGTCTTTCTTGACCTTGATTTCCTTCACTTTCCCCGATTCGGGCGAGGGGATGGCATTTTCCATCTTCATGGCTTCCAGGACCAGCACTTCCTGATACTCGAGAACCTCTTCCCCCACCTTGACGAGGATGTCGACGACTTTGCCGGGCATTGGAGCCACGATGTGCTTGCTCATGCTTTGCTCTCCTGCTTTGATATTTTTGCAGTCAATCGCTAAGGGCCACGTGTGAAAAGAATGGTGTCTGATACTTAAAGGTTGAATGAATGTCAAGGGCAAAGACCGGCTCGCATTCGCATGGTCCTTGACGCATCGCTTCACTTTGAGTAAGAAAAACTTCTGAATTTGTGCGCGCGAAAATCCGGCCGTGCGGCGAGCCGATTTGCCAGACCGGGAACCACTTCAGACGGGGAGGAGAGAGGACATGCGATCGTATTTCGAGAAAATGCAGGAGTTCGGCAGTGCGCTCAAGCCCGGAATGATTAAAAGCAGGGAAAGCAACGTCAAGCTGATCAAAGATGTCGAAGCCGAAGTGGAAAAAGCGGTGGAAGCGTTCAAGAACGTGGGTCTTCCAGCGGCCGTGATCAACAAGCGCAAGCAGCTGACGATTTGGCAGCGGCTGGAATACCTGGTGGAGCCCGGCACGTGGACCCCGCTCAACACGCTTTACAACCCCAACAACAACGTGGAGGGGACCAACAACGTCTGCCACGGTCTGGCCAAGATCGCAGGCAAATGGGCGGTGGTCATCGGCTTCGACAACAAGGTGATCGCCGGCGCGTGGCTGCCCGGCCAGGCGGAGGAAGTGTTCCGCGCCACCAACCTCTCCAAACGGCTGAACATCCCCCTGGTCTGGCTGGTGAACTGCAGCGGGGTGAAGCTGCCCGAACAGGAAAAGTTCTATGGCGACCGGCGCGGCTCCGGTACGACGTTCTTCCGCCATGCGGAGCTCGAGCAGGCCGGAATCCCCATCCTGGCCGGTATTTACGGCACCAACCCTGCGGGCGGCGGCTATCAGGGCATCAGCCCCACCATCCTCTTCGCGCATAAGGATGCCAACATCGCGGTCGGCGGCGGCGGCATTTTAAGCGGCATGTCCCCCAAGGGCTTTTTCGACCTGGAGGGCGCCGAGCAGTTGATCGCGGCGGCCAAGCAGTTCAAGGCGGAGCCCCCGGGCTCGGTGAAGATCCACCACGATGCCACCGGATTTTTCCGCTATGTCTACGACACCGAGCAAGAGGTGCTGGACGGGATCAAGGACTACATGAAGGACATGCCCGGTTACCACCCGAAGTTCTTCCGGGTAGCCCCGCCCGCCGAACCGCGGTTTCCGGCCGAGGACATCTACTACCTGCTGCCTTTTAACCAGAAGCAGATGTACAACTTCGACGAGATCCTGGCCCGACTGGTGGACGGCAGCGAGCACATGGAGTATCGGCCCGGCTATGGACCTGAGGTCTACACCGGTTTGGTCAAGATCGACGGCTTCCTCATGGGGGTCATCGGCAACCGCCAGGGCTACCTCGGCGAGGGATACCCCGAATACGCATCTTACCCCGGAATCGGCGGCAAGCTCTACCGGCAGGGGTTGATCAAGATGAACGAGTTCGTGGTGCACTGCGGTCGCGACCGGGTGCCCATCATCTGGTTCCAGGACACATCGGGTATCGACGTCGGCGACATCGCGGAAAAAGCCGAGCTGCTCGGCCTGGGGCAGTCTCTGATCTACTCCATCCAGCAGACCGACATTCCAATGATCCTGACGGTGCTGCGCAAGGGAACAGCGGCGGCGCATTACGTCATGGGCGGCCCCACGGCCAACCGTCACAACGCCTTCACGCTCGGCACGGCCACGACCGAAATCTACGTCATGCACGGTGAGACCGCCGCAGCCGCGAGCTACTCCCGGCGGCTGGTCAAGGAGAAGGAGAGCGGAAAACCGCTCGAGCCGGTCATCGAGGAAATGAATAAACTGGTCAAATCCTACTACGACAACTCCCGGCCGATCTATTGTGCCCAGCACGGCCTGGTGGACGAGGTGGCCAAGATGACGGCGATCCGCAACTATCTGAAGGCCTTCGCCGGCGCCGCTTACCAGAACCCGCGCTCCATCTGCCCGCAGCACCAGATGATGCTGCCCCGGATCATCAAGGGATGAGCTCATAAAAGGGGCTCCGCCGATGGGCGGAGCCCCTTTACGAGGCGCTGAAGCACGCCTATTATTCCTTTCATTATGGATACCGACACCTGGATGGTTTCATCGCGAGCTGGAAGCCGTATTTCCCGTTTTGCGACGTGTTTTTTCTTTGCCTGTTGGCTGGGGGTTGTTTCAACGCTCGTGACAGAGGAATACGCCCATGCTCAATCGGCAACCGATCGCGTCATGCCCGAGGTCACCCTTTCGGCCGTTGAAGCCGAAACCGGCGGCACGCTGTTCGTCCAGATCGACTGCCGCCGCATGCCGGCCGCTTACCGGGATCTACGGCTGATTTTTTCCGACCAGAAAGTCATGGTCTTTCCGCATCCGGTCAAGGGCCCGGCGGTCCAGGTCGGGCTGGTCGGAATTCCGCTCACAGCGCCGGCGGGGAAGGCCCACCTGACCATCGAG
>Ga0210103_1000006_pt1 | contig 35274 bp, 28 predicted proteins | sample RushSE_CattailNL_6_FD_185564 | JGI IMG/M metagenome (GOLD analysis project Ga0210103, IMG submission 185564) | Wetland microbial communities from San Francisco Bay, California, USA, that impact long-term carbon sequestration - RushSE_CattailNLA_D2... | ecosystem: Environmental > Aquatic > Marine... | reverse complement strand
GCCTGTCTTGATGCCTTGTCCCGGAATCAGCCGCTCAGGGACCGTACGCGCGCCTCCCACGCCGCCGCTCTCTGGGATGCCCAGGGCCAGCTGCTCGCCGTCGCCGAGGACATCGGCCGCCACAACGCCTTGGACAAAGCCATCGGCAAAGCGCTTCTCGAAGGCAGCCTCCCGCAAGCAGCCCTTGTGATCCTGTCCTCCCGGGTGAGCTACGAGCTGGTCCAGAAGGCCGCCCGGGCGCGCATCCCCGCCATCCTGTCTGTATCCCGGCCGACCGGTCTGGCCGTCGAGCTATCCTCCCGGCTCAACATGGGCCTCGCCTGCCTGGCCCCGAAAGAAGGGGTCTATATTTTCTGTGGGCAGGAACGGTTCAGATTGGATTCCTGAGGTAGATATGGTCGATCAGAAAATCCACTAACAGCGGGAGAGGCCTCCGGCCTCGATGTTCGCGCCTGCCTCCGTTGCCCAAGCCTGCGAGGCAACACCGATTCCACCAACCGTCAGCTCATCCTGGTTTTGGCTCGCCGGTCACCGACCGACCCCGATGAGCACGTTCAGGTGGCGCCGCTGCAAGGCGGCCTTGGCGATAGGGGATTGCCCGCCTCGGGGGCACAGTTGGCCTCTGCGGCCGACTCCTTTTTCGTCTTGCTCGCGGCCGCTACCGACCCTTTTTTCTCGATGATGGACCTCAGCTTCTGAACGGTCGGCTTGACCGAGATCCCAACGACCGCCACAGCGGCGATCCATTGCACCCCTATCGGGAAGACCTCCGCGGCTTGGCCTGCTGCAGCCTTGGCGGAAATGCCCAGGACGGCGTACACGTGGTCGACCGCCAGCCCCAGCAGCACCGAACACACCGCTATGGATGCCAAGTAAATAACCGTCGCTCGCTTGCCCAACGTCCCCAGCAGCACCGTCATCGAGGCCATGTTGGTCGCCGGCCCCGCCAGCAGGAACACCAGGGCAGCGCCCGGGCTCACCCCCTTTAGGATCAGGGCCGCCGCGATCGGGGTCGAGGCCGTGGCGCAGATGTAAAGCGGGATGCCGACCGCCAGCATCAGCAGCATGGCCGGCAAGCCCGAGCCGAGATGGCGGCTGAAAAGGTCCTCGGGGACGAGAACGGTGATCAGGCCGGCCAGGAGCAGGCCGAAGAAAAACCACGGGGCCATGTCGCCCCAGAGGTCCGTGACGGCGAATTTGAGACCGGCCCGCAACTTCTCAGTGAAGCGGTGATGATTGCGGTGGTCCTCCGGGTCGCAGCCTACGCCGTCGCAGCACCCGTCCACCGGGCAGGTCAGGTCCGGGATGGCGGGCGCGGCGCCCTTGCGGTAGCTGAAAAGGTTCTCGGCTACCCCGGCCACGAAGGCGGTGATAAATGCCGAGGCCGGCCGCGCCACGGTCATGACCGGGTCCATCATGGCCCAGGTCACGGCGATCGAATCCACGCCGGACTCCGGGGTCGAGATCAGAAATGCGGTGGTGGCCCCCTGGGTGGCCCCTTGTTTGCGCAGCGACACGGCTGCGGGCAGCACGCCGCAACTTCAGAGCGGTACCGGCACGCCGATCAGGGCCGCCTTGAACACCGACGAAAAGCGGCCGCTGCCCAGGTGGCGGGCGATGGAGTTCGGGTTGAGAAACACCCTGAACAGCCCGCTCACCACCAGCCCGAACAGGATGTACACCGCCGCGTCCAACAGCAGATGCCGCGATTCGCCCAGTACCTTAAGTATAAACTCCATGAATTAACCCTTCAAATAACTTCATTTCATTTTTTAAAACCTTATCTGCTGCTTCGTCATTCACGCACATGCCTCAGCCCGATGTCAAGAAGCAGCACCACATGCTTGTCGTCAAGCGCATAATACACCACCTGCCCGTCGCGCCGCGTTTTCACCAGCGCCAGGTCTTTCAAACGCCGCATCTGGTGCGAGACGGCCGACTCGCTGATGCCCGTGAGGGCCGCCAGGTCGCAGACGCACATCTCTTCCCGGCGCAACGCCATGACGATCTTCAACCGGCTGGGGTCGCCCAGCACTTGATAAATGGTCGCCAGCCGCTGCAGCTCGTCCCCGGGGGAAGCTTCACGCCGGGCCGTTTTGACCCGGTCCGGGTTCACAATACGCAAAGGCATACTGTTATCTTGGTCCATGGCTAATACCCCTGCGAAAGTTTGTTTGTGATTGAACATATGTGCATACATTACGCCTTCAAGAGCCTCTGTCAACCGATGTGCCCCCCAAAAAGACCGGCGCCGGAAATCCTAAACCAACTGAGGGGTGTGAAGGTTAGAGGCGTGCTGTGTTATTGGGCGGTTAGGGCGCTCTGAATGAGTGGTGTGCAGACGGTGTCCATCGGCATTGTAAATTGACCCACCCCCAATCATAGAAAGTTTCAGTCAAAGCCCTTCCTGAGCAATCGTTTCAGGAAGACCGATGTTTCATCCTTGATAATCATACTTGATTGGTCTATTTTTTTCTTGCCAGCCACTCACAAACAGCATATAAGCGAAGCACGTTAATGCAACTCTTTTGATTGCGCCATGAAAGGCACTCACCGGGAGGCTGAATTGGTTTGTGCAGGCTGTAACGGAAAAGGGTATGTGGTTGCAAAAGACCGCGAATTGGTTTGCAATGAATGTCAAGGCCGGGGCGAATATCTTCTTGTCGATGGCGACAAACATCATAAGCAGGGATTTAAAGAAGCTCATGAACCCCGCTAACACTTAAGCAACTCGCACTCGCACTTCAATTTCTTCCCAATCCGCTCTTCCATCGTGTCTCGAGCCTTTAGAAAATCATATTGTCTGCCGGGGGATTGAACGGCGCCGCATTTATCGTGCTGACTCGGATCAGCAGGATTTTTTCAACCGACCCGGACGAATTCTCAGCAAGACCCGAACGACCTTCTCCAGCTGGGCACTCCTGCCGAACCATTTCCACTTGAATCCGCTGCGGGCAAAGATGGTATCGTCGATGGCGGAGCTGTACCATTATGAGTTCTGCGGGCATGGGGTCATTTTAAGGAAGCCTCAAACGGAGTGGCAGGATGTCGACAAGCTGTTCGGGATGAGTGGTGTGCAGACGGCGCGCTGGTTGGGCATCGGCCAACCCACCGTGCAGCGGTCGGTTGTTCGGGGAGAAAATATGGCGCGAGAGTTAAGCCTGGTGCATTTTCTTTAATAAAGCATTAAAGCAAGACCATCCCATGTGTCGAATGTCCGGATTAACTGCACTCTGTCCAAGGGCAGGGTTGAGTGGAGATCATTCCGCTCCTTTTGCTTGACAATGTCAGATGCAAAATTTAGTTCTATTGATGACCGCGGCTGGAAGCGACTGCCATATCTTTAAATCGACCTCATTATCAAATGGGGCATCGCAAGACGCCGTTACCGTTTTTTTACTGAACCATCATTGCCGAGTTGTAACACAGAGGTGAAAACCCGATGGCTGAATTCACTCATCTTGACGACCAGGGCCGCGTGCGCATGGTGGACGTGACCGACAAGGCGGCGACCGTGCGCACGGCGACGGCCGACGCAGAGGTCCGCATGCGGCCGGACACTTTCGAGCTGATCCGCGACCAGAAGGTCAAGAAAGGCAACGTCCTCGAAACCGCGCGGATCGCCGGCATCATGGCCGCCAAGCGGACCTCGGGCCTGATCCCCATGTGCCATCCCCTCAACATCACCCATGTCCAGATCGACTTTCTCCCCGACGAAACGCAGCATGCCATCGGCATCCGGGCGAGCGTGCGGGCGCTGGACCAGACCGGGGTAGAGATGGAAGCGCTTACCGCCGCCTCCTTGGCCGCGCTCACCATATACGACATGTGCAAGGCCCACGACCGGGAGATGACCATCACCGGCATCCAGCTGATCGAGAAATGCGGCGGCAAGAGCGGAACTTACAAGCGCCGTGCCGACAAATAGAAAAATCCCACCCGGTAGGATGGACAGGATTTCCTGATTGCGAGGCTCTGGTAAACATCCTGAACATCCTGTTTGGCCTGTCTAATCTTGGTTCAAACGAGCCCTATGAAAATGTCGAAACCCACTAATCCGCTTCATCGCCTGCCCATCCATGAAACATGCGGCCTCGCTCTCGTTTCCGTGCTGGCGCTTCTGTTATTCGGGTGTCCTGCGCCGCTCAAACCGCCCCCTGCGCCGCCCGGTGCAGAAGCACCGCCGCCGATGGTCCGCATCGAACCGTCCGCCTACCCGGATTTCTCGGATGACCTCGACTTCGAAGGCCTGGAGCATGGAATCAGCCAGAGCATCGTCTACCTAGCGGCACTGCCCCCCGGCCGCGAGTTTGAGTTCGGCCGCGACCGCTACACCGCCGGGCACCTTCTGCTCACCTTGCAGCGCTTCCAGAGCTTTGTCCGCACGCGACCGACCGGCGCCGATCTTCAAAAATACATCCGTACCTTCTACCGGGTCTACCAGTCCGTCGGCCGGGACCAGAAGGGCGAAGTTCTTTTCACCGGGTATTACGAGCCCCTACTCAAGGGCCGCCGCTCGACCAGCCCCGACTGCCGGTACCCGATCTACGGCCGGCCGGAGGATTTGCTGAGCATCGACCTGGGTGCTTTTGCCGAGAAATACAAGGGAGAAAAACTCATCGGCCGGGTCCAGAACGGCGGCGTCGTCCCCTACTTCGATCGCCGCGACATCGACGAAGCAGGCGCGCTTTACGGCAACGCCCAGCCGCTTGCCTGGGTCAACGATCCGGTGGAACTCTTTTTTCTGCACGTCCAGGGCTCCGGTCGGGTCCTCCTCGAAGACGGGCAGACCCTTGTGGTCGGCTACGACACAAGCAACGGCCGCCCCTACCGCAGCATCGCGCAGCTGCTGATCGAGGAGGGCCGGATCAGCCGCGAGGAAATGTCCATGCAGCGCATCAGGGACTACCTCAACCAGCACCCGGGAGAAATTCAGCGCGTGTTGAACCACAACCCGAGTTACATTTTTTTCAAGATTACGCCGGACGGCCCCCTGGGGTCCCTGAATGTCAAGCTCACGCCGGGCCGGTCCGTGGCCTTGGACAGGAGGATTTTTCCTGCCTCGGCACTGACCTTCGTCACGACGCAAAAACCGCTGAGCGACAGTATGGGCAAGATCACATCCTGGGTGGACTGCCGGCGCTTCATGCTGAACCAGGACACCGGCGGCGCCATCACCGGTGCGGGGCGTGCGGATCTTTTCTGGGGCAGCGGCCCCTACGCGGAACTCGCCGCCGGCCATCTCAAACACCCCGGCAAACTTTATTTTCTGGTGCTCAGGCCGGACGCGGCTTCGCCTTGACAGGATCAGCGGAAACCAGTAAAAATGGCTTGTTCGCCGCACATGCCCGAACGAGACGGATTCAACCGCGGGCGAAGCGGCGTCACTTTTTGGGAGATCGCCTATGTTTGGCATCGGCATGCCGGAGCTCATCCTGATCGCCGTGGTGGCGTTGATAGTTCTCGGCCCGAAAAAGCTTCCGGATCTGGCAAAATCCTTGGGCCGCGCCGTGCGTGAGTTCCAAAAAGCCACCACCGAACTCAAGGAAACCTTCCAGGTCGACAGCGAGATCTCGGAGGCTAAAAAAGCCTTCAATGAGTTCCACTCGGAAGTCAACAAGACCATTCAATCCGAAATCGAGGGTCCTGTAAAACCTGCCGCCGCGGAACCTCCGGCTTCCAGCGCCTTAACGGAACCCGTCGCCGTGGAACCCGAGGCTCTCGGACTCCCACCGGAACCGGCCGCCGCGGAATCACCGACGGAACCCTCTGCTACCGAAAAGCTGGAAGAGCTGAAAAAGGCCTTCGAGACCTGGAACGCTGAAAAATCCTCGGCCCCGAATGTTACGGAAACACCGCCGCCGCAGGCCCCGCCTCCCGCAGACAAGCCCAAGTCGGCCTGAGAATCGGGCCGCTCAACCCTGACAGGACGGAAAACCGAGGATGCTGCGCGAGGATGAAAAGCTGCCCTTCACCGCCCACTTGGACGAGCTGCGCTCGCGGCTTATCAAGAGCTTCATCGCCGTGGGCGTCGGTTTCCTCCTCTGCTACGGTTTTAAAGAGCAGCTGTTCGAAATCCTGGTCTATCCCCTCATCAGGGTCATGCCCGAGGGCGGCAAGCTGATTTTCACGGGGATCCCCGAAGCGTTCTTCACCTATCTCAAGGTCGCCTTCCTGTCCGGAATCATTCTGGCCAGCCCCGTGCTTCTCTACCAGTTCTGGATGTTCGTTGCGCCCGGTCTGTATCACAAGGAAAGACACCTGCTGGGGCCGGTTATCGCGATCACCTCTTTTTTCTTCATCGGCGGCGCCCTGTTCGGCTATTTCGTGGTGTTCCCCTCGGGGTTCAAATTCCTGCTGGGCTTCGGCACGGATTACATCCGCACCCTGCCCTCCATGCGCGAATACCTGAACTTCGCCACCAAACTGCTGTTCATCTTCGGGCTGTTGTTCGAGCTGCCCGTGGTCCTGACCTGCCTGGCCTGGCTCGGCATCATCTCGGCTGATTACCTGAAGCGCAACCGCAAGTACGCCGTGCTGCTGGCCTTCCTCGTGGCGGCGTTTCTGACCCCGGATGTCGTGTCCATGATCCTGATGGCCTTGCCCCTGATGCTCCTCTACGAAATCAGCATTTTCAGCGCCCGGCTGCTTGCCCGCAGAAAAGCCGCTGCGGACGCCTCACCGAAGACCGATTGACCGGAAGAGATCTTCGGCGCCGAAAAAAAGGCCGGAGAGAGGCATTGACAGCCGGACGGTTCCTTGGTAAAAAATCAGAGGGTTTTGAGTTGGGTAATGCTTTGGGCAAGCGGCAATAACCATAAACTCAAAGGGAGGCAGAGGGAGACGGTATGAGGAAGAAAATTGCAATTGCAGTGGTCGTTGCGGTGGCGTGCCTGTTCCTCGCAGGCGGCATCTACGCCAAGGTGGCCGATGTGTTGAAAATCGATATGAAGGGCTACGACAAGGTCACCAAGGGCGAGGTCCAGCTCAGCCACAAGAAGCACTCCGAGGAGTTCGCCAAGCAGTATGCGGACATTTACCCCAAGGGTTGCGGCGAGTGCCACCACGATGCCAAGGGCGAACCGCTGAAGGATTTGAAGGCCGACAGCAAGGTTCAAAAATGCATCGAGTGCCACAAAAAACCGGGCGAAGCCCCGAAGGGCAAGAATGCCCCCAAACTGGACAAGAAGCAGAAGCTCGAGTATCACGCCGAAGCGTTCCATGACAACTGCATCAGCTGCCACAAGGAATTCAACAAAAAATACGCTCCGAAGAAGGCGCCGGTGACCTGCAACGACTGTCACCCGAAGAAGGGTTGATTACTATCAGTCAATCAAAAAAGGCGGGCATCCTCAAGGATGCCCGCCTTTTTTAACAGCCTTTTTTCTCAGCGCCAAGCCTATCCACTCATCCTCTTCTGCACTCCACGTCGTTTCGAAAGACTCGCTTTCATACGCGCAAACAACTGCAGTGCGTTCTTCAACCCGGATACCGGACAACACTACGGCAGCCCCCGGCGGGGTCCAGGCCGCGATGGATGGGGCCAGACGCAGAAGGGTCGGAAGCCTCAGGTTGGCTGCGACTAATGCGAAAGGCCCGCTGATGCGCTCGACCGCGGTGTCGGAAACCATGAAGCGCGCATCCAGGTCGTTCAGACGGGCGTTTGCCTTGGCCTCAGCCACCGCGCAGGGATCGAGGTCGATGCCGATGCCGGCCTCAATGCCCAGCAGCACCGCCGCCATCGCCAGAACGCCGGTGCCGGTGCCGATGTCGAGAACACGGCTGCCCGGCTCGGCCGACGGTTTTTCGCAGCGGGTCAATACAAACTCGACCCCTCGCAAGGCGAGCCGGGTGGTGGGGTGCCGGCCGGCACCGAAGGACGCCCCGGGCATGACACGGATGACCACATCCTCAGGCCCGGAGGCGAAGACTTTTTCAGGCGGAATGAGAACGATGCGCTCGGCCACCCGCACGGGGCGGTCGAAGGACGGCTCGAGGAATGTCCGCCCGTGCTCATAGGTGTAAGCGAGTTCCCCCGCCGCCACCAGGTCGTGGATCGCCCTTTGCACCCGGTTCTTTTTGAGTTTCAAACGGCCGCCGATTTCCCTGATAATGTCGGCCGGCGGCAGGCGCCTGCCGCCGATCAGGCGCAGCACCCGGTTGCGGATCTCTTCAGCAGGATCTGCGGGAGCGGTAGGCGACGGCATTGCGGACCAGCGCGCTTGCCCATCCGGGGTTTCCCAGGGCGTGAATGTGGGTGTAGGTAGCGAGGACGTTTTTGTGGACGATGCCGTCGCGGTCGCCGTGGATGCCGACCCCGCGCCGCATTTTAAAAACGAAATCGCTCTCCGATCCGGACCATCTGAGCACACGGGAGTAGTGAAACTCGTGGCCGCGGACCTCGGTCCCGACCGGGTAGTAGGGGTTTTCGCCTTCCACGGTGACCACGGTGTAGCCGTGGCCCTGGGGCCGTTTGAACAAACCGAATGACAAGGGCAACACCCCTGCCATGGGGAAGCTTTTGCCCTCGAGGACCAACTCCTCGCCGAGATACATGAGCCCGCCGCATTCGGCGTAGACCGGAAAACCGCGCTCAACCAGCTCCCGCACGCGTCGGCTGAAACCGGTGTTGGCCGACAGCTCCTGGGCGTGGGTTTCCGGGAACCCGCCGCCGATGTACAGCGCGTCAACATCGGGCAGGGTGTCTTCCCGCAGGGGGCTGACGAACACGATCTGCGCGCCGGCGGCTTGCAGGGCTTCGATGTTCTCGGGGTAGTAGAACTGAAACGCGGAGTCTCTCAGGATGCCGATGCGCGCGGATGCCGGCCGGTCTTTCTCCGGCCCGGCCGCGGGCCGGTCGAGCTCCGATGAGCTGCAGGTGTCACCCATGGGCGTGGCCTCGCGGGCAATGCGGGCGAGGGCCTCGAGGTCTATGTGCCGGGCGGCGATGCGGCCTATGGACTGGATCGAGTCCGCGGCCCACCCGTGCTCGGGGGTGGGCACCAGCCCCATGTGTCGTTCGGGGAAGATCTGCCGGCCGAGCTTGGGCACCGCGCCGATGACCGGCACCCCGCTGTAGTGCTCTATGCTGCGCCGCAGGATGGATTCGTGACGCGATCCGGCCACGCGGTTGAGGATCACCCCGCGGATCGACACACCGGGTTCGAACTGCACGCAGCCGGAGATCACCGCGGCCATGGTGCGGGTGGTCTTGGTGCAGTCCACACACATCACCACGGGCGCCTTCAGCAATTTGGCCAGTTCGGCGGTGCTGGTGGCGCCGTCGAGGTCGATCCCGTCGTAGAGGCCGCGGTTGCCTTCGATGAGGGCGACGTCAAAGGACGGGGCGTGGATACAGAAGGAGCGCCGGATCAGGTCCGCGTCCAGAAGAAAAGTGTCCAGATTGTAGCAGGGCCGGCCTGCCGCTAAGGCAAGCCAGCCCGCATCGATATAATCCGGACCTTTTTTGAAGGGGGCGACGGTATGTCCCTGCCCGCGCAGCGCCGCGATGATGCCGATCGATACGATCGTCTTGCCCGAACCGCCGCGCAAGGCTGCGATGATCAGCCGGGGGAATTCCGTTTCACGAAGCTGCATCGATTGTCGTCGGGAGAGACCGAAAAGAAAACCGCCGAAAACCGGGCGGTTCTATTCTTCGTGCTCTGCAGCCGCCTGTTTGCCGGTCCCCTTAAGGCCGTACATGGAGGTGCTGCCGCTGGACCAGTACTCCAGCGTGCCGTCCGCCACCATGTCGTTGATCAGCTTCTTGGCCTCCCGCGGCTTCATCTCCAGGATCTCGGAGAGATCGTTGAAATAAAACTTGGACTTGTTCTTGAGCTTCTTGGTGAGTCCTTCAACTATCTTGGCCTTCGCTTCCGCGTACTCCATGGTTTACCTCTTTTCCTTAAAGTGAGGGGGCACCCTTGCCGGGTGCCCCCCATGCCATCCAGACGGATTAGAACTTGAACTGCGTGGTCTGGCGCCAGGTGTAGTAGGCCGGATCGCGGAAATCGTCGATCAGGTGGTGCGTGAACGGGATCTCGCATTTCTCGAAGAAGCGTTCCCACCCGATGCGCTCGGCCCATTCGCCGAGGCGCTCGTATTTCCGGGCATCTTGTGAGTAGACGTCGATCATCTTCTTGATGACCTGAGTGGTCTTGGTCCAGCGCGGGGCCTCGTTCTCGATGAAGGCCACGACGACCTTGGAGAACTTCGGCGCGGAGATCCGGTTGGACACCTTACCGCCCGCCATGATGACGATGCCGTCGCCTTCCTTGTCGGCCAGCGGCAAGGCCGGGCACATGGTGTAGCAGTTGCCGCAGAACATGCAGCGCTCGTTGTTGACGGCGACGCTGTTGACCTTCTGTCCGGCGATGTCCATCTTGGCCGGTTTGATGGCCGCGGTCGGGCAGGCGGCGATGGCGAGCGGAATCTCGCACATCTTGTCGAGGTATTCGTGGTCGATCATGGGCGGCTTGCGGTGGTAGCCCAGGATGGCGATGTCCGAGCAGTGCACGGCGCCGCACATGTTGAGGCAGCAGGCAAGCGACACCCGCATTTGAGCCGGCAGCCGCATCTTCTGGAAGTCCTCGAAGAGCACGTCCATGGTGGCCTTGACCGGGCCGGAGGCGTCGGTGGCCGGCGTGTGGCAGTGCATCCAGCCCTGGGTGTGAACGATGTTGGTGACCCCGGCGCCGGTGCCGCCGACCGGGAACTTGAAGCTGCCGCCCTTGAACTTGCGGCCGGCCAGGTCCTTGAGCAGCGGCTCGACCTTCTTCTCGTCGTCCAGCAGGAACTCGATGTTGTTGCGGGTGGTCCAGCGGACATAGCCGCCGCAGTGCTTGTCGGCGATATCGGCAATCTCTTTGATGAGCAGGGTGCTCATGAGGCGCGCGCCGCCGCAACGGACGGTGAAAATCTTGTCCCCGGACTCGGCCACGTGAACCAACACGCCGGGCTTGAGGATTTCATGATACAGCCATTTGCCCTTGTTCTTGGCAATGACCGGCGGATAGAATTCGTCGTATTTGCGCGGGCCGATGTCCGTGATGCGGTTTTTCATCGGCTCTTTGGGATCGTATCCAGATGAAATGAATGCCATAGTTCGTCCCCCTTATCTGCGATGGTATTTTCTGAATTCGTTGACGTCGCGCGACCAGCCGCCCTCGACCTCTTCTTCCTTCCAGAAGATGTAGGGGTTTGATCTCGGCTCTTTCACATGGCGCGCATCGGGCGCAATGCCGGTCACTTCCAGCATTTTCTGGAAGCCCTGGCGCTTGATCAACTCGCCCAGGCGCTCGCGGTTCTTGCCCTCTTCCATCCACCAATCCCAGATCTTCTCGATGACTTCCTTGATCTCGTCGTACGGCTCTTCCACCTTGACGAAGGGGACCAGCAGCGAACCCATCTGGGCGCCGTCGAGAATGGGGGCCTTGGCACCCACCAGGATGGAAAGACCACGGTCTTCACCGATCCTCAGGGCGCGGGGCATGACGTTGATGCAGTGCATGCAGCGGTTGCATTCCTTGCTGTCGATCTTGAGTGTCTTGCCTTCCATCCACATGCATTCGGTGGGGCACAGGTCGATGACCTCTTTCTTGATGTCGAATTTGCCCCAGTCACGGTCTTTGTGGGCGCCGGCATTCGGGGCGAATTCACCGCCGATATAACCCTGGACCGCTTCCTGATCGATGCGGATGTCGTCGCGCCAGGTGCCGATGAAGGACATATCGGCGCGGGCGATGGAGGCCACACAGCAGTTCGGGCAGCCGTCGAACTTGAATTTGAACTTGTACGGAAAGGCCGGGCGGTGCAGCTCGTCCTGGTAATCGTTGGTCAGCGTGAAGCACAGCGCCTGGGTGTCGTAGCAGGAGTATTCGCAGCGGGCTTCCCCGATGCAGTCGGAGGGGGTGCGCAGGTTGGAGCCCGAGCCGCCGAGATCCTGGTTCATCTTGTGGGTCAGCTCGAAGAAGATTTCCTCCAGCTGCGGGGTCGTGGTCCCCAGGAAAATGATGTCGCCGGTGGACCCGTGCATGTTGGTGATGCCGCTTCCGCGGCGGTCCCACAGGTCGCAGAGCTCGCGCAGGTAATTGGCGGTGTAGAACTTGCCGCCGGGCTGACTGACGCGCATGGTGTGGAAATGGGCCACACCCGGGAATTCCTCCGGCATGTCGCAGTAGCGGCCGATGACGCCGCCGCCGTAGCCGAAGACGCCGACGATGCCGCCGTGCTTCCAGTGCGTGCGGCCGTGCTTGTAGGTGAGCTCCATCAGGCCGAGAACGTCGTCAACCACGTCGACCGGAATCTGGTAGTCGACTTTGGCTGCTGTTTTCGCGCGATGTTCGGCCAACTCTTTCAGGTCCGACACAAAGCTCGGCCACGGACCACTTTCCAGCTGGTCCAGCATAGGGGTTTTGTGTTTTGCCATTATCTACCTCCGTGTGAGTTGATGATTAAGCACCTGGAAACGCAACGACCGCAGGAAACACAGGAAAGACCGGCTCACCTCCTCTCTCGATCCGCTGAATTTTCGGTTTTGATGTATGCTTATCCGGGGGGAATATCTGTAAAAAATCAAGGTGAAGCTATAGAATCAAATGCGGCGCTTGTCAATAAAAAAGCGGTTTTCCAAGCCTCTTCGCGGCCTGGAAATCAGAGGGGTTAGATGCATACCTTATCTTGCGGCTTTCAGTGAAAACAAGGCTGCATCTTGTGAGAATCCCAGCCGGCTATGAACCACCGCCAAAATTTCAGCATGTTCTTGGAGATGATTTTCCAGCAAGAGACGCTCCGGGCTGCCCTGTGGAAAGACGGTAGACGCGATTTGCCTGCACATTTCCAGAAGGTCCTCTGCGGAGCAGGCCGCGAGGTAGCGCCTGAAAAGCCGGTCCAGCGGCAGCGGCAATTCGAAAGGAGCCGGTTTTTCCGCAAGGGCGGCCAGCATCCCGGTCACCGTCGCCTCTACGGCCACCGGGTCGGACCAGGCCATGTCCCCGGTCCCGTCCAAGCGGTCCAGGCGGGTGCGAATGCCGAGGTTCAGCAGAAAGATCAAGAGGGTTTCGAGGAGGGTCTTGAGGTCCGGGCACGCATCGCCTGCTTCCTGGCGGGCCCGGAAAAGGGGGCGATAGTCCCGCACCGTGACCAGGCGAACCTCGGGCCGGCTTCCGCTCACCTTTACCACAAAATCCCCCGCGGCGTGATGCCAGGCCCCGATAGCTTCAAGCGTGGTGAGGCTGAAATAACAGGTCAGTATCCGGGCGACTTCGTGATAGACCGCACGGGTCTGGCCTGGGTCCAGATGGCGGTGCCCGGTTTCGGCATCCCAGAGGATGATCGACGGCTGCGTACCGGCGGCGCTCCGTGTCAGGTGAAACTCGTGAAAGCCCGGGAACCATTGCCCCAGAAACAGGTCTATCGATCGGCCGTTCCCGGCATCCTCCGTGCCGGCGGCGTAAACCTCCGGCACATACGACCTCGGGAATTCCTGGTTCAGCTTTTTAAGGATGGCATATTCCTTGGGCAGGAGCGCTCTTCCCGCCGCGGACACTGCGACATTGACCACCCAGCAGAAAGGCTTGCCTCCGATGACCGCCTCCACCCGGCCCGGGTGGTAGTACTCACCGTGCTTGGCCAGAAAAATGCGGAAGGACGCCGCAGCGGCCGCTTCCGCCCCCCAGCGTTCCAGGCAGTCGTCCATCGCCTTGCGCCCGGTTCCTTCGAGAAACGACCGCACCGCTTCAAAATAACCCCCGACGGATAGGGGCACGTCTGAGGCTGGCCGAGATGAACCCGTGCAAAACGTCCGGCTCAGCGGCAGGGGCTGCCGCCACAAGGGTTGTTCCGGCGTGGCCGGCTGGTCGAGGGTTTCAAGAAAATACTCAAATCGAGGCGTTGTCCTCGACCCCTTTGACCCGCGGCCCCTTGGACCCTTCATTTCAATTTCGCCCGGTGCTCGTCGATTTCCTGGCGGATCGGGGCAGCCACGTCGAAGCCCAGGGCAACGGCCTTATCACAGTGCTCGATGGCCAGCGCGAATTCCCCCTTCTCCAGGTAAGCAATGGTCAGGTTGTTGTGGGCCGGTGCGAAATCCGGGGCGAGTTTGATGGCCTTCTGATTGGCGGCGATGGCTTCCTCCACCAGACCCTTCATGAGGTAAGCGTTGCCCAGGTTGGCGAAGGCCTGGACATAACGGAAATTGAAAGTGGTGGCGCGTTCAAAATTCTTGATGGCCTCATCGACGTTGCCGCGTTGCAACTCCACAAAGCCGATGTTGCCGTAGCCTTCAGAGAAACCGGGCCTCACCTGGACCGCCTTGCGGTTGAAGTTCAAGCATCCGTCCAAGTCCCCTCGGTTCAGGCAGATCCCGCCCAACAGCACGTAGGCTTCGGCCAGGTTCGGACTGCATTCCAGGGCCGCGTGCAGCTCTCGCTCCGCCTCCTCCAGTCGCCGCTGTCCCACATACCCGACCGCCAGGTTGTAGTGAGAGTTGCCGCAATCGGGGTTCTGGTCGACGGCCGATTTGTGCACGGAAATATATTCCTCAACGTCCTTGGGCTTGTCCATCCTTTTTTCCTCACATTCCATTTTGACTTTGTTGCAGCCGTTTAATGATGCCGGCTGTTTTTGTTGATATATCCCCGACCCATCCGCGGATTTTTTTGCGGATACGGTAACCCCCAACGGTTGTCAAGTCAAATTCCCGCCGGCGGCGGTAATTTTAGTCCATGTTTTTGCTTGACATCGCTTGGGCTTTTCTTTACCAAGCGAGTCAGGAAGAATCTTCCATTTTCCCATCTCTCAACACACGGCGCTGCAGCATACCCAAACTCAAGGCGCGCGAGTTTCCTGCGGCGCAGGCGCACTTCAACACGCCGCAGTGAATGCAGGGCGAAGCGCAACGCAGGGATGGGGCATCTTACGAAGCCATCCAGGGGGAAAACATGAAAGCCGGGTGCTACACCGCACTGATCACCCCGTTCAAGGCCGATGCCATCGACTGGAAGGGTCTGGACCAGCTGATCGACTTCCAGATCCAGAACGGCATCACAGGGATTCTCGCCGTCGGGACCACGGGAGAAAGCCCGGTGCTCAACTGGAAAGAGCACAACGACGTGACTGAAAAAATCGCCCTCAAGGCCAAGAACAAGTGCATCTGCATCGCCGGCACCGGCAGCAACAACACCCAGGAGACTCTCGAGGGAACGCGGCATGCGGTGAAATCCGGCGCCCAGGGGGTGTTGCTGGTCGACCCTTATTACAACGGGCCGAGTTCGCTCGAAATCCGGCGCGAATACCTCGCCCCCGTCGCCAAGGCCTTCCCCCAGATCGACATCATTCCCTACGTCATTCCCGGCCGCACCGGGACCCAACTGCTGCCGGAGGACATCGGACTGGCCTACCGGCAGTACCCGAACATCAACACGGTCAAGGAGGCCACGGGCAGCATTGAAAACATGCGGCGCACCCGGGAATGCTGCGGTCCGGATTTTACCATCCTCTCCGGCGACGACCCCATGACCGTCGAAATGATGACCGACCCCACGATCAAGGCGGCGGGGGTGATTTCGGTCGCCTCCAATGTAGCGCCCAAAGCAGTGGCGGAGATGGTGAGCCTGCTCATTGCCGGCCGAAAGGCCGAAGCCCAAGCCCTGGCTGCCAAGCTCGAGCCGCTCTTCAATCTCGTGACCGTCAAAACCACCGAAAAAACACCTTACGGCGAGGTGACCTGCCGAGCACGCAACCCGCTCGCCTACAAGACGCTCATGGCGATCCTGGGGATGCCCTCGGGCGGCTGCAAGCCGCCGCTCGGCAAGATGAGCCGCAACGGTCTCGCCAAGGTGCTGGAGGCCGCCCGCACCATGCAGCGCACGGCGCCGGAGATTCTCAAACCCGTCGCGGACTTCTTCGGGGTTAAGATCGAGGACCGGCTGGAAAACCCGAAGTACTGGGAAGGGCTCTGCTACGCGGACTATTAGTCCTTTTGAACATTTGAAATTGTTTCGAGTTTCGTGATTCGAATTTCGAAGCTGATTGCAGCTTATCCGGGTTGAGCAAAGGCGCTCAGCCCTGCTTTTGCTCCGCCGTCTTGGAATCGCCCTCCTTGAAGAGCAATCCCTTCAGCCACTTCAGCCCGAACTCCAGCAGGGCCACCTCATCGTTTTTTATACTATCCAGAGTCTGCGCATCCGCCGGGTAGCGTTTGAGGAACGAGCTTTCGAACACGAACGTGCGGAACTTGTCGATGTTGTAGCTTGCCAAGAAAAACATCTGCTTGGTCTTATCGGTCCAGAGCATGTTCGGCGGAAAAGACCGCTTGCGCACGATGAGATCCGCCCACTGGGCGTTGATCCGGTCGTGGACGTCGACCCCTTGATCCTGGCGCCACTCCAACACGGTCCAGGATCTGTCCTCAGCGAAGCCGAGGCAGTGGGCTTCCCGCACCATGAAGAAAAACTCCTCGCCGGCCGGGTCGTCCTTGTAGGCGAGGGAGGCGACTCCCAGAGGATAATAGCGGCAGGAGGTCGGCCGATCCTCGTAGACCATGCATCCCTCAGGCTTGACGAAGGGACAGGCTTTTTTTTCGGTCTCGGCGTTTTCTTCCTCCAGCAGCTTGAGGGTCACCACGGGAACGTCGGTCTTCTCGAGCATCTGCAGCTCGGTGTAAAGAGACAAGAACTGCTCGGAGGAGAGCCCCAAGCGGTTTTTCAGGCGAATGATGTCGTAGGGGGTGAGAATGATGTTGATGCCGCGGCAACACTGCGTGAAGCACTTCACGTCCTTGTGGCAGCGAAAGGTGAATCGGCTGTCCGGGCCCAGCCGCAGCGGCTGAATCGGCCCTTTGCTGAGTTGTTCCATTGGAAATCCTTAACAGGTGGTTGCGTGTTGAGGTTCGGTGGGTTGGCCAATCGGGAGTCTCGGTATTCAGCCGGATACCCCTGATCCATTGAATCCTCGAACCATTTTGGCTCCCTAGCGTAATTACCCCACATCGGCCGGCCAAGTCAACGCCGGCCGTCAATTTGATCTTGATTTTACCGGAAAATCTAATGTATCGTTAAATTTACGCTTTTGATCACCGCAGGAGGGCGCCGGGAGTATTTCGGCGCATCCCACCCGATCAAGCGAGAGTCAACCGACCGTCGAGGAGGAAGTAATGAAGCTGTCCGTCACTCTGGCCAAAACGCCCAAACCCAAGCCTGATGAGACCAAGCTGGGCTTCGGCACGAAATTCACCGATCACATGTTCAACATGGATTATGCCCCTGACAAGGGCTGGCACAATCCCCGCATCGAGCCTTACGCGCCGATCGGCATGGATCCGGCAACCATGGTTTTGCACTACGGCCAGGGCGTGTTCGAAGGGCTCAAGGCCTACCGCACGGCCGCCGGACGCATCCAGCTCTTCCGGCCGCAGGACAACTTGCGGCGCCTGAACCGTTCCAATGACATTCTGTGCATCCCCCGCATCGATGAGAGCTTCGGCCTCGAGGCGTTGAAAGAGTTGATTAAAGTTGAAAAAGACTGGGTGCCGCGGGTGCCGGAGACGTCGCTGTACATCCGGCCGACCATTGTTGCCACAGATCCCTTCCTGGGGGTGCGGGCCTCCCACACCTACCGATTCTTCATCATCCTCTGCCCCGTCGGCGCTTACTACCCCGAGGGGTTCAACCCGGTGAAGATCCTAGTGGAAAAGGAGCACGTGCGCGCCGTACCCGGCGGCACGGGCGAAGCCAAGACCCTGGGCAACTACGCCGCGAGCCTGCTGGCGGGACAGAAAGCCCACGATGCCGGCTTCACTCAGGTGCTGTGGCTGGACGGTGTCGAGCGCAAATACATCGAAGAAGTGGGCTCCATGAACATCTTCTTCGTCATCGACGGCGAGGTGATCACGCCGGCGCTTCAGGGCAGCATCCTGCCCGGCATCACGCGGGATTCGGTCCTACAGCTGGGGCGCATGTGGGGCCTTAAAGTGGCCGAGCGCCGCATCGGCATCGACGAGGTACTGCAGGCCGGTGAAAACGGGAAGCTCCAGGAGGTCTTCGGTTCAGGGACGGCTGCGGTGGTCTCGCCGGTTGGCCTGATCCAGTATGGCGATCGGCAGGTCACGGTCGGCAACGGCCAAGTCGGCGCCCTCGCCAAACGCTTCTACACCGCAATCACCGACATTCAGTACGGACGCGCTGCAGACCCCAAGGGCTGGATCGTCCCGGTCGCTTGAAACGGAAGGAGCGTTGCATGCGGCAGCCGGGAATGACCCCTCATCTGGCGGAGTTCTCTGCCAAGATGGCTAATGCGGGACTGAGCCCGCTGGTCATCGACACGTTTGCCCACTACTACCGCCGGCTGGTGGGAGGCGAGACCGGGCTGATCCACGACGCGGACATCCTCCCCATCCAGCCGCATGAGATTCCAAAGGCCGCCGAGCTGGGCGGGTATGCGGCGGCCGGCCGGCACGCGTTGGGCCAAGCGGTGCGCATCGTTTTGAACGGCGGGCTGGGGACCTCCATGGGGCTCGTCGGCCCGAAATCCCGGCTCAAGGTCAAGCAAGGGCTTTCGTTCCTGCAGATCATCCTGCGCCAAGCCGAGCTGAGCCAGTGCCGGCTGGCCATGATGAACAGCTTCAACACCCACACGGATACGCTTTCGGAAGTCACGAGGCTGAAACCATCCCGGCCTCCGCTCTTTTTCCTGCAGCACAAATTCCCCAAGATCCTGCAGGGGGAGCTGACGCCGGTCAGCTGGCCCCCCAACCGCGAACTGGAGTGGAACCCCCCCGGCCACGGCGATGTTTACGCCGCACTGTTCGCCTCCGGAATGCTTCAGAAGCTTCTGGAGGAGGGCGTGCGCTATGCCTTTATCTGCAACTCGGACAACCTGGGCGCCGGCATCGACGAAAGCCTGCTCGGCTATTTCGCCGAAAAGCGGTTTCCCTTCATGATGGAGGTCGCTGAAAAAACCCCCTCCGACATCAAAGGCGGGCATCTCGCCCGCCATCGGAACGGCCGCCTTGTCTTGCGCGAGGCGGCCCAATGCCCCAAGGAGGAAATCGCCGCCTTCCAGGACATCCGACGCTACCGCTTCTTCAACACCAACAACATCTGGGTCAACCTGGAGTTCTTGAAGGACCTCATCCACAGGCACCGCTTCGTCGACCTGCCGATGATCGTCAACCCCAAGACGGTGGACCCGCGCGACGAAAAAAGCCCCCCCGTCTACCAGATCGAGACCGCCATGGGATCGGGGGTTTCGCTCTTCGAGGGCGCCGCCGCCGTCAACGTCCCGCGCGCACGCTTCCTGCCGGTCAAAACCTGCAACGACCTCCTGGCCGTGCGCTCGGACTGCTTTGTCTACTCCGAACGGGAGGGCCTGAAACTCAACCCCGCGCGCAAGTCCGCCGGAAGGACCGAGGCGATCAAGATCAAGCTCGATTCGAAATATTACGGGAAGTTCGATCTGCTGGAAGAGCGGTTCAAAGAAGGCGAGCCCTCCCTGGTGGCATGCGACGCGCTTACCATCCACGGCGATGTGCGCTTCGAAAAAGGGGTCGTGATCCGCGGCGCGGTCACCATCACCAACCCCGGCCCCGCCCCGGCGGTGATCAAGGTCGGAACGGTGATCGACCGGGACCTGGTCTTATAGATAGACCGTAAGGGCTTTCACCTGCAATTTCCATTGTTGAAAATTCGGAGTGCTCATCCGAATTTAATTCCCATCCTATTCCCGGCGGCGCGTCAGGTATTTGATGAGCACCTTGTCCGAAGCGCCCGGGGCGACCTTGAGGGAAGCGGGTTGGATGGCGAGTGCGGCCTCAAGGACCCCCACGTCCCGAAGCCTGTCGAGCGGCACCTTTTCCGTGTAAATGGTCTGGATGTTCTCCAGCACGCGCTTGCTGCCGACGATTTCGACCCGCTGGGGCTCAACCGCGGCCTCCGCCAAAACAATGTTTTCGGGCAGCCGGCCTGCCCAGTCGATCTGAATGGGCAGCTCCTTTCTTACCGTGACATCCAGATCCACGACGACATTCTGCGGCGCTACATCCTTAAGCACGATGCCGGGCGGAAGGCTGATGTTGTTGGAGGTGATCGCATAGGTGTTCTGCCCGGCGGTGGAGTTGCTTAAGTCCAGACGGACCCGCACCTGTTCCGGCCGGATGGACTTGATCAGGGTGCCCGAGCCGCTCAGGTTCAGCCGAACCGAATTGACCGAGGCGTGGACGATCTCCATGTTCGGGTCGCGGTTCTGGTATTCGATGGGGACGTCGAAGGTCACCATGGTTTCCAGCCCGCGGGAGATGCTGAACCAGAAGCCGGCGATGAACAGCAGCGACACCAGGGCGGCGGTGGTGACCTCGAGCCGTTCCTTCTTCGCCTGGGGGCCGTCGGTCTCGCTGATCCCGAAATGCTCCTCAAGCTTCTGGATCAATTTGCGCCGACCGCCGATTTCCCTCAACCGCGACCCTTTGGCCAGGCTCACCTCGCCGCGCTCTTCGGAAACGACGACCACCATTGCATCGCTGCCTTCCGCAAGGCCAAGGGCGGCACGGTGCCGCGTTCCCAGATGGGACGGAAGATCGTCCCGCCGCGACAGAGGCAGAATGGCACCCACCCGCGAAACCCGGTCGCCTTCGATGACCGCCGCGCCGTCGTGGACGGGGTTGTCCGGGAAGAAAATGCTCAGGATCATTTCCCTGGAGATATCCCCGTTCCAGTCGATGCCCCCCTGAATCAGTTCGTGAATGTCCTCATCGCCGGGGATGACGATGAGCGCGCCATGGTTGCGCCGGGCGAGTTCAAAGGCGCTGTCCGCGATGACGTCCACGGGTGCGACCCGGGTCTTGGCGGAGAACCCCCATAGAATCGTCTTGAGGTTTTTGGCCTGCAGCACACTGCGGATTTCGTTGCGGAAGACCACGACGATGATCAGCGCCGCTACCGCCACAATGCCCTGGACCACCCAGCTCGTGACAATCAGGCCCATGTAGCCGGCGATCTGCTGGAAAAACCACAGCATGGTGAGGCCGATCAGGACCCGGAAGACGTAGGTGCCGCGAAACAGCACATAAAACCGGAACAGGATGTAGCTGTTCAAACCGATGTCGACCACATCCTGCCACCGGAACCCCTCAAAAAAACGAATCAGGTTTTCCATCGGGAGCTAATCCGTCACGCTGAAGCGGAGCGTTTTAAGGAGCCGGCCGCCGGCATCGCTGATTTCCACACGCCAGGGTCCCCGGTCCGCCTCCCGCAGCTGGATGCTGCTGTAAGTGCTCCAGCGCGGCTGTTTCAGGGAAAGCCGGATGCGGGCGCTGGGCTTGTCGCGAAAAAACCAGTGGTGGTAGACGACGGTGTCCTCGGCGATCTGATCAAAGAGGGTGTAGCAGTAGATCTTGCCCGTCGAAATCGAAAAAGCCACGGCGGTGTTGAACGGAATCCCGTCCTTCATATCTTCGCAGACGAGGGCCTGAACCAACGAGAGCCGGATGGCCGTGGGGCCGGATGCACTGCGCGGCGGTGATTGGGGGTGGGCGTCACTTCCCCCCAGCACCGCGATGCAGACGGCTGTGAGCAACGACAGACAGCTTTTTCGAAGCAACTCGTTTCTCCTTTCGCCGACGGTCATCGGCGGCACGATCCGCATTCCATTGACCTGCAGACGCGGCAGGCTCATCTATTGAGCTTAGCGTGCTTTTCTGATTTTTCAAGAGAATTTCGTAATAATTGCCGCTTTTTTCTCCAACGATTCTAAGGTATGCTGTAACCTGAACCTTCTGCTGAAAACGTTTTGAGGATTTATCGATGCAGCATTCCGACGCCCTTATCCAGGACCCCGTGCCCGGGACAAACACGGTCCGCTTCTGCGGCGATGTTCTGACTTTTACGCTGACGGTCCCGTCCGGGATGAAGGGGGCCGCCTGGATCCGCACCAACATCGGCCACGCGGCCGTGACCCGCACCGAGATCATCCGCAGCGTTCATCTTCAGGAAACGCCCCTGGGACGGGACTGGTTCGACACCGCCATGCGCCGGGTCTCCGAAAACCGTTTCGAAATAAGGCTCGCCCTCTGTGAGGTGGGTCATTTCGAAGCCAAGTGCTTCTTTCTTCAAGAAGGCGAGAGCTCACCGATCTGGCCGCCCGGAGCCAACAGTTGCGTGAACGTTCAGTCGTCGGAATCCTGCTGTGCCAACATTATTTACAACGCCTTCGTCCGCCAGTTCGGGGCTGACAAATCCGGGAAGAAACCGCTGCCAGCCCCCGGCGAGGAGTGCGTGCGGATGCTAGACGCCGCCCGCTACACGGTGATCCCGCCGTCTGGGACCTTTCGCGACCTCATCGCGGAGCTCGATTTCATCCTCGGCGAGCTGGGCTGTCGCATCCTCATGCTGCTGCCGATCCACCCCACGCCGACCACCTACGGCCGGATGGGCCGCTTCGGAAGCCCTTATGCGGCTCTGAGCTTCCGCAGTGTCGACCCGGCCCTGGCTGTTTTCGACCCCAAGGCAACCCCGACCGAGCAGTTCATCGAGCTGGTGGACGCCGTGCACCGCCGCAACGCCCGCCTGTTTCTCGACATCGCCATCAACCACACCGGATGGGCCGCCAACCTGCACACCAACCACCCGGAGTGGCTGGCGCGCACGGCCGAAGGCCGTATCGAAGTGCCGGGGGCCTGGGGTGTGCAGTGGGAGGACCTGACCAAGCTCGACTACCGTCACCAGGACCTGTGGCAGTTCATGGCGGAAGCCTTCCTCACGTGGTGCCGCCGTGGGGTGGACGGCTTCCGCTGCGACGCCGGTTACATGGTCCCCCACCCCGCCTGGCGATACATCACCGCCCGCGTGCGCGAGCAGTTCCCCGACACGACTTTCCTGCTGGAGGGGCTCGGCGGCAAGATCTCGGTCACCCGGCAGCTGCTCAACACCGCCAACCTGAACTGGGCCTACTCGGAGCTGTTCCAGAACTACGACCGCAGCCAGATCGAACGTTACCTGCCGGAGGCGATCGATATCTCCGTAACGGACGGCCTCACGGTGAACTTCGCCGAAACCCACGACAACCCGCGCCTGGCTGCCACCTCCCACGCCTATGCCCGCATGCGCACGGCCCTGTGCGCCCTGTCCTCCATTGCAGGGGCCTTTGGGTTCGCCAACGGGGTGGAATGGCTCGCCGCCGACAAGATCAACGTCCACGAGGCCATCCCCCTGAACTGGGGCGCACCGGTCAACCAGGTGGCGGAAATCCGCCGCCTGGCAACGCTTCTCAGGCTTCACCCCGCCTTTCACGACCGCACGGAGGTAAGGCTGATCGAACAGGGCGACGGAAACCAGTTGGTGATCCTGCGCCACCACCTGCCGACGGGCAAACGGCTGCTCGTGCTGGTCAACCTAGACCCGGACCGTCCGGTGCAGGCCGCGTGGAACCCGGAAGCGGCCGGGCTGCGGCAGTTGATGTACACTGATCTGCTCACGCAAACGCCGGTGGAAGTTCAGGAGTCAAACCGGTTGTTGAACTGCCCGCTGGCACCCGGACAGGTGCGCTGCCTGAGCCCGGACCCGGCCGACCTCGAGTTGCTGCAGACGGCGCCGGCCGATTCTTTCGCCGTACCGCCGCACATTGAACATCAGCGGCTCAGATCAAAGGCCTTGCAGGTGTTCACCTATTACCGGAATACCAAGGACATCGGCGACTTCGACCCTGACAGGGCCGCTGCCGAACTGAAAAGAGACCCGCTCGCCTTCTGTGCGCAGCTCAACTTCAGGGGACCGGAAAGCCATGTCGTCACCTGGCAGTGGCCGCGGGATCTCAGGCGCGAGGTCATGGTCCCGCCGGGTCATTTCTTACTGGTCAAATGCGGCTGCGCTTTCCGCGCGCGGCTGGTCGATAAAGACCGTACCCTGGTCGTTGAAACCGGGGTGCGAGGTGCCGACGGGGCCTTCTTCTGCCTGTTCGTTCCCTCCGTTGCCCCTCGGGGGCTCAAGCGCCTTTCGCTCCTGGTGGCCGCACATGAGGAAACAGGCTCTCGCCATGCGGAGGCCCGCATTCTGCTTCTGCCCCACGCCGAGGATGCCCGGGTGAAACGGGTGTTCACCCGCGCCGAACTGCTCAGGGAGCCGCTGCTCGTGCTCGGCACCAACGGCCGCGGCGCGATGCTGCGCACATCGGTCGCCTGGGGCGGACTCGCCAGCAAGTACGATGCCCTGCTTGCCGCCAACCTCGCCCCGGATTACCCCGAAGACCGCTGGGTCATGTTCACGCGCTGCCGGGCCTGGCTTCTTTACCAGGGGTTTTCCCAGGACATCAACCTGGACTGCCTCCAGGCGTTTGCCGCGGGCAACAGCGGCGGGGCGTTCTGGCGCTACAAGATCCCGAGCGGCCAGGGCGAGCATGTGCTGCTCACTATTGGGCTGGAGATGCTGCCCCAGCGCAATGCCGTCCGCCTGGCCTTTTACCGCCACCCGGCCGGTGCAGACCCGGCCCGGCTGGCGGATGCCACCCCGGTCCGGCTGATCCTGCGGCCCGACATCGAAAACCGCAGCTTTCACGACACCACCAAGGCCTTCACAGGCCCGGAGCAGCACTTCCGGAATTCGGTCAAGGCCGAATCCGGCGGCTTCAGCTTCCAGCCGTCCGCTCCATACCGCCTGCAAATGGAGATCTCGAACGGCCGCTTCGTGCCGGAATCGCAGTGGCAGTACATGATCCGCCATGACCAGGACGCCGAACGCGGCCAGGACCCGTACTCGGATCTTTTCAGCCCGGGCTATTTCGAAGCCCCGCTCACCGGCAGCCGGACCGTGAGCCTTCTGGCCGAAACCGGCCCGCCTCAGCCGCCCGCCGCCCCGCCGGCAGATGCATTGCTGCCCGAGCGCTCCCCCCTGGAGTCCAAAACGGCGGCGGGCCTACGCCCGATCGAGGTGCTCGAAAAATCCCTCGGCCACTATGTCGTCGACCGGGGCGGCCTCAAGACGGTCATCGCCGGCTACCCCTGGTTTCTCGACTGGGGCCGCGATTCGCTGATCTTTGCCCGCGGGCTCATCGCAGCCCGCCGTTTCGAAGACGCGCAAGCCGTGCTCAAGCTCTTCGGGCAGTACGAGGACCGGGGCACCCTGCCCAACATGATCCGCGGTGCCGACGCCGGCAACCGGGACACCTCGGACGCGCCCCTGTGGTTTGCGGTGGCTTGCTCGGAGCTGGCGGAGGCGGAGGGCGGCGAAAACTTTTGTAAAAGCGACTGCGGCGGCCGTACGGTGAAACAGGTCATCGTCTCCATTGCCCAGTCTTACATTGCCGGTACGCCCAACGGGGTCAGGATGGACCCGGACTCGGGGCTGATCTTCAGCCCGTCCCACTTCACCTGGATGGACACGAACTTTCCGGCCGGTAGCCCGCGGCAGGGCTATCCCGTCGAGATCCAGGTGTTCTGGAATGCGACCTTGAACTTCCTATCGCGCATCGATAAAAAAGACGGGCGCCGCTGGAAGGCGCTGGCCGAAAAGGTCCGGAAGTCGTTGATGACGCTTTTCTGGCAGCCGACCCTGGGCTGCCTCGCCGACTGCCTGCATGCCGCGCCGGGCCAGGCCGCCCGCCTTGCGGATGCCGACGATCACCTCCGACCGAACCAACTTTTCGCCGTCACACTGGGCGCCGTAAACGAACCGGAGCGTGCTCGGCAGATCCTCAAGGCCTGCGAGGAGCTTCTGGTGCCCGGCGCCATCCGCAGCCTCGCCGACAGGGCCGTCAGCCGTCCGTTGCCGGTGCATTTCAACGGCAACCTGGTCAACGACCCCCTCCGACCCTACTGGGGGCAATACAGCGGCGACGAGGACACACGCCGCAAGCCGGCCTACCACAACGGCACCGCCTGGACCTGGCCGTTCCCTTCCTACTGCGAGGCCTGGGCGATGACCTACGGCGAACAGGGACGGCAGACGGCGCTGGCCTGGCTCACAAGCAGCATCCGGTTGCTGGAGAGCGGCTGCCTCGGCCACCTGCCGGAGGTCATCGACGGAGACTACCCCCACACGACCCGCGGTTGCGAAGCCCAGGCCTGGGGGGCGAGCGAATGGGTGCGGGTGTGGCTGAAATTGACACGATCGCATGAACACCCAGAACCTGTTGATTTTTCTGGAATGAAGCTGTAGTTTGTATGGTTCATAGGTGCGGATACCGCATGATCGATTGACGAACCCTTCCTCGTTCCAATGGCGCCGACTGATACGTGCAAGCCGCGTTTACCTACAAAATTTCTTAAGGAACCGAACATACATCCATGCGAAACTTCAAATCCTATCAGGTGCAACCGAACATCCCGCCGAGCCTCACTTTCCTGGAAACCCTCTCACGGAACATGTGGTGGTGCTGGACCCGGGACGCCGTCGAGCTGTTCCGGCGCATCGACCCACGCCTGTGGGCCGAGTGCGGCCGAAACCCGATTCCGTTTCTCACCCGTGTCCCCCAGGCCCGCTTGGAGAAACTCTCCAAAGACACCAGCTATATCGGCCATCTGGAACGGGTGCACGGGCTGTTCGAGAAACGGGTGAACCATCCCGAAATCCAGGTCGATTTGCCCCTCGGCCCCGGCGAACACATTGCCTATTTCTCCATGGAGTTCGGCGTGCACGAGAGCCTGCCGCTTTTCGCCGGCGGCCTGGGGATCCTGGCCGGCGACCACCTGAAGGCCTCTTCGAACACCGGCTTGCCGCTGGTGGGGATCGGGCTCATGTATCGGCAGGGCTATTTCCGCCAATACCTCAACCACGAAGGGCTGCAGCAGGAGGCCTACCCGGAGACTGATTTTTTCAGCCTGCCCCTGCAGCGCATGCGCGATGCGGCCGGTAACGAAATCCGGGTGAGCATCCGCGGCGCCGAGGGGCCAATTCATGCAATTGTCTGGAAGGTCCTTATCGGCCGGGTGCCGCTTTTTCTGCTTGACACCAACATCCTGGAAAACCCTCCCGAGCACCGCGAGATCACTGCGCGTCTCTACGCAGCCGAATCCAAGATCCGCCTAGCCCAGGAAGTGCTTCTGGGGATCGGCGGGATGCGTGCCCTTCAGGCCATGGGCATAACCCCCAAGATCGTTCACATGAACGAGGGGCATTGTGCATTTGCGGGGCTGGAGCGCCTGGTCCAGCTCACCGAAGGGCAGGAAATCGACTTGCAGGCGGCCCTGCAGATCGTTCCGCGCACGACGGTCTTCACGACCCACACCCCGGTCGCTGCCGGCCACGACGAGTTCCCGGCGGACATGGTCAGGCCCTTTCTCAAACCCCTGGCCGAGAAACTAAGCGTATCGGAAAATGAACTGCTCTCCTGGGGCCAGGCCCAGGGTGCCCACGAAAATGGCCCGGTTTCCATGTTCATCCTGGGGGTGCGGCTGGCGGCCGCCTGCAACGGGGTCAGCAAGCTCCACGGCAGCGTCGCCCGCCGGATGTGGGCCCACATCTGGCCGGGCCGCCCGGTGGAGGAAGTGCCCATTGCGCACATCACCAACGGGGTGCACATCCCCACGTTCGTATCCCACGAATTGGGCGGCTTGCTTGACCGCTACCTCGGGCCCGACTGGTACCTGGGGTCCCAGCGGCCGGACAACATCCGACGCATCGAGGAAATATACAACGACGAGCTCTGGCGCGCCCACGAGCTGAACCGCTCGCGTCTGGTGCGCACCTGCCGTGAACAGCTCGTCATGCAGTATCAGCGCCGCAACGCCCCCCGCAAAGTGCTGGAAGCCGTGGACAAGGCGCTCGACCCGAATGTGCTGACCATCGTTTTCGCCCGGCGCTTTGCCACCTACAAGCGGGCGTTTCTGCTGATTCAGGACCCACAGCGGCTGGAGGCCCTCATCAACAGTGAAAAACACCCGGTGCAGTTCATTTTTGCTGGCAAAGCCCATCCCCGCGACAACGAGGGAAAGGATCTCATCCGACAGCTTTTCCAATTTGCCAACCGGCCCTCGGTGCGCGAAAAATTCGTCTTCCTGGAAAACTATGACTTGCATCTGGCCCGGCATCTCTTGCAGGGTGCAGACGTCTGGCTGAACACCCCCCGCCGGCCTTTCGAAGCCTGCGGCACCTCCGGCATGAAGGCGGCCATCAACGGGGCCCTCAACTTCAGCATTCTGGACGGATGGTGGTGCGAGGGCTACCGCGAGGGAGTGGGCTGGAGCATCGGCAACGGCGAGGAGTACGAAGACCACGCCTACCAGGATGCGGTAGAAAGCCAGGCGCTCTACAACATCCTTGAAAACGAGCTGGTACCCTGCTTCTACGACCGCAAGAAGGGCGATCTGCCCACCCTCTGGATTGAGAAAATGAAAGCGTCGATGAAGATGGCCATGGAAGGGTTTTGCAGCCTGCGCATGGTCACCGACTACGCCGAAAAGCTTTATGGCCCGGCGACCCGATGGTACGATCGACTGGTGGCCGACGGCGGCGCGGAGGCCAAGCGGCTCGCTGTCCAGCAGGAACGGGTGCGCTCGCTCTGGAAAGGCATCCAGATCGACCCGCCGGCACGGGACACTCGGGGGGTGCAGCGCGTGGGGGATGCTTTTCAGGTGACCGCCGAGGTGAGCATGGGTGGGCTGCGCCCGGATGAAATCGACATCGAGCTTTACTTCGGGTTTTACAAGAGCTTCTCGGAGCTCACCGACAGCCGCGTCATTCCCATGCAGGTGCTGGAGGACCGCGGCGCCGGCCGGTATCTTTACGGCTGCCAAATATCCTGCGAGGCCGCCGGCCGCTTCGGCTTTTCAGTGCGGGCGACACCGCACGGGGACACCTGGATCAAACTGACGCCGGGACTGATCACCTGGGCATCGGATTAATCACATGAAAGGAGGGGCGCCATGACAGCCCCGCGCCGCAACCCCAGAGTGCTGGTCGTGACCCCGGAGGTCACCTACCTGCCGGACCGCATGGGCAACCTTGCTTCCTTCTTTACTGCCAAGGCCGGCGGGCTGGCCGACGTGTCCGCGGCGCTGGTGAGTGCCTTATTGGACCAGGGGGCCGACGTGCATGTGGCGCTTCCAGACTACCGGTCCATCTTCAGCGACCGGTTGGTCCCCTTCTTGAAAGAGGAGATCACCAGCATCCAGCGCAAGATGCCGGACGACCGCGTCCACCTGGCGGAGGACCGGGCGTTTTTCTACATCAACCGGGTCTACTCCAAATACGGGGATGAAAACATCAAGCTCGCCCTGGCCTTTCAGCGGGAGGTCATCAACAACATCATCCCGCGGGTGCAGCCCGACCTCATCCACTGCAACGACTGGATGACCGGGCTCATCCCGGGGGTGGCACGGCGGCTGCGCATCCCGTGCCTGTTCACCATTCACAACATCCACACCGTCAAATCCACTCTAGCCTTCATCGAGGACCGCGGCATCGACGCCGCCAGCTTCTGGCAGCACCTTTATTACATGAACTACGCCACCTCCTACGAGGCCTCCCGGGATTCCAATCCGGTGGATTTTCTGACGAGCGGCATCTTCGCCGCGCACTTCGTGAACACGGTGAGCCCCACGTTTCTGCTGGAAGTCGTGGACGGGCTGCACCCGTTCGTCGAAGGCCAGATCCGCCACGAGATGGCCAACAAATATTACGCCGGGTGCGCCTTCGGGATCCTCAATGCACCCGACCCCGCCTTCACCCCCCAGACCGACAAGGATCTCAAAAAGAACTACGGCCCCAAGGAGCACGCCGCGGTCAAGCGCGAGAACAAGCGCTTCCTGCAGCGCAATCTGGGGCTGATCGAAGATGTGGATGCGCCGCTTTTTTTCTGGCCGTCGCGCCTGGACCCGGTGCAGAAAGGCTGCGGGCTTCTGGCGGACATCTTCTACCGGCTGATCTCCACTTGGTGGGACCAGAACCTTCAAGTGGCCTTCGTGGCCAACGGCGACTACCAGCGCGTGTTTCAGGATATCGTCAATCAGCACCAGTTCCACAAGCGCGTCGCCATCTGCGATTTCAGCGAGCAAATGGAGCACCTGGCCTATGCCGCCTCGGACTTCATCCTGATGCCCTCGCGCTTCGAACCCTGCGGCCTGCCCCAGATGATCGCCCCCCTTTATGGATCGCTGCCCGTGGCGCACGACACGGGCGGCATCCACGACACCATCCGCCACCTGGACGCAGCCGCCAACACCGGCAACGGCTTCCTCTTCAAGACCTTCGACAGCAACGGCCTGTTCTGGGCCATCGAAGAGGCCATGAAATTTTACGCGCTGCCTGCGCAGGCGAGAGCCCGCCAGATCAAACGCATCATGACCGAAAGCGCTGAGACCTTCACTTACGCGCAGTCGGCGCGGCAGTACATCGACCTGTATGAAAAGATGCTGCAACGGCCGCTGGTAGTCGAATGAATTCTCTCCGCGTCTTGCTGCGGAGAGAATTCATAACTACAGATTGATAAAAAACTATGCCCCGTCCATCTCGCACCCCAACCCCTTCCAACGATCGAGTCGTTAAGCGTATTGTGCGCCGGGACCAGCTGCTCGAACCTTATACAGACGTCATCCGGCGGCGGCTGGCCAAAATAGACGCAACTGAAAGGCGGCTGACGGGCGGCCGTAAAAATTTAGCCGATTTCGCCTCCGGCCACGAATATTTCGGCCTGCATCTGAGGGGCAACCAATGGGTCCTGCGGGATTGGGCGCCGAACGCCACCCGTATCTTTCTAGTCTCGGGCGGGACCGGATGGAAAGAACAGGCACCCTGCGAGCTCAAACGCAAAGGCGCCGACGGCGTCTGGGAGCTGAGACTGCCCAAAAAGGCCCTGCGCCATGGAGATCTCTACCGCTTGAAGATCCACTGGCGGGGTGGACAGGGCGACCGCATCCCGGCCTGGGCTCGGCGCGTCGTCCAGGATCCAGCCACCTTCATTTTCAACGCCCAGCTCTGGCACCCTGAAACGCCCTTCCAGTGGCAAAACCCGCGCTCACGGCGCAGAGCTTCTGCACCGCTCATCTATGAAGTCCACCCCGGCATGGCCCAGGCCGAGGAGAAAATCGGAACCTGGTGCGAGTTCACCGATAAGGTTTTGCCGCGCATCGCGGCGGCCGGCTACAACACGCTGCAGCTCATGGCCGTGCAGGAACACCCCTATTACGGCTCGTTCGGCTACCAGGTGTCGAATTTTTTTGCCGCCAGCTCGCGCTTCGGGACCCCCGAGGATTTTAAGGCGCTCGTAGATGCCGCCCACGGCAAGGGAATAAGGGTAATCATGGACCTCGTGCACTCGCATTCCGTGTCCAACGAGGTCGAGGGGCTCAGCCGTTACGACGGGACCCTGCACCAGTACTTCCACGACCTGCCGCGCGGGCGCCACAATGCGTGGGACTCGCGCTGCTTCGACTACGGCAAGATCCAAGTCCTGCATTTCCTGCTGTCCAACTGCCGCTTCTGGCTGGACGAATACCGCATCGACGGCTTCCGTTTCGACGGAGTGACCAGCATGCTCTACCTCGACCACGGCCTCGAAAAAAATTTCGTTTCCTATGCCGACTACTTCAACGACAACGTGGACGAGGACGCCCTCACCTATCTGGCGCTGGCCAACCGCTTGATCCACAGCCTGCGGCCGGATGGCTTAACTGTGGCCGAAGACGTGAGCGGCATGCCGGGGCTGGCCGCACCGGAGAAGGCGGGCGGCGTCGGCTTCGATTACCGTTTCGCCATGGGCGTTCCCGACTACTGGATTAAGCTGATAAAGGAGGTCCCGGACGAGCATTGGCCCATGGGGCATCTCTGGACCGAGCTCACCAACCGCCGCCATGACGAAAAGACCATCAGTTATGCCGAGTCCCACGATCAAGCCCTGGTCGGCGACCAGTCCATCATCTTCCGGCTGATCGGCGAGGACATGTACTGGCACATGCAGGTCGGCGACGCCCATCTGCGCGTCGACCGTGGACTATCGCTGCACAAGATGATCCGGCTGATCACGCTCGCCACCGCCGGCAGCGGTTATCTCACCTTCATGGGAAACGAGTTCGGCCACCCGGAGTGGATCGACTTCCCGCGGGAAGGCAACAATTGGTCGTTCAGGTATGCGCACCGCCAGTGGGGCCTCCTGGACGACCCGAACCTGAAATACCACTACCTGGCGCGCTTCGACTGCGACATGATCAGCATAGCGACGGCCTCTCGGCTGTTCAAGAACCCCTGGCCGAACCTCCTGCATGAACACAACGACAACAAGGTCATCGCCTTCGAGCGGGCAGGGTTGGTCTTCGTCTTCAACTTCCACCCCACGGTTTCCCATTTCGGCTATCGCATCTTTGCACCGCCCGGAAAATACCGCGTAATCCTCGACAGCGATTCCCCGAAATTCGGCGGCCACGGCAGGCTCACGCCGGAGCAGGAGCACGCCACGATTGTCGAGGAGGAAACCGGCCGCAACACACTCAGCCTCTATCTACCCACTCGCACGGCCCTTGTCCTGGAGTTGCAACACCGTTCCGCCAAGGCGGACTCCGATGAGTAGGACAGATATGCCCCATCCGGATCCAGGTGCACATCAATCCCCAAGCGCTTCCAGTGAAAAGCCTGAACTATCTTTCCCGGCTGAAGCACCGACCTCTGATCTGAATCCGGCATTTCGCATCATCATCGAGCGCATCAATGAGGCGGTTCTGGTCATTCAGGACCACGCCTTTCTCTTTGCCAATCCGAGAGCCCAAGAACTGCTGGGCTATTCCGAGGATGAGCTGAAATCCGGCACCCTGCGCCGGGTGGTTCACCCGGAGGACCTGGATCTAGTGCTGCAGCAGTCCGCTGAGAGCGTGTACGGCGAAACCCCCCGGGAATCCTTCACGTTTAAAATCGTTGCCAAGAACGGCGATGCCCGTTGGGTGGAGATGCGAAGCGAAGCCTTCAACTGGCAGGGTCAAGCGGCTACGCTTTGCTTCTTAAAGGATGTGACCGCTCATCACCTCATTGAGCAAAAATACCGGCGGGTCGTGAATTCTACGAGCGAGGGGTTCATGATGCTGGACCGCGAACTGCGCATCACGGAGGTGAACCCCGCACTGCTCTTCATGACCGAATACGGCCCGCATGAGTTGATCGGGAAAAGCGTGGAGGGTTTGTACGAACAGAGCGGGGTGGAATTTTATTCCGCCAGCCGCGATCACATGAGCTTTGAGGCCAGCCTCATCACCCGGGACGGGCAGCATATCCCCACCCTTTTCAAACGCAGCACGTTGCGGGACGAAGCCGGGCAGGTGATCGGTTACCTGTTTTTCCTGACCGACCTGACCGAGCTCAAGGGCACACAGGATGAGCTGCGCCGAACGGAGCAGCGCTACCACAGCATGTACCACAACGCGGTGCAGGGCATGTTCCAGAGCGAGCTTTCGGGAAAATTCATCCGGGTCAACCCGGCCTACGCCCGGATCCTGGGGTACGACTCGCCCGATGAAATGCTACGTCTCAAGGCCCGCAGCACCGAGCTTTATTTCGACCCGACCGAGCGGCGGCGCATGGTTCAAGCCTTGAAACGCAAGGGGCTGCTGGCAAACTATGAGGTCAAGCTCCGGCGCAAGGACGGCAGGCCGGTGTGGACGCTTGCCAACTACCGGTTGACACGAGACGACACCGGGGAGCAGATCGTTGAGGGGATCCTGGTGGATCACACCCGGCAGAAACGGCTGGAAGAGGTGCTGCGCCAGGGTCGCGAGCGCTTCAGGAATTTATCCCTGCACGACAACCTCACGGGGCTCTTCAACACCCGCTACCTCTATCAGGCCCTCGATGAGCTTTTCGAGGAAAACCGTACTTCCAAGGGGCCGTTTTCTCTCATCTTCATGGACATGGACAACTTCAAGCACGTGGTCGACACCCACGGGCATCTGAACGGCAGCCAGGCGCTGCGCGAGGTCGCCCGTACCATCCGCTCCGCCATCAAGAAGCCGTGTTTCGGGGTGGCCTACGGGGGAGATGAGTTTGTCGTGGTGCTGCCCGGATTCGACAAGAAACGGGCTAAATCCAAAGCGGAATCCATCCGCACGAAAATGAAGCGTGCCACTTACCTTACCGAAAGCGGACTTGCGGTGCGGCTGAGCGCCAGTTTCGGACTGGCGAGCTACCCCGAGGACGCCGAGGACATCAAAGGCCTGCTGGCCCGGGCGGACAAGGCCCTTTTCCGTGTCAAGCAAACGGGCAAGAACTCCATCGGCACAGCCTCCTGAGCCTTCGAGAACATCCCGTTGCGAAAAGCCAATGGGCGATACTCTTGAAATGAAATTCCCCCCCGCCTCCACAAAAAAAATAGACGAATTTACGAAGGGGTTTTTCTTACGAGTTCTTATAGCGTTGGTAGTACTTCATGACACGCTCGATGTACTCTGTGGTCTCCTGATAGGGGGGCACGCCGCCGTGGCGGTCGACAGCGCCGGGGCCGGCGTTGTAAGCGGCCAGCGAGAGCGTGAGCTTGCCGTTGTAACGATCCATCATGTCCCGCAGGTAGCGCGCGCCGCCGTCGATGCTCTGATAGGGGTCGAAGGGGTTTTCCACGTTCAGCAACCGGTAATTCATGGGCATGATCTGCATCAACCCGCGGGCGCCCTTGTGGGAAATGGCGTTGGGGTCGAAATCGGACTCGGCTTTGATAACGGCCTTGATGAGAGGGGCCTCAAGGCCGTATTTCTTGGAAGCATCTGCGATGATGGGGTCGAACTGGTTGGAGTCGAGTTTGCTGATGAAAATTTTGCGCTCCCGCATGAACAGCTTGAACTTGGCCGATGTGGGGGCATTGGTGAAATGCATCACCCCGTTTTCATCGATGTAGCGGTAGATGTCGGCAGGTGCCTTGGATGGGATCAGCATCACAACGAAAAGCAAACTCAGGATGCCGGCGATCTTAAGTTTCCGGTATTTCATGGGTGCGAAGATCATGCGCGTTGGCAGTTAAGAACCGGACCACATTTCCATTTTAACCGGAAACAGCTGAAAACTTCAAGTGTTAAATTGGAATTGTGTGTGATTCTAAACGGATATACAACATATCGACCGATCGTGAAAAAACTTTAACATCAGAACAACTGGAGTTGATCCGGTTTTCTCTTTCGGTGCTTGCCGCGCGGTGATTCATCCTTCAGAAGGCGCTCTTCGATGTGTGTGACGAGGGGCGACATTTCACGGTCGGCGGCCTTGCCGAAAATCCGCCGGCGCCGGGCCCATGTCAGATAGAGCCGCTCCTTCGCCCGTGTCATGGCGACATAAAACAGGCGGCGTTCCTCGTCGACATCCGTGCCGCCCCTGTCCGAGGACCGTTTGT
>Ga0210103_1000005_pt1 | contig 37073 bp, 36 predicted proteins | sample RushSE_CattailNL_6_FD_185564 | JGI IMG/M metagenome (GOLD analysis project Ga0210103, IMG submission 185564) | Wetland microbial communities from San Francisco Bay, California, USA, that impact long-term carbon sequestration - RushSE_CattailNLA_D2... | ecosystem: Environmental > Aquatic > Marine... | reverse complement strand
CAGCCGTGCCACCAACTTCAGAAAATGCTCCTGGGCGTGCGGATCAGCCGGCGACAGGTGCGGAGAAAGGAATGATCCCCAGCGAAGTGGCCTCCATGGCGCACTCCCCACGGCTGGCAGCCGTGCGCTCTCCGGTCTGGCGCCTGGCTGATCCGCACGCCCAGGAGCATTTTCTGAAGTTGGTGGCACGGCTGCAAGCCTCTGGAGCGGAAGTCGAAGACCGGGAGCTGCCGCCGCTGTTCGAAGGCGCTCACGCCGTGCTCCGGACCATCATGTACGGCGAGGGAGCACGGGTTTTCGCGGAGCTGCAGCGCCGTGACCGCGACCGGCTCAGCCCGCGTCTCAATGCCCTCATTGACGAGGGCCTGGGCATCCCGGACTCCGACTTGGCTCAAGGGTTGCAGAAAAAGAACCGGCTTGCAGGGGAGCTGGATGCCTTTCTGGGCGCGTATGACGCGATCATCACCCCTTCCGCCCTCGGCGAGGCACCCGCGGATCTGACGCAGACCGGCGATCCCGCCTTCTGCACCATCTGGTCGCTCTGCGGTGTGCCCGCCGCCACCATCCCGACGGGACGCGGTCCGGCCGGCTTGCCTTTCGGTCTGCAACTCGTGGGTCCGAGATCAGCCGACGATCGGGTGCTCTCGGTTGCCCTCTGGTGCGACGAGCGGGTCGGGTGGAACCGGAGGATTGTCGGTCATTCCTCCGGCAAGGACGAATACGATCATGTTCGATTCGACGTATGAGGGGGCGTTTACCGGCAAAGAGCCTCACCGCAGAGACGCTGAGGACGCAGAGGGATGTGATTTTTTCCGTCGCCGGTGAGAGGCCGGCAATAGAAAATCCTGCGCCGATGGCCAGCACTGGTTCGGGATGGCCCAGAGGGTGAGCTGTCGTTTTTAAACCGCCGCCTCTCACGGCGGTTTAAAAAAAATGCCTTTCTCGGCGTTCTTTGCGCCTTGCGCGTAGCGGGCGGTGAACGTTTTTACCCACTCATGCCTAAACCTGTTAAGAGGCAGCGAAGTCCGGGTTGTCGGTCAGGCGCGTGCCGTCGCGTTCGAATGCGGCGAAGTAGGCCTCGATGCGCCTCCGCGCGCGCCCGAGGTCGTTGTTGTTCAGGTTGAGGTTGAGCAGGTCGATGCACCAGGGCGCCTTGACCGGGTTCTTGACGTAGCGCTCGACGATGTCGCGGGCGATCGGCAGCGTGGTGTGCTTCGAGTCGTCGTGGACGTCCCGGTTTCCCGCCCCGAGCAGTTTTTCGTATTCCTCCTTCATCAGCCGGTCGAAAAATGCGGGCGTGAACGTGTCGCCGGCCTTCACGCCGCTGCCGGCGTCGTCTGCTGTGAAGCGGGCCTGCTTGTGCAGCCATTCCCAGAGGATGCTGACGCGGATCTCGCCGGTGGCCATGTCTTCCATCAGGTAGAGCTCGTCGTCGTTGCCGAAGTAGTCGGCCGGTTTGAGAGCCGCTGCCTGGAAGCCGCGGCCGAAGGCGTTGCCGTACTGCAGCGCCACCGAGAGCAGGTCGCGGGCCCCGCGCACCGTGCGCGGGGCCGGTTCGAGCAGCACCAGGTCGTCGGCGTCCTTCTGCTCGTAAGCGAGGGGCGGGAAGGCGCGGCCCAGCTGGTTGGCGGCGCCGGCCTTCTCCCAGATCGGCCGGACGATGTGGACCATCTTCCAGTGCGCCACCCACTTGCCGCTGGCGCCCGCCCTCTGCTCGCTCTCGCCGCCGGCGCGCGCGCGCTTCATGCCGAGAGCGATGCCTTTCTCGGAGCCGACCGGGATGTTGGGCTGCATGCCGCCCTGCCAGAGCGCGAAGTTGCCGTTGCGGTCGGGGGTGTTGACCGCGCGCCGCACGCGGTCTTCGTAGATGCGCATGTAGCCGTATTTCATGGTGACGGCGTCGATGTTGGGGTTGTGGAAGCCTTTGTCCCAGGCCAGTGCATCCGCGACGCTGTTGATGTAGTCCCAGCGGCCGGTGTTGAATCCCACGAAGCGCCGGCCGAGCGCGGCCCGGATCTCCATCAGCTGGTAGCAGGCTTCGAGCTGCTCGACCAGCACGTACGCCTTCACCGTCCCCGTCGGCAGGCCGACCTGCTGCTCCAGCGCGCCGAGCATGTCGTTCCACAGGGCGGCCTCCTCGGCGGTCTGGATCTTCGGCAGGTAGAGGACGACGGAGCGCCCCTCGCCGCGCAGCATCCGGTGGGTGTTGACCACGTAGAGCGCTGCGTCGACGATCGATGCGGAAAATCCGGAGCCGTTGCGGTCGCGCACGTGCCGGTCGTCCAAGTGCAGGCCGCGGGGGCGGAAAATGCGGGTGGTGAAGTCGAGCTGCTTTTTCCAGTCCGCGATGGTCTCCCGGCCGAAGAACCCCTTGGCCCAGGCGTTCATTTCCGCGGCGACGGTCTCGGCGATGCGCAGGAAAGGTTCCTTGCGGCCGAAGGCGATCTGGAGGTTGCGCAGGTTGTCGAGCGACATGGTGTCGACCTGGCCGAGCGCGTCCTCGCCGTCGAACATCCAGCCGTCGGCGCCGGAGAGCAGGGCGTAGGCGACGTTGCGGATGCCCGCCTCCACCGTCGAGCGCGGCCGGGTGGCGGGGCCGGTGCCCTGGACCCATTGCCGCTGCAGGTCGCGGGGGATCTCCGAGCCCTCGAATTTTCCCTCGCGTGCCTGCCGCACGGTGATCCCGGTGCGGGGGATGACGGCGGCGGGGTCGAGGAAGCCGATCCGCCGGCCGTCGCGGAAACGCGCGGCCCGCCTCTCGATACGCTCGCGCATGAGCCGCCGCACCTCGCCGTTGAACCCTGACAGAGCCTCAAGCGCGTCGAGCGCTGCCGGGGTCAGCACGTCAGGAAAATTTTCCCGCAAGCCGTTGCGAATCAGCAGCCGGCCGGGCTTTTTGCCTCCCATGTGTTTCAAGTTCACGAGGGCCTCCGATTCGAATGGTGGAGATGTTTGGAGAACGATACGACAGAAGCGTCTTGCGTCAAGGTGGACTGAGCAAGAGAGACGTGGGGCCGGGCCCATTCAACGGCAATCCGCCGCGGACGGCATCGGCGTTAGCGGGAATCGCGCGCGAGCGGCTCTCCGGCGCCGTTTACCCCCGCCCGACAAACGGCATCTTGGTCGCCATGATGGTCATGAACTGCACGTTGGTGTCGAGCGGCAGGCTCGCCATGTAGAGCACCGCGCTTGCCACATGATCGAGGTCCATGAGCGGTTCGACGGCCGTCTGCCCGTTCGCCTGAGGCACCCCCTTGGCCATGGGGGCCGCGATCTCGGTGCGGGCGTTGCCGATGTCGATCTGGCCGCAGGCGATGTTGTAGCGGCGTCCGTCAAGGGAGAGGGACTTGGTCAGGCCGGTGATCGCGTGCTTGGTCGCCGTGTACGCCACGGAGTTGGGCCGCGGGGCGTGGGCGGAGATCGAACCGTTGTTGATGATGCGCCCGCCGCTCGGGTCCTGGGCTTTCATCATCCGGAAGGCCTCGCGCGCGCAAAGAAACGATCCGGTAAGGTTGATGTCCACCACCGCCTTCCACTGCTCGACGCTGAGAGCATCGATCTCCATGCCGGGGATGAAAATACCGGCGTTGTTGAAGAGAAGATCCAGCCGGCCGAAGCTCTCCCTCACGGCCGCGAAGAGCGCCTGCACCGAGGCCGCATCGCTCACGTCCGCCGGCACGACCAGCGCCCGTTTTGCGCCCCCCGATTCCGTCGCCGTCCGCTCGAGCGGTTCCCGGCGGCGTCCCGCCAGCGCGACGCGGTATCCCTCTCGCAGCAGCGCGAGCGTGACGGCCTTGCCGATCCCCGTACCCGCGCCCGTCACGATCGCGACCCTGTGATGTTCAGCCATGATTCGGTCTCCTCTTTATGACTGTCGACGCCTGAAAGTGCATGAAGATGATTTGTGGATCAATCAAGCCGCTCCGCCCGCGGCGGCGTCAATGCTTGTAGCCGATTTTCCGCAGCAGCTCCTTGCGCTTTTTAATGTCGGTTTCGGCTTCGATCCCCTTCGACTTGAACCCGTCCACCACGCCTAAAATGCCACGGCCCTGTTCGGTCTCGCCGACGACCACCTCGACCGGGTTGGCCGTGGCGCAGAAGATGCGGCACACCTCGGGCAGGTTTTTGACGGTGTTCAGCACGTTGATCGGGAACATGTCCCGCATGAAGACGATGAAGCTGTGGCCGGCCGCCAGGGCGAAGGCGTTTTTCTTGGCGAGTTCGACGAGCTCGGGGTCGGTCCCGCTGTGGCGGACCAGGCAGACATCCGATGCCTCGCAGAAGGCCAGGCCGAACTTGGCTCCCGGCACGGTGGAGACCATGGCCTCGTGCATGTCCTCCACGGTCTTGATGAAGTGCGACTGCCCCAGGATCAGGTTCAGCTGGTTCGGGTTTTCGATTTTGACGATCTTGATCTCCATGAATGCACCTCCTTGCCGTGGTTCGGGACCAGTCAACAAGAATTTCGCCTCGCCTACAAAACGGATCGGCCAACGTTAAACGATGGGCGAACCTATCACCGTCACCCGCCGATCGAGCGCATCTGGCAGCATACATGCGCCGGCTCGCCCACGGCCAGGTTGTGGTCCGTAGGCTTGTGCCGGGTGGCCTCGAAGAAAATCGCAGCCAGTTCATCGTCGCTGCAGCCGGCCCGCAAAGGCCCTTTCAAGTCCTCCTGCCGGTCGGACAGCAGGCACGGGCGGAGTTGGCCGCTCGCCGTCAACCGCAGGCGGTTGCACCGGCTGCAGAAGTGGTGGCTGATGGCCGGAATGAAACCGATCTCGCCCCTGGCGCCAGCGAATCGATAGCGTTGGGCCGGGCCGTCCATCTCCGTGCGCTCCACCGGAACCAGGGCGCCGAGGGCGCTGATCCGCTCGCGGATCTCGGGGACCAGCAGCGGCGGCCTCGCGCCCAGGCGGGATTGGCCGATGGGCATGAACTCGATGAACCGCACATGCAGGGGCGAATCGAGCGACAGACGCGCCAGATCAACCAGTTCGTCGTCGTTTACGCCGGAGAGAGCCACCACGTTGATCTTAATCGGGCTGAAGCCCGCGGCCTCGGCGGCGTTGAGCCCGGCCCACACCCGGGCGAAGGCGTCCGTGCCGGTGATGTCGCGGTAGCGTTCCGGCTTGAGCGTGTCGAGGCTGATATTGATCCGGGTGACGCCGGCGGCCTTGATCCTGTCGATGTTCTCTTCCAGCAACACCCCGTTGGTGGTGAGGGACAAATCCCGGATCCCGGGGATGCGGGCGAGCTCCGCCAGAAAGTCATAGACGCCTTTGCGGACCAGGGGTTCACCGCCGGTCACCCGCAGCTTGGAGATGCCGAGCCGCGCTCCCACCCGTGCGATGCGCAGGATTTCCTCGTAGCGCAGGACGTCCGCGTGGTCGAGCCGGGGAGTGTCCTCGCAGGGCAGGCAATAGGCGCAGCGCAGGTTGCAGCGGTCGGTGATCGAAATCCGCAGATAGGTCAGGCGACGGTTGCAGGCGTCGATGAGCGCGTATGGGGAAGCTTCACGCATGGGAAATTCCGGGCCGGTCGAAGACACGGGCGCAGCTCCGAGGCGCCGTCGCCGAGGGCTGCGCGGCGGGCGGCGGTCATCGAAGGGCTACCGCATCTGCTGGAGCCCCGTTTCGACCGAGTCGGTGATCGGGATGATGGAAGAGAAATTGCTCACGTCGAAGATTTCTTTGACATAGGGGGTGAGCCCGCAGAGAACCACCTTGCCCTTCTTGTTTCGCAGTTCTTTCACCGCCATCAGGATCACCCGCAGGCCGGCGCTGCTGATGTAGTCCATCTTGCTCAAATCAAAGAGCAGTCGCTGGTTGCCTTGGCTGAGAGCGCCTTTCACCTGGGTCTCTGCCTCCGGCGCGGATGTCGCATCGAGGCGGCCTTCGATTTGGAAACAGAGGACACCCTCTTTCTCCTGATGCGCAATTTTCATGAGGAAACCTCTCGCAGGTTGTAGAGTCACGTGCCGTCCGGACATTCTTAGCGAATTTTCGGCGCGAGTTCAAGACCCGCGACACCGTGGATGCGAAATTCAATCCTTGGCATAATGCGCGAGGATCGATTCGACCAATCCCGGGATGGTGTAGTCGATCGCCTCGACGCGCACATCGAATCCCAGCTCGCGGGCGGTGTCGGCCGTGATCGGGCCGATGCAGGCGGCCGGGACCCCGGCCGTCAGGTCCGACAGACGGTCGGCCGGCAGCAGGGCCCTGAAATTTATCACGGTCGACGAGCTGGTGAAGGTGATGAGGTCGACCGTCCCCTGCTCGAGGCGCTCCACGAGCTCCCGCGCGTCCGCGGACGCCGGCTCGGTTTTGTACGCGGCGACCTCCCGCACGCTCGCTCCCATGGCGGCAAGCTCCTCCGGCAGGATTTGCCGGGCTTCCTGGGCGCGGGGCAGCAGGATCGCTTTGCCGCGGATCGGCTCCCTGCGGAAAGCGGCAACAATCGCTTCGGCCCGGAAGGTTTCGGGCACGAGGTCGCTCTCCAGCCCGAAGTGTTTCAGCCGCTCGGCGGTAGCCGGCCCGATGGCAGCCGTGCGCAGGCGGCCGAGGGCGCGCACGTCCTTGCCGCAGGCGAACAGCCGTTTGAAAAACCAGCTGACGCCGTTGACGCTGGTGAAAACGATCCAGTCGAAAGTGGACAGCTCCGCGATGGCCCGGTCGAGCGGCCCGACATCATCCGGTGCGACCACCTGGATCGTGGGGCACTCCAGGCATTCGGCGCCCAGGTCGGAAAGCGCCCTGACCAAGTTGCTCGCCTGGTCCCTCGAGCGCGTGACGACGATGCGCTTTCCCAGCAGGGGCCGGGTCTCGAACCATTTGAGGCGCTCGCGCAGGCCGACGACTTCACCCACTACGATGATGGCCGGTGCCTTGAGCCCGGCCTGCTTCACCCGCGCGGCGATGTCGGCCAGCGTGCCGCTCACGGTGACCTGTTGCGGCGTGGTCCCCCAGCGCACCAGGGCCACCGGCGTTTCCGGCGGCCGCCCGTGGCGGGTGAGCTCGGCCACGATGCGGGGCAGGTTCTTGACCCCCATGAAGAAGACCAGCGTGCCGATGCCCCGTGCCAGCGTCGCCCAATCGATGCCGGACGATTCCTTGGACGGGTCCTCATGGCCGGTGACAAAGGCGATGGTCGAGGTGAGCTTGCGGTGGCTCAGCGGGATGCCGGCATAGGCCGGCGCCGCGACGGCCGACGTGACGCCCGGGACGATCTCGAACGGGATGCCGGCCTCCACCAGGACTTCGGCTTCCTCCCCGCCGCGGCCGAAGACGAAGGGGTCGCCGCCCTTCAGACGCGTGATGACCTTGTTTTCACGGGCCTTGGCGACGATCAAGGCGTTGATTTCGCCCTGGGGAAGGGTATGGTCTCCGCCTTTCTTGCCGACGTATATCAGCTCCGCGTTTGCCGACGCGTGCTTCAACAGGGAAGGGGCCGCCAGATAGTCATAGATGACCACGTCTGCAGCCTCGATGCACTCCCGGCCTTTGACGGTGATCAGGCCGGGGTCCCCGGGGCCTGCTCCTACCAGGTAGACGATGGGTGGTTTCATGTCACAGTGCCGCGCTGGTGAGGTTTTTCAGAATTTCGTCCGCTCCCCGGTCGAGGAGAATTTCGGCCAGCTCGATACCGATCCTCTCCGCCGAGGACGCCGGCCCGCTCAAACGGTGTTTGATGACGGTGCCTCCATCGACATCTGCCACCAGGCCCGTCAGCGTGAAGTGTGCGCCGTCGAGGCGGCCGTGACCGGCAACCGGCACCTGGCAGCCGCCCTGCAGGCGTTTCAGGAACGCGCGCTCGCCGCTCACCACCGTGCGGGTGGCGGGGTGGTCAAGGGTGGCGACCATGGGGCCGACGCAGGGGTCTTTATCCCGGATCTCGATGCACAGCGCCCCCTGACCGACGGCCGGGAGCATGCTTTCATCGTCCAGATGCTCGGTGATGCGATGCTCCAGGCCCAGGCGCTTGAGGCCCGCAGCGGCCAGGACTATGGCCGCCAGCTGATCGGTGTCCAGTTTGCGAATGCGGGTTTCCACGTTTCCTCGCACCGGGACAACTTTAAGGTCCGGACGCAGGTGCCTGAGCTGGGCCGCCCGCCTCATGCTGCTGGTGCCGATGACGCCTCCGGCCGGGATTTCCTTGAGGGGGAGACCGTCCCGCGCGATCAGCACATCGGTGGGCGTTTCGCGCTCCGGCACGGCCCCAATGACCAACGCCGCCGGGATTTCCGAGGGCATGTCTTTCATGCTGTGGACCGCCACGTCCGCCTTGCCGTTCAGCAGGGCTTCCTCGATCTCCTTGACGAAGAGGCCCTTGCCGCCGACCTTGGCGAGCGGCACGTCCAGGATCTTGTCGCCCTGGGTCTTGATGACCGACAACTCGACGGCAACACCGGGAAAACCCTGCGTGAGCGCTGAGCGCACCCACTCGGCCTGCCACAGGGCGAGCTTGCTCCCGCGGGTTCCGATCACGACGGGCTTCGCCATCAGTGCTTGCACCCCGCGCAGCTTTCGGCGTGGCAGCCGCCGCAGGAGGAGGCGCCGGCTGCCTTTTTGACGGTCTGGCCGCCGCCGCCCTTGCTGACAAAGCCGCAGGCGGACATGCGCTTGCGGACCTTTTTGCTGCGGCAGCCCTTGCATTCGGGCTTTTCACCGCCGAAGACAAGGCACTCGAAATCCTTTCCGCACGCTTCACAGTGGTATTCGTAAATAGGCATGTTCAACCATCTCCTCAAACGGCTTGAAGCTAAAAGCTGAAGGCTTAAAGGGTTGAAAGAAGCACGACCTCCATATTGGTTTCAAAGGTTGCTCTGAACACAAGCAAGATAAAGGCTTAAATGCAAAAAACAACGATTTGTCAAGAATCGATTTGGCGCCACAATTTGTTTCTGAACCCGCAACTGCAGGGAAATTTTACCGCAGACGGTTCAGAAATGCCCAGATGCAAGGCATGCGAAATCCCGAGGAATGAGGCGTACGCCGAGTACGCCGCAATGACGAGGGATGAGCATAACACCGCAGGTGGGCGCTTATCAACCGCCTGCGAGACCTTCAATCACCCCGGCGGCCATCAGCGGCAGCATGATTTCGTGGTGGCCGACCAGACTGATGCCCTTGCCGCCGCGGGCCGTGGGACGCTGGACGACGTTGACCGTCGGCCGGTAGTGGCGGACGAAGTCCAGGTTGACGGTCGTAAACGCGTCCAGCCGATGGCCCAGGTTCCGGGCGAGGCTGACCGCTTTCAGAAACACCTCCGGCAGGATCACGGCGGAGCCGGCGTTGATGTACACCCCTGCCTCGAGGCGTGCGACCTGGGCGGCCAGAATGCGGAAGTCGACATGCGAGGCGGCGCCGGTCCCGGCGGCGTCGAACTCCGGATGCATGTGGATGATGTCGGTGCCGATGGCCACGTGGACCGTGACCGGAACCTCCAGGCGCGCCCCGGCCGCCAGGATGCTTTTCTCCGTGAACGGAAACCCGGAGGCCAGGAGCATGGTGCCGACGGCCCGGCCCAGCCCCGTTTCGCCGGAGGTGGCCGCCTCAAGGGCGCCGGCGATGACGGCCGAGGTCTCTTCGGCCATGCCGAAGGAGCCGTCGTCCAGGGCAGGGCCCACTTCCTCCGAGGTCCGGCCGGTCATGGCCAGCTCCGCGTCGTGGATGATGCCGGCTCCGTTCATGGCGACCCCCGTGATGACCCCGCGCTCCATCAGGTCGACCACGACGGGACCTAAGCCCACTTTTATGACGTGAGCGCCCATGCCGAAAATCACCGGCCGGTGCTTTTGATGGGCGGCAACGATGGCCGCGATGGCCGCTTTCAGATCGGCGGCTGCCAGAATGTCCGGCAGGCGTTCCAGGAACTCTGCAAACGAGGCCCCCCGCGTCCAGCCGCCGGCAAGCGCCGCGGTGGTGACCTTGCTGGGCCGGTCGGCGAGCGAATAGGTCTTGACGCGTTTGAGGTCGATCGGTGCGACGTCGCCTTTCATCGGTCGAACCCCTCTGGGAAAAGAATCCGGTCGACCAGCTCACACAGCAGGTGGCCCATGGTGATGTGGGTCTCTTGAATCCGGGCGGTGACGGAGGATTCCACGGTGAGGACCAGGTCGGCGCATTCAGCCAGTTGTCCGCCCTGGCCGGTCATCCCGATCGTTTTCAGCCCCTGGGCGCGGGCGGAGCGGATGGCTTTGATCACGTTGGGGGAGTTACCGCTGGTGCTGATGCCCCAGGCCACATCGTTTTTCACACCCAGGGCGCGGACCTGTTTTTCGAAGACCTCGTCGAAGTGGTAGTCGTTGCCGATGCTGGTGAGCACCGATGTGTCCGTGGTCAGGGCCAGGGCGGCCAGCGGCGGCCGCTCGATCCGGAAGCGGTTCACGAATTCCGCGGCGATGTGCTGGGCGTCGGCGGCGCTGCCGCCGTTTCCGAAAATCAGGATTTTATGACCCCCGGAGAGGCAGGCGGCCAGGACGTCGGCGCCTTGGCTGATCCGGTCGGCATTGGCCTGGATGGAGGCGCGTTTGACGCGCAGGCTGTCTTCCAGGATCTCGGAGATGATTGTTAGGCGGTCGGGCATCTTTATTCACTCCTGCGAAGAGAGTCACAAGATACGGGATGCGAGATGCGGGATGCTGGATGAAAAACGGATTTATTCCTCTTTGCTATTATCGAGAGTCCCGCATTCACTATCCGTCAGTTCCTGTTCCCCATCCGCTCCCTGACTTGACGAATGTCCTCCGCGGCATCCTGGCCGAGGCGGCCGGCCTGCTCGAACTCTTCCAGCGCCTGCTCCAGGCGGTCCAACTTGAGGTACAGCGCGCCCAGGCGGCGGCGGAACAGCGCGTTGTCGGGGGCCAGCTTCACGCTTTCCTTGCAGAACACCACGGCGATTTCCGGGTTCTCGCCCTTTTCACCGAAGAGGCAACCCAAGGCCGACAGGGCCACCGAATCGGTCGGGTTGGCCTTCACGGCCTTTTGGTAGGCGCTGATGGCTTTTTCCGGGATCCCGACGGCGACATAGCAGTCGCCGAGCAGCCGGTAGACATTTCCGGATTTGGATCGCAGGCGTGAGGCGTGCTCCAGGAAGGGGCGGGCGGCCTGCGGCTGGCCCATCTCCAGGTAGAGCTTGCCGGTCTGCGCAAGGATTTCAAACACGTCGTTCCGCAAGGCGTTGGCCTTTAGGAAGAAACCCAGAGCGGTATCGCGGCGGCCGAGCAGGACGTGGATCAAACCGATGTTGTAGACCGCCATGTATTCGTCGGGTTCCAGGCGCAGGGCGGCCGAAAACTGGTCCACGGCCCGTCCGTGATCGCCGAGCACGGCATAGCAGACCCCGAGGCTGTTGTGTACGTTGACATTTCCGCCGTCCAGGGCGAGGGCGTGCTCGTATTCGCGGATGGCGGAGGCAATGTCGCCACGCTCGTAATATTTGTCTCCACTGATGTTCAGGCTGACCGCGTCGAAGGCCACCCGGCTGCCGGGGCCGAAAAACAAGGCATGGTCGATGGCCTTGCGGGCGTTCTCCAGGACCTGCTGCCGCGGATAGTCAAGGGTGGGGTAGGCGGCGACGCCGGCCGTGACGGTGCTGCCGGTCTGCGTGCGGACCTCGTCCTGCAGGCTGCGGGCCAGCTCGACGCATTCGGCCGCCTCCCGCTTCGGCCAGTATCCGGCCAGCAGACCCGAGTCTTCGATCCCCCAGAAGGCACCGGTCCGGCGGCAGGCCGCTTCGAGGCGTTCGGCAATGGGGGCCAGGGCGTTGGCATGCGGTGTGGCGGCATCGGTCCCATCGGCTGCCGGGACGTCGTCCGGCCGCAGAACGATGACGCCGAATCGGTCGCAGTCGTTGAGGCGCTCGATGGCCTCCTGCCGGAGCCGCTGGCCGCACCAAACGTCCGGAAAGGCCGCGAGGAGCTCGGCCCGGGCGCGGTCGGCACCGTACTCGGGCAGGTCGTCCACCCGTCGGATGTCGGTCTGGGACAGCAGGAAATGACGGCTGGCGCCCGCTTTGCGCGCGATTTTTTTCCTTCGGTTCGTCATGGGTCAACCACCTGCCAGGGCCGAAGCCAGGGAGGCTGCGATGATCGGTGTCTCATCCGGCTGAAGGGTTCGTGCATCCATCAGGAAGGCTCCGTTTTCGATGCGGCCGATGATCGGCGGATCGTTCCGCCGCAGTTTCAGTTCGAGCTGATTGGCTGTCAGCCCGTCGACCTGCACCTTCAGGCATCTGCTGGGCAGGTCCAGCAGCGGCAGCGACCCGCCGCCGGCCTTGGAGGAGAGCCGGACGATCTCGACCTGGAGGCGGGAGTCCCCGATGGCCTGCAGGCGGCGGGCGAGCTCTTCGGCACGCGGCTGGACCGCGTTTTCGTTTTCCGTCAGCATGCGCAGGGTCGGAATCGCGGCCACCGCCCGCGCCTCGTCCCGGTAAAGCCGCAGGGTGCTCTCCAGGGCGGCTAGGGTCAATTTGTCGATGCGCAGCGCACGGTTGATAGGGTTTTTGCGGATGCTCTCGATCAGGGTCCTGCGGCCCACGATGACCCCGGCCTGCGGCCCGCCTAAAAGCTTGTCGCCGCTGAAGGTGACCACGTCGGCGCCGCTGGCGACCGAATCCTGGACGGTGGGCTCCTTCAGCAGGCCGTATCTGGAAAAATCGATGAAGGTGCCGCTGCCCAAGTCCTCCATCACGGGAATGCCGCGCCGAGCGCCCAAGTCGACCAGTTCGCGCAGGGGCACCTGGGCGGTAAACCCGACAATGCTGTAGTTGCTCCAGTGCACCTTGAGCAGCAGGGCGGTGTCCGGGTCGATGGCCCCTTCGTAGTCCCGCAAATGGGTGCGGTTGGTGGTGCCGACCTCCCTGAGGACGGCGCCGCTTTTGGCCATGACGTCCGGGATGCGGAAGGATCCGCCGATTTCGACGAGATCCCCGCGGGAAACGATGACGTTGCGGTTCCGGGCGATGGTTTCCAAACTGATGAGCACGGCGCCGGCGTTGTTGTTGACTACCATCGCGTCTTCGGCGCCGGTGATGTCGCACAGCAGGTCCCGGACCGCCATGTAGCGTGAGCCGCGCCGGCCCGCTTCGAGATCGTATTCGAGATTGGAGTAGCGACCGGCCACAACGGCCAGGTTGTCCACGGCGTCCTGCGCCAGCAGGGAGCGGCCCAGGTTGGTGTGGATCACGACCCCCGTGGCGTTTATGACCCGCCGCAGCTTCGGTTGCATGGCCGACCGGACGGCATCCTTGACACGCTGCATGACGGCTTCGTCCGCGAGGTCCTTTTCGCTGGGCGCAGGGTCGCCCTCCCGGATGCGTCGGCGGTCGGCATCGATGACGGTGCGGATCGCGTTCACCATCACCGAGGCGGGGATCAGTTCGAAGCAGGCCTTTGTTTTGGCGAGCTCCATCAGGCGGTCGACGGCCGGAAGCAGCCGGAGCAGGTTTCGCTGGTGTTCACTGAGATCCATTCGTTCTTCCCGATGGCCCCCGTCGAGGCCTTTCCGGTTTCTATGCGGTGATGGCCGACGCCGGTGCGGCCTCGAAGACACTCAGGGGGATCATGTCCACGATCTGGGGAAACTGGTTTGTGGACAGGCCGATGGCTCTCAACCGAGGGGCGAGGGCGCCGCTGTCCTGCTTGTCCAGCTCCAGTCCGGTGTGGAACCTGGACATGATCAGGTTAGCCAGAAAAACGATGTGGTTCAACTCCGGGTACCGGGGTCCCTGTTCGGGGCGGTGGTGGTGGCGGATGGCCTCTGCCAGTGAGTCCGGAAGCGTCCACTTTTGCGCCAGTCGGTAGCCGGCCTCGCTGTGGGTGGTACCGAACAGCGCTTGTTCCGCCTGGATGAAATCGGTCGCCTTTTCCTCGATCAACTGCCGGTAAAAGAGAGGCGCGGCGCCGGCGACGAACTGGTCGAGCACCACTTTGCCGATGTCGTGCAGCAGTCCTGCGGTGTAGGCCAGGCCGGGTTTGACCGCGGTGGTCAACTTGGCCAGTTTTTCGCTCACGATCGCCGTGCCGACGGCGTGATGATAAAGCCCGCCCTTGCAGAGCGAATAGCCGGAGGCCGACTGGGCGAAAAACCCCTCCACCGCCGCAGCGATCACGAACTTCACGAGCAGGTTGACCCCGAGATACATGAGGGCGTGGTCGACGGACTCGATCGGGTTGCGGCTGGCGAACATGACCGAATTGGCCAGTTTGAGGGTGCGCGCGCAGAGAACCTGGTCCTTGCGCAATTCGTCCGCCAGCGTTCGAATGTCGTATTCCTCCTCGTCGATCAGCCGCATGATTTTGAGCGCCGCCTGGGGCACGGGTTTCAACTGCGCAACGGCCTGGTCGATTTCCTCCGGGGTGGGGAGCGCGGCGGATCCCGAGGGCCCCGTTTTTTCAACGCCGGTCGGCTCGATCCGGCATCTCCACTGCTGCATGTCCAAGCTGACGCAGCAGGAGAAAAACCCGCCGGTTTCTTCGCTGCGAATGGGGATGCCTTCCGCTTTCAGGAATCGCTCCGCGATCTCCGCGGTCCGGCCGCCGATGTCGAGATTGAGGTCGAGGTCGTCGACCGGGCCCACCAGGGCCCCGCCCGCGATTGTAGCACTCAGCCCTTCCCGCCGCGCACCCGCGTCCATAAGGGCCTTGAGAAAAAGAGGCATTCCGCTGGAGGCGTATTTGCCCGGCTGGAAGTTGCTTTCGAGCGAAACCGGTTCCGGAAGCAGAAAATGGGCGAGCCCCCCGACGCCGGCATCCGGGTCGACCACGGCGACGCCCACGCAGGTCCCCAGGTAAGCCTCCAGAATCATCGGCTGCCCATGACCGACATGAAAATTTCCGGCACTGACGTGATGGCGTTGCATGGACGGCTGGGTCGATTGGGTTAAATGAAATAGTTATTTGGAAACATTATGAAATTTATACCACGGCAGGATTGTAGGTTCAACTTTTTTTCTTTATTTTTTTTCTTGTCGGGCACGGCGAGAAAAAAAATATTTATGAGGGCCGGGAAATGGGATATGCTTCTCATAATAATTCGGTGTCTGGGTATCTGGGTGCTTTGGTGTTCTGAACAAAGGCACGCCCCTGAAACCTGACATCATGCCATGGCATGGCAACTGATCACCAAATACCCAAGCAACAAATCACCCAACTACCCATTATGCAAAACATCCTGGTTACCGGCGGCTGCGGTTTCATCGGATCGAATTTCATCCGCTATCTTTTCAATGAAGACGGCTTCCCTGGACGTGTAATCAACATCGACAAGCTGACCTATGCCGGGAACCCCGAGAGCCTGGCGGATGTTGAAAAACAGCACGCGAGCCGGTACACGTTCGTGCATGCCGACATCTGCGACCGTGAGACGGTTCGCCGCGTTTTCCGCCGCTTCGCGATCGACACGGTATGCCACTTTGCCGCCGAGTCCCATGTGGACCGGTCGATCGTGGCCCCGGACGCCTTCATCCGGACCAACGTGGAAGGCACCTTCGTTTTGCTGGAGACGGCCAGGGAGCAGGGCGGCGGCCTCACCCTCTTCCACCATGTGAGCACAGACGAAGTCTACGGGTCGCTTGGCCCCGAGGGCCACTTCACCGAAGAAACCGCCTACCGGCCAAACAGCCCGTACTCGGCCTCCAAGGCGGCTTCGGACCACCTGGTGCGAGCCTATGGCCAAACCTACGGCCTGCCCGTGACCATTTCCAACTGTTCCAACAATTACGGCCCTTATCAGTTCCCGGAGAAGCTCATCCCGCTGATGATCCTGCATGCCGCGGAAGGCAAGCCGCTGCCGGTCTACGGCCAGGGGCTGAACATCCGGGACTGGCTCTACGTGGGCGACCACTGCCGAGCCGTCTGGCTCATCATGCAGAAGGGCCGGCGCGGAGGCGTTTACAACGTCGGCGGCCGCTGCGAAATGGCGAACATCGACACGGTCCACCAGATTTGCGACCGGGTCGACGAGGTCCTGCCCGACGCGGGGCTGCGGCCCCGCCGTAAGCTGATCAGCTTCGTCAAGGACCGGCCGGGACACGACCTGCGCTATGCCATCGACTGCAGCAAGATCGAGAAGGAGCTCGGCTGGACCCCCCGCGAGACGTTCGCCACCGGCTTGCGCAAGACCATCGACTGGTACCTGAGCAACCGGGCATGGGTCGAACGGGTCCGAAGCGGCGAATATCAACGGTGGGTGGAACTGCACTACGGGGGATGACTTCGTACTAGGCCAATTTCGGCGTTGCGCTGCAACTCGCTGGCCCTGCGGCGTACTACTTGTGCGCTTCGGGCTGCAAGGCCTGCGCGCCTTGAACTTGGCCCTAGTACGAGGCCATCCGAAATCGGGCGACTTCCCAAAGAGCTCAACAATCGACGGCGGCATCGGTCTGCGTACGGATTGCCGACGGATAGGCGCGCTATGAAGCAGCCCAAAGACTACATCATATTCCCGTTGGACGTCCCGTCGGAGGATGACGCGAAGCGTTGCGTGGAGTTGCTGGCCGACGTGGTGGGCATGTTCAAGGTGGGGTTGGAGCTCTTTGTGCGGTGTGGGCCGGGCATCGTCACCTTCATCAACGCGGCCGGGGCGGCCGGCGTGTTCCTGGATCTCAAGCTGCACGATATCCCCGCGACCGTCTCGAGGGCCATGGTCGGTGTCGCCGAGTTGGGCGTCAGGCTCGCCACGGTGCACTGCGGAGAGGACCCGCGCATGCTCGAGGCGGCGGTGGCCGCCGCTGCCGGACGCGTCGGGGTGCTCGGGATCACGGTGCTGACCAGCGTTTCCGCAGCGGCCATCGCCGGAGCGGGCTTTCGCGACGACCTGGCCGCCGATCTCCCCCGGCTGGTGATGAAGCGCGCCGAGATGGCCAAGGCCGCCGGGTGCGCGGGAATCGTGTGCTCCGGGCTCGAAGCCGGGGCCATCAAGCAGGCATTCGGGATAGACTTCCTCGCGGTGACACCGGGCATCCGGCCCGCTTGGGAGTCGTCCGGCAAGGATGATCAAATCCGCATCGTTACGCCCGCCGCCGCCGTCAAAGCCGGCTCCGACTACCTCGTGATCGGTCGGCCGATCCGGGACGCCAAGGACCCGCGCGCGGCGGCACTGAGAATCGCCGCTGAGATCGAAGCTGCAGCAAAAAAGTGTTGACTTCCCCTGATGCCTTACTTTACCGTGTTAGCCGCATCATCGAATGCACCCGCCTTGTTTTTGTGATTTTTCACCGGTCTTCAATCCGCCGCTTCTGAACGGTTTTCTCCGATGATGCAATCTGATCCCTCGGGTCGGCATCTCCCCGGGCTCAAAAGCCCTGAAGAGTTAGGAGCATCGTTCCGTGCCGAAGGCCTCTGAATCGTATAACCTCTACGCACTATTGCCGGCGCTCGCCAGGCAATGGCATCCCACCAAGAACGGCAATCTGGGACCGAAGGACGTAACTCCGGGTTCCAGCCGCAAGGTGTGGTGGCTTTGCGAGAAGGGGCACTGGTGGATGGCCCGGGTGTGCGACCGGACCCGGGGCATGCAATGCACGTTCTGCCGGGATCTGGAAAAGCAGAGCGACCAGAGGATGGCGGATATAAAACCCGAGCTGATCAAGGAGTGGCATCCCAGTCGAAATGCCGGGCTCAGGGCCAGGGAGGTTTCTTCCCGTCACAAAGACAAAGCGTGGTGGATTTGCCGCCAGGGGCATGAATGGGAAGCCACCATTCGATCCCGAATGGCCGGGAAAGGCTGCCCTTTTTGCGGCCCTTCGGACCACAGCCCGGGAAATGGCGCTGTGAAACCATCCGGGGCGGACCCCATGCAGCGGATCGCGGCAGTCTCCGGCATTTCAGCGGCCCCGGCCCACTTCGCCGTGTGGCGGGACGAGCCGGCAGCCGCTTACAGGGGGGCCGAATTAAGAAAGAGCCCGCGTTATGAACGCGCAGCCGTGGTGATGATCGAGAAGCCCCGCTCGGGGATACTAGGGTATGCCCAGCTGCACAATTTCAGCGCCGGGGGAATGATGCTTTATTCCGATTTCGTCCTCAAACCGGGTGAAATCATTTCAATCAGGACCGATCGGCCCCTTTACCCCTCGTCCCCCAACGTCGTGACCAGCAGAGTGGTTTGGTGTCGCGACGTGGAGGCCCAGGGCGAGGCGAACGGGCGGTTCGGTATCGGCCTCCGACGGATGTAAAAAAAGCGGCCCGCTCGGCGCGCCGCTTTTTTAATAAAGAAAAAACATGCGGTAAACGGACAGCCCAAGGAGGATCACGGCTGCCAGAGCGACGAAGATGAGCTGTTCCGGAGTGAAACGGGGCATGCGTTAAAAAGGGTTCTATAATTCATTGGGCCAAGGGGTAGGGTGAGGGGATGGCCGCAGTGCGTTTTTGCACTTGTCCCCTCGGACCCTTTGCCCCTTGGTCCCTTTTTTATGGGGCATCCAGGCCGAATTCCGTGTGCAGGCACTGCACGGCGAGCTCGGCGTATTTCTGTTCGATCAGGCAGGAGATGCGGATTTCGGAAGTGCTGATCATCATGATGTTGATGCCTTCGCGGGCCAGGGTCGTGAACATGCGCGCGGCCACGCCCGGATGGCTGCGCATCCCCACCCCGGTGACCGACACCTTGGCGATGTTCTCGTCGCCGAACACGTCCTCGGCCTCGATCTCCTTGGCTACTTTTTTCTCGATGTCCAGGGCGGTCTTGAAATCGGCCTTCGGCACCGTGAAGGTCAGGTCGGTTGCACCGCTGGCGCGCGTGTTCTGGATGATCATGTCGACACAGATCCCCGCCGCGGCAACGGGGGTGAAAATCTTGGCGGCGATGCCGGGCCGGTCGGGCACCTTCCGCAGCGTGATCCGCGCATCGTTCTTGTTCATGGTCACCGCGGAGACCACCACCCGTTCCATGCCATTTTCTTCAACTACGACCATGGTACCCTCCTCATCTGAAAAAGACGATCGGACGTGCACCGGCACATTGTACTTCATCGCGAACTCCACGGAGCGGATCTGCAGGACCTTGGCCCCGATGCTGGCCATCTCGAGCATCTCCTCGTAGGAGATCTTGTCTATCTTGCGCGCCTTGGCCACCACGTTCGGGTCGGCCGTGAAGACGCCGGTAACGTCGGTGTAGATTTCGCAGGAATCCGCCTTGAGCGCGGCGGCGATGGCGACCGCGGAGGTGTCGGACCCGCCGCGGCCCAATGTGGTGATGTTGCCTTCGGGGTCGCACCCCTGGAAGCCGGCCACCACAACGATGGTGCGCTTTGCGAGCAGGCTGCGCACGCGATCGACGCGGATGTCCTGGATGCGGGCGTTGCCGTAGCAGAAATCGGTGAGGACCTCCACTTGAAAGCCCATCAGGGACTGCGCCGGGTGTCCCATGGACCGGAGCATCATGGCCAGCAGCGCCGCCGTGGTCTGCTCGCCGGTGGCCAGCAGTGCATCCATCTCGCGCTTGTCAGGGCTTTCATCGATCTTTTTGGCCAGCCCGATCAACCCGTCCGTGACCCCGGCCATGGCCGAGACGATGACCACCACGTCGTGGCCCTGCTGATAGGTCCGGACCGCTCGGTGGGCGACGTTCTGAATGCGATCCAGGTTGGCCACTGAAGTGCCGCCGTATTTTTGGACAATTACGCCCATTCGATGCCTCCGTTCTTATCGTTCCGTCAGGTCGGAGCCGGAGTCTCGCGGTTGCCTGGCGATAAATTCAGGCTCTTTAGCAGACTCGATGCATCTTGTCCATATGCAGAAAAGCGCAGTGTACGGCGGTCGCCGTCGCCGATCTCGAAACGGATCTCCAGCGCGTCGGAAAGGGCCTCGGGCGGCAATTTGTCGGCCCATTCGACGGCGGCGACACCGTCGCTTTTCAGGACATCGACGAGCCCGAGGTCGTCAAGGTCCGGGACCGCTTCCAGGCGGTAAAGATCGATGTGGAACAGCGGCAGGCGGCCGGGGTATTCGTTGATCAGGGTGAAGCTGGGGCTCGTCACGTAATAGTCGTCCGGCACACCGAGGCCGCGGGCCAGCCCCTGGACGAACATCGTTTTGCCGCAGCCGAAATCACCGATGAGGGAAAAGACCATGGGGGTGCTGACGTGCCGGCCGCAGCATTCCCCCGCCCGGCGGGTTTCTTCCTCACTGCGGCTGTCGAAGGTGAGGCGCGCGGAAGCTGTTTCTCGGAAGGCCGCCACTCACGTGCTCCTGAGGACGTCTGCGATTTCACCGGGCAGCGCGTTCATGACCTCGCCGGCCAGAAAGCCCCACGGTCCCCGGTTGCGGGCCAGACGGTCTCCGGCGGCACCGTGCAGGAAGACCGCCGCCCGGGCGGCGAGGTCCGGTCGGGCTCCCTGAGTGATAAGGCCGGCGATGGCCCCGGTTAGCACGTCGCCCATGCCGCCCGCGGCCATGCCGGGGTTCCCGGTGGGGTTGACATGCACGCTGCCGTCCGGGTGGGCGATGACGGTGCGCGCGCCCTTGAGCACGACGTGAACCCTGAAAGCGGCCGCGAGGTCCCGGGCACAGCCGATCCGGTACTGCTGCACGGTGGCGGCCGCCGTCCCCAACAGCCGCGCCATCTCTCCGGGATGAGGCGTCAGCACCACTGCCGCCGCAACCCCCTTCAGAAGATCGAGGTGGCCGGCCAGGTGGTTCAGGCCGTCCGCGTCGATCACCATGGGTATCGGGCTCGACCGGATCAGGTCGCGCACCAGCTCGCCGGTTTCCGGCGCCGGTCCGAGGCCCGGGCCGATGGCGAGGCAGGTTATCCCCTGCACGAGAGACAGGAGTTCCTCGCGGGCTGAGAGCCCCAGGACGCCGTTTCCCGATTCGGGCAGGGGGGCCGTCATGGCCTCCAGCATGAGCGTCTCCATGACCGGGTTCAGGCTTCGGGCAACTCCCGCCGTCACCAACCCCGCGCCGACCCGCAGCGCCGACATGGCGGCGAGGGCGGCCGCGCCGGTTTTTCCCGGTGAGCCGGCGACGACCAGCAGGTGCCCGGTGCGGCCCTTATGTGTGTCCGCTGCCCGGGGGGGCAGACCGCCGCGTATATCCCCGGCCGAAAGCAGAAACTGCCGGGGTCCGACCCGAGCGGCGATGTGCGGCGGAATGCCGATGTCGACCACTTCGAGCTGCCCCGTGTACTCCGCCCCGGGAAACACGACATGGCCGATTTTAGGAAAGGCGAAGGTGGCGGTGACCCCGGCGCGAATGCAGGCCCCGCAGGGTTGGCCGGTGTCTGCGTTCAGGCCCGAGGGGATGTCGACGGCGAACACCGGGCGGTTCAACTGGTTGACGAACTCGATGACGCTGCGGAGCCAACCGGTTACGGCGGCGTTGAGGCCGGTGCCGAAAATGGCATCGATCCACACCGCGGCCGACCGCATCCGGGGTTGATGGCGGGCAAACGCCTCCTCATCCGGTACTTCGATTACCGGCACGCCGAGAGCAGGCAAAAGGTTCAAATTGGCGGCGGCATCCCCCTGGACCTTGCCGGCCGAAGACAGGAGATAGACCGTGACCGGGTAGCCCCTCTGGGCCAGATACCGAGCCATGACATGGCCGTCTCCGCCGTTGTTGCCCCGCCCGGCGGCAACTGCCACCCCCTGACGGGCGGCTTCGGAAAAATGGGCCAGAAACACCCGCGCGGCTTCGCGGCCCGCGGTCTCCATGAGGACCCGGCCGGGGATGCCGAGGGCGTCGATGGTCGTGCGATCCATGGCCTGCATTTCGGCGGCGGTCACAAGGTACATTGCGCAACTCCTTAGCCTTTGAATCAGGAGCGTTTGACCATGCTTTCGGTCCTGAGAATCTTCGCCAACAGGCGCCGGCTTTTCGCGGCCATGCGGCGGGCTTCCGCTGCGTTGTGTTCATGATCATAGCCATGGAGATGCAACAGGCCGTGCACGAGCAGTTGGGTGAGCCGTTCTTCCAAAGCCAGTTCGGCATCCCGGGCCTCTCTGTGGGCGGTGTCCACGGAGATGACCACATCCCCCAGGAGGTCCGGGCTGAGACCGGAGAAGCGGCCCTCCTGCATCGGAAATGCAATGACGTTGGTGGGCCCCTCGCGGCCGAGGAACTTCCGGTTCATCGCAGCGATCTGCAGGTCATCCACGAGCAGGATGGAAATCTCGGCCTCAGGAGACTTTAAGGCGTCTAAGATGATCCGGGTCCGGCGGCGTATCTTCCGCAGCGATAGCGGATGCCGCTTTTGACGGTTGGCGATCTGAATGTCCATTCTTGGCCTTGCCCTTTCCGGGCTCATCAAATGCCTGGCGCTGGTCGAGATACTCGATGCGGTGGTGGTGAATCCCGTTGAGGATGGTGTTGAAGCTGACGGCGATCGTGTTGAGGTCTTTCAGAGTGATCCCGCATTCATCAAGCTGGCCGTCGGATAGAAGCCGGTTCATCAAACTCTTGACGAGTCCCCTGATCCGTGCCGGGGTTGGGTTTTCAAGCGTCCGCGAGGCGGCCTCCACGGCGTCCGCCAGCATGACCAGCGCGGCTTCCTGCGTGCGGGGCTTGGGTCCCGGGTAGCGGAAATCCTCTTCCTTTACCGCGTCCTCGCCTTTGAGGAGCTTGGCTTTTTCGTAGAAATAGCGGATCAGGCCGGTGCCGTGATGCGAACGGATGCCGTCGATGATCACTTTGGCAAGCTTGTGCTCGCGGGCGATCTCCACCCCCTCTTTGATGTGGGAGACAAGGATGAGGCTCGACATCGACGGTGCCAGCTTGTCGTGCTTGTTTTTTCCGTTGCGCTGGTTCTCGATGAAGTACTGCGGCTTCTTGATCTTGCCGATGTCGTGGTAGTAGCCGGTCACTTTGGCCAGCAGCGGGTTGGCGTCGATCTCCACCGCCGCCGCTTCCACCATGGTGCCCACGATCACCGAGTGGTGATACGTACCGGGGGCTTCGATCATAAGCCGGCGGAGAATCGGGCGGTCCAGATTGGCAAGCTCCAGCAGGGTGATGTCCGTCGTGTACCCGAAGGCGATTTCGACGAGGGGCACCACCCCGGCGGCGACAATTCCCGAACCCATGCCTCCCAGAAAAGCGAAAACCGAGCTCCAGATCAGGTCGGCCAAGGCGAAATGGCCGGTATAGGCGTTCACCGTCGCGGCCAGGGCGACGGCCAGCAGTCCGGTTTTGGCGCCCGCCGTCACGAAGACTTTGCGTTCCCGGCAGTTGCGGGTCCAGTAGGCACCCATGCTGCCGGTGATCAGGAAATAGACCAGCATGGGCAGGCTGTTTTTGAAAACGACGGCCGCGGCCACGCCGGCCACCATCGCAAACGGCAGCGCGCTCGCAAGCCCCAGGAAGACGCAGATGATCATGGGGGCGGCGGCCAGAGGCACGATGAACACCACCGATGACTCGGGAATGGCGTGCGACGAGTTCCGAACGAGCACCTCGCCGAAGGCGACCATCGTTTGGGCAGTCAACTGGAACACCAGGAACATGCAGGCCATCAGAAGGAGGTTCTGGGTGGGGTTGTCCCAATCGTTTGAGACACGTCTGAGGAGCAGGACGTAGGTCATCGCGATGAGACCCAGCATCAGGGCGGCGGAGCCCAAGACCCCCAGGAAAAACTGCTCGGGCTTGGCTTCGGTTTCCATGGCTTTGAGTTTCAGCAGGTGGAGCTCGGTGACGCGTTCCCCCTCGCGCAGCAGCATCTCCCCCTGCTTGATCTTGTACAGGACAGGCTTGATCTCGGCGGCGGCGCGGGCCTTGCGCAGCTCGGTCTCGCTGCGGTTAAGCGTGATGTTCGGCTGGATCAGGCGCTGGCAGAAGTCCACCGCCAGGTTGGTCAGGGCGTAGTCCAGGTCCCGCAGCGCGGGCTGGCCGGTGGTGCGAACCAACGAGCGGGCCTGCTCCACGCTGTAAAACTGCTTGAAGTCCCGGACGACCCTTTCTTCACGGGAGTGAACGTCCCGCAGAACCACTCCTTTTTCAAAGTCCTTGAGCAGGGCCTCCTTGGTTGAGACGACCCCGTTTTCGATGATCTTTTGCAGGGTTTCGCCGATGGCCTCTGCGATGCGCTTGGAATAACCCTCTGTCTCCAGGGCTGTGAACGCTCCCTTGCTCACCCGGATCCCGAGCCGGTCCTCGAAGTTCTTGCGGATCTCATCGGGCTGAGGGGCGGCGGCGGATTTTTTGTCGGCGCCGGTGGCGAAGGCGGCCTCCGGGGCTGAGGCCGGCAACGGGATGCGGGTATCGAGCGCCGTTTTGCGCAGAGCACGCATGTCGGCGAAGGCCTCGTCGACGTTACGTGCCAGCCGCCCGGCGAGCTCGGTGTCGATGTCGAAAACCGTCAGCACGTCCTGGACCGCCTGCTGGCGCTTGATTTCCGTTGCCGTCTGGTCCTCCACGAGAAAGTCCCGTTGCGCCTTGACGTCTTTTTCGGCGACGTCGCTCAATCCGTAGGGAATGCGGGTCACCAGCAGATTCGGGTGAATGATGAGCGTAAAGAGGAGGGTGACCGCAAACAGGAGCAGCAGGCGAAAGCCGGACGACCGGTCTCGCAGCCACTCGCGGCGCTTATAAAGCTTATCAGCTGTCACGTTCGACTCGTCCCGCGTTCGGGGCTGCCTTGCCGCCCCGTTTTCTGGCGTCGAGGTCCTCGTAGGCACGGATGATTTCCTGCACCAGACGATGGCGCACGACGTCCTGTTTCGAGAAAAAAACGAATTTGATTCCTTCGATGTCTTGCAGGATGTTTTTAGTTTCGATCAGGCCGGAGGTTCGTTCCGGAGGCAGGTCGATCTGGGTGATGTCGCCCGTGATTACCGCCTTCGAGTTAAAGCCGATCCGGGTCAGGAACATCTTCATCTGCTCGGAGGTCGTGTTTTGCGCCTCGTCGAGAATGATGAAGGAATCATTGAGCGTGCGGCCGCGCATGAAGGCGATGGGTGCGACTTCGATGACTCCTTTTTCCATCAGGGCGGAGACCTTCTCAAAACGCATCATGTCGTGCAGGGCATCGTAAAGCGGGCGCAGATAAGGGTCCACCTTTTCGGCGAGGTCGCCCGGCAGAAACCCGAGGGTCTCGCCGGCTTCCACCGCCGGCCGCGTCAGGATGATCCGGCTGACTTGGCCTTTGGAAAACGATGCAACGGCCATGGCCATGGCCAGATACGTCTTGCCGGTGCCGGCCGGACCGATGCCGAAGACGATGTCATGGGTGCGGATGGCCTCAATGTAAGCTTTCTGAGACGGGGACTTGGGCGTGACGACACTTTTCTTCGCCGTGATGTAGACCGTGTCCAGAAAGATGTCTTTCAGGTTCAGCCGATCGTTGCTGCTCAGCATCCGCGCGGCGTACTCGATGTCGTTCGGATGCAGCGGGTAGCCTTCTGCCAAGAGGCCGTAAAGCTGGTTCAGGAGGTTGTGGGCGAGTTCGGCCAAGGCTCGCTCACCCTCCAGAAAAACGCTGGTGCCGCGCGTGTTGATGCGGATATCGAGGATGTCGGCCAGCCGCTGCAAATTGCCGTTATGCTCGCCAAAGAGCTGACGGGCGTGGTCGTTGTCCGCAAACGGTATGGTGATGAGGTGGTGATCGCTCATAAGGGTGGTGTCGGCGCCCGGAGTTTGCCGTCGCCGATACGTTTTAAACAATAAAACCTACCACAGCTTTTGCGTGAAATGCAAACGACGCGTCCGTCGCCGCGGAGGAGGTCCCCAGTTTGGGCTTGACGGACGGGGGGGCGCTTTGTTAGGTGATCGATGCGCCCGTCCGGCGCATCGTCAGGCCACCCAACACCCGAGCGTCATATGAATGCATTCGACATAGTCGTTGCCGTCATTTTGTCCTACAGTCTGATCCGTGGTCTTTTCCGCGGGTTGGTGAGGGAACTGGCCTCGATCGTCGGGGTGCTGGGCGGGTTTTTTGCCGCCTATTCCCTATACGGCGTTGCTGCGGGCTATTTGTCCGGGCTGGTGTCGAACCCCGCGTATCGGAATATTCTGGCCTTTATGGTCATCTTCTGCGTGGTGATGATCCTGGTCAATCTGCTGGCCCTCGTCATCAAATACGTGCTGAGGATTGTTTTTCTCGGCTGGCTGGACCGACTGGGCGGGGCTGCATTTGGCGTCGTCAAGGGTGTTTTGATCGTTTCGGTCATTTTCCTGGTTCTCACCGCATTCCTCCCGAAGGGGACCCCGCTGATCAGGGATTCCATGTCCGCCCCTTATGTCTCCATGGTTTCCGAAAAACTGGCGGCGTTGGTTTCCAACGACGTCAAGACTGAGTTTTCCGCAAAATTGGATGCGTTGAAAAAAGCCTGGAACCTGCTGAGATGAGCCCCCTGCCGTCCGCGATGAACGACCTGATCCAGCTCATCGAGAGGCTGAGAGGGCCGTCGGGTTGTCCATGGGACCGTGAGCAAACTCCCCGCTCGATGGTGCGTTATCTTTTGGAAGAGGCTTATGAGCTGGCTGACGCTATCGAATCGAACGCGGCGGAGCCGGTGTGTGAAGAGCTGGGGGATGTCCTGTTTCATGTGCTTTTCCTGGCCCGGATGTTCGCCGAAAGGGGCCAGTTCGACCTCGACGCGGTTTGCCGGATGATCGCAGCCAAAATGAAGCGCCGTCACCCGCACGTGTTCGGGGCGACCGAGGTGACCGATAGCGCCGAAGTCGTTCGGAACTGGCAGCAGATCAAAAAGAACGAGAAAAATGCCGACGAGCCGGTATCGGTATTGGATACCGTACCGGCCAGCCTGCCGGGGCTCCTGCGGGCCCACGCGGTATCCAAACGGGCGGCGGCGGCAGCCTTCGATTGGGAGGATCTGTCCGGGGTTTTCGCGAAATTGGATGAGGAGCTGGCGGAATTCAAGGCAGCCGCCGGACGGGAGGACGCGACCCGGGAGTTCGGCGATATCCTCTTCACGCTGGTCAACATTGCCCGCTTCAGCGGGGTTCATCCGGAAACGGCGCTGTCGGGGGCCATCAAGAAGTTCGAGCGCCGCTTTCGTGCCATGGAGCAGATCATCGCCGGCAGCGGCAGGGCGTTGGAGGAGGTTTCCCAGAGCGAAAAAGACCGTATCTGGGAAGAGGTCAAATCAAAGGAATGATTGCGATCATCGATTACAATGCCGGCAATCTCGCCAGCGTAGCGCGGGCGGTAGCACACCTCGGGTATCCCTGCAAGATCACCCACGAGGCCGACGAGATCCGCGGGGCCGAGCGCATCATATTTCCCGGCGTGGGCGCAGCGGGCGCCGCTATGGCCAGCCTCAGGCGCATGGGCCTCGATGCGGTTCTCAGGGAGCAGTTCGCCGCCGGCACGCCCATCATGGGGATCTGCCTGGGCACGCAGGTCATCATGAGCCGCAGTGAGGAAAACGACACCGTCTGTCTGGGAATTGTCCCGGGCCGGGTGAATGTGTTCCCGGCCGCGCTCACGAGCGCATCCGGAGTGCGGCTGAAAATCCCCCACATGGGCTGGAACCGCATCCGCATCCGCCGGCAGCATCCCTTGTTCGCGGGGGTGAGGCCCGAAGACGAATTCTACTTCGTGCACAGCTATTACCCCGTGCCCGATGACCCGGCCTGCGTCCTGGCCTCCTCGGACTACGGCATGCCCTTTGCCTCGGTCATCGGGTACCGCAACCTGGCGGCCACTCAGTTTCATCTTGAAAAGAGCGGCCGTCCCGGCCTGCGCATGCTTCAGAATTTCTGCGCCTGGACCCCCGCAGTTTAGCAGGGTGTTTAAAAACAAGCATCGGGCCGTCAGATAAGGCGTGCGGCGTTTTGGAAAGCCAAGCATGTTCAGCTAGATGTGAGCATTTACAAAAGCCGCGCAACGCCGGATCACGGCCTGAGGCGCCATTTTTCAACAGCCTGTTAGGAGCCTTTCATGCTGAGCAAGCGCATCATTCCCTGCCTTGACGTCCGTGACGGACGGACCACCAAGGGCATCCGCTTCAAGGACAACATCGACATCGGCGATCCCGTCGACATGGCCCGCCACTACTACGAGCAAGGGGCCGACGAGATCGTTTTCTACGACATCACCGCATCGCATGAACGGCGCAACATCATGATCGACGTAGTCAGCCGGGTGGCCGAGACCATTTTTATCCCGTTTTCAGTGGGAGGGGGCCTCCGGACCCTGGAAGACATGCGGGAGGTGTTGCTGGCGGGCGCGGAGAAGGTCAGCGTCAACTCGGCCGCCGTGCGCAACCCTGAGATCATCGCGCGGGGTGCCGAGGCCTTCGGCAGCCAGTGCGTCGTCCTGGGCATGGACGTGAAGCACGTCGGCCCGAGCGAACGCATACCCAGCGGCTACGAAGTGGTGATCAACGGCGGACGCACGTACATGGGGATGGACGCATTGGAGTGGGCGCTGCGCGCGGAGAGACTCGGGGCCGGTGAGATCTGCCTGAACTCCATTGATGCCGACGGGACTCAGGAGGGCTACGAGCTGAACCTGACCGCCCTGATTTCGGAACGGGTCGCGATTCCGGTCATCGCTTCAGGTGGCGCCGGTCGACCGGAACACCTGCGCGATGCCCTCACCGTCGGAAAGGCCGACGCCGCCCTCATCGCCTCGATGGTCCACTACGGGGCCTATACGATGGCCGACATCAAGTCCTATCTGAGCCGGTGTGGCATTCAGGTCCGAACTGCGTGGTGAAGGACCGACCTATGCAATTTTACCGAGAGGCAGGTAGCCCGGCGGTGTGAGCTTGATCAGCTTGCCGTCCTCGTCGTATTTTTCGATAAGGATCTTTCCATCCTCCAGCCGGGTCCGGTTGTGCCCCTTGTCTTCGCTGCTTTGAAGATTCGCCTTTTCGCCATCGTTTGATTTCTCCACCGGACGCGCTTCCCGCATTCGCTCGGCTTTTTGGACGATGACGTGCTTTTCCGTGCCGCTGTCATAGGTGCCCGTTCGGGGCATCTGCTGAACAGCCGCCTCACCGATGCTGTCAAACATGGTATCCTCCTTTATGCTCCTGGGTTGACGTTCTGCCAATCTCCAGGCCGTGCAGCGGGTTTTCTCGGCTTCAACCGTTGCGGTGCCGGGTTCAGCTCCGACTGCGGGTGCCGGCACCGGGGCATTTGCCGCCCATGGGTTGACGCCGCTTCCTCAGACCCAAGACTCTGTTTTGCTCGCTGATGGCTTTTCCGCCATCGGGCCCAGCCGCCGGATCAACGTGGCCGGGTCCCCCATGGCCAGACGGCTGGTCCGTTTGCGATTGATGGCATCAATCACGTTGAAGGTAAATTCCGTTTCAGCCGGTCTCGGCGCAGCGGCGGCATCTCCCTCGTTTTCAGACGATTCCGGCGGTGACTTTTCCCGGGAGAGTGAAAGCGCCACCACATCCGTGACCTTGTCCAACACCTGCCGGGAGATTTTTTCCATGGTGGCCTGCCGATTGCTATCCGAGGACAAGGTTTGTTCATCCGCGATTTTTTTCGGCAGGCCGTCAGCCGGGTTTTCGTTTTTGCGCATCCGGCTCAGTTTCCTGCTGAAGCATTCGAGCACGTTGTGCATCTGGTAGCTGCTGACTTGCATTCCGGAACCCTCCTGTACCTACTTATCGGCGTGTGCGCAGAAGGACTTTAGGTAAAAATGCAAATGCATTATTAAAAGTAATTATTTCGGAGTGTTGAAAAGTAACACCGCAGGATGGGACTCTGTCGAATTCGGACACGGCTCGGTGGGTGGTGTCTATTGAGCCGAGGAGATCGGCCGGGGGGCCCGGCCCGTGCGGTCGCACGGACCGGAGTCTCTCCCATCAAATACTATCGTTCGGTTTTCTTGAGGATTGCACTGCAAAAACCCAAGGGCCGGCCCGCTTCTGGGTTTTCAGTCGTCGAAATTCCCCTGCGGTCCCTTGTCCGGCTGCAGGCCGGCGGCTTTCTCCTTGATTTTTTCGGGCGTCCAGTCGGCGGCTTTTTCTACGCGCCGGGCTTTGGGCCGCGGAGAGTAGGAGCCGGTTTTGAGGATCGCCTCTATGGCCAGGGGGGCCGTGTCCTCGGCGTTGAAGACCTTCGCCATCATGTGGTAGGCGAAGTCCTCCACCCTGCGAGCCATGCGCGCCCGCACCTCTCGCGGAAGACCCAGGAGCTTGTTTTCGAAGGGCAGGTTGAGTTTCTTGTAATCGCCGGCTTTCAGGCTGCGGGCCTGGGCGTAGGCGACCATCTCCGCCCACAGGGTTTCGGTGAGGCCCTGCTCCGGCACTTTGACAAAATTGCCGTTGGCATCGAGGAAGGCGTTGCCGTAGTCGTTTACCTCAAGTCCCCAGGATATCATCTGCAGCGCCGTGGCGACGTTGGCCTTCGTTGTGCGCGTCTTGGCCGCGATCTCCCGCAGCCGCTCGGAGCTGTTGCCGGACGTACCGTGCTGGGCGCCGGAGACCTTGTACGCGGCGATGGCCTCGTGGATCCGGCGGGTGAGGTCCACTTGAATGCCCGAATCGCTGGCTTCGATCCCATGAGTTGTCCCGTTGTTCAGGGCAATCCAGTCCGGGAAAATCCCGTGGGCGTTCAGACCCTGGATTAAAAACAGCGCCTCCGCGGGAGTCGAAAGCCCCTCTTTTCCCTTGATTTCACCGACTTCGGTTTCGAGGCCGGCCCACTTGGGAATGCAGGGATTCAATTCGATGCTCGCCAGCAGGTTCTGCTCGTCCGGCAGGTGAGAGGCGTCGATAGCGATGGAGGTGATGCCGGCGTCGAACATGGATGGGATTTCGGCTTTGGCGATCTCGATGTCCTTGGTGCCCTTGATGCCGTAATGGTCGGCGTGGATGGCGACCGGAATGGTGATGCGCATCTCGTTGCAGAAGGTGTCAACCATCTGGGCCATGTTCCAGAAATTCACGGCGCAGTAGGCTGCGGCGCCGCCCTCGGACTTGGCGATTTCGATGATGAGGGCGGCATTGGCCCGCTGGGCCGCCCTCAGCGCGCCGCGGATGACGAACGAGTTGCGGCCGTTGGCGGCCAACGCGATGGCACGGCCCTTCATGAGCATGGCCCGGTCGATGTACTTGCCGCTGACGATGAGTGCCTGCGAGTGCGGAAAGAGCTTGACGATGTTCGGCGGGCGGCCGATTTCGAGCGCTTTTTTGAACCCTCGGGGAGTGCTGATTTTCGATGCAGGCATGACGGGCCTCCTTTTCAGTTTTCGGGGTCACTCTCGTTTATATCAATCGCTTGAGACCTCAACTCGACGAGTGCGTCCAAAACCTGCTGGCGGACGCTGTTCGGGCCGTAAATTTCCCCCCATCCCTTCTGCAACTGAAACAGGCCGTCGTATGCCGTGTCATGGTACGAGCGCAGTCGATGCGGGATTTCATACTGGGTCAAAACAGAACTCAGGAGTTGCGCCTCGATGGCGTTTTCGAGGACGGCGATCTTGATGAAAGCCGATTCCTGCTCCGGCGGCATGCGAAAGAATCCTAAGGGAATGGAAGAAATTGATTGATCTGCCCAATTTAAAGGGATTCAGACGAATATGTCAACCACCAAACCGGTGGGTGCGGACCGGTGGGCCTGGGTTTTCCGCAGAGAGGAGTAGGTAACGTGAGGCTGGGAAGATTGCGTGGGTCGGCCGTATAGAGGTTGGTCGGGCCAACGATCACGCGGGCCTGCCGCCCGTGCTTGGTAAGCCGGCGGCGGATTTGAATAGGCTCGTTCAACCGGGCTCAAGACCTGCCTGCCCGGGTCATACGGTACGATGCTGTAATCCGTAGTGACGGCCATCGATAGCCCAAACTGTCACATGGGGTAATGTTGATGAATCATTTCTACATAAAATTGTACTAAGGGACAAAACAAAATAATTTTCAATAATAGCGCAGATCTCACCCAACTGCAACCGTGTACGTTTCGAATAATTCTCATACTGCCGGGGGAGTTGAAACCGCGAAAAAAGCGAGCCTGAAAAAACAGGCAGCCCGCCACGTTTGGCAGGCTGCGGGTCGTTTCCTTAGTTTGAGAGACGGTGTTCAGCGCGAAAACAGGATTGCATCGGGGTCAAGGCCAACCTACTTCTTGGCGGGCTTGGGGGCCTTGGCGTTTTCCTCCATGACGCGGTTATTGAATTCTTCAGCTTTCTTGCGGAGATCATCGCTCATGGTCTCGTATTTGGCGGCCCGCTGGTTGAAGGCCTCGACGCGCTTGTTGTAGTCGTTTATCTCCTCGCGCGATTTGCGCGCCTCTTTTTCCTTGGCGAGGGATTCTTTTTCCTTCACGAGGGCCTTGTACTCTGCGTCGACCTGCTTTTTCAGCTCTTCAATGCGCGTTTTACCGGAATCCAGGGACTCCTCATCGCCTGACGCTGAAACTGCAGAAAGGGCAGGGGCTTCCGCTGCGCCGGTGCCGGCCGCAGGCTTTTTTTCAACGCTGTCGCCGGATTCTACGGCCGAAGCCGCCGGGGCCCGGGATTCCTCGTAGCTGCGGACCTTGGCCCTCTGGCTTTCCGGCACCTGATTGATGTCATCCGTGAAGCGCACATTCCCTTGTTTATCCAGATACTTGTAGAATTGCGCGCAGGCCGGTCCGGCAACCGCCAGACTGATCACCAGCGCCACACTCAGACAGAGTTTCATGATCCATCTCCTCGCCCAATTAAGGTATCCTCTATCAGTTTATCCGCTTTTCCACAAAAAAACTTTAGAACGGCAGCCCCTTGCGAGCTCCAGGGCGGGTGTTAGAGATTCACCTCTAAAAAATTTTTGACAAAGAAAAAATCTCGTGTAGAGTGTATGGCTCATCAGTTAGTCCCCTAAGAGGCAGATTCCATGCAGTTGGAGACCATGTAAATTTCGAATTTTATTCCGGCTTGTCCGGGTTGGGATAATGGACCAATAGACAGTTTTTCCGGGCTCCCAAGAGGTTTCAATGATCTACCGGCTTTTCCGTTTTTTGCTCATTGGTGTATTATCGGCCATGGTCTGCATGGCCTGCGCGCCCAGGCCGAAAACCGAGCTGGCGCCTTTTCCCAAGAGCAGGGCGGCGGCGGACCAGCTCTTCCAGCAGGCCGAGAAAAAATACCAGACCAGCGCCTTCCCTGAAGCACTGGTTCTTTTCAAGGAGTACATGTCACGGTACCCGGACGAGCCCCTGGCGCCGGCCGCTCTCATGCGCATGGGGACCATCTACACCCTCCAGGGCAACCCCGCCTTGGCCCGGGACGCCTATGCCCGCCTCATTTCCGGTTATCCTTCGAGTCCGTTGAGGCCCGAGGCCATGCTGGAGAACCTGAACTCTCTCCTGCGGGAAGGTTATCATCAGGAGGTGGTCGCCCAGAGCGCCGAAGCCTTGAAGATGATGACCATTCCGGCGCAGCGAGTCCGGGCCCTCGGTTTGCGGGGAGACGCTCAGGCGGCTCTGGGGGACCGGCTGAAAGCCGTGGAATCCTATACCCAGGCCCTGAAGATTGCGTCCCCCAACGAGCAGGAGATGCTGGTTCCCAAGCTCAGGACGGCGATCCTGCAGCTGAGTCCGGATGAGGTCCAGCGGCTCGCGCAACGGAGCGACGACGATCTCCCGATGGATTACCTTCTGTTCCAGGCCGGCATGCTCTACGCGCGCGAGGGGCGGGCCGCAGACGCCCTGATTCTGTTGAAATCGTTTCGGAACCGTTATCCTGGCCATGAGTATGGGGAGCGGGCGGAGCAGGCCATTGCCGAAATTGAAAAGGGCATGCCCATGGAACGCCGGGTGCTGGGGTGTCTGCTGCCCTTGAGCGGATCTCACCAAGGCATCGGCCAAAGGGCGTTGCGCGGCATCGAGCTTGCGGTCAGCATCCACAATTCGGTCAAAGGGGCGCCGCCCGTGCATGTCATCGTCAAAGACACGGCGTCGGACGCTGGCCAGACCTTGCAGGCGCTGCAGGAGCTGGAGCGCGAAAACGTTTCAGGCATTATCGGGCCGATGGTACATGCGGAAGCGATCAGCCGGGAAGCGCAGCGCATGGGCATGCCGATCATTGCCATCACCCAGAAGGAAGGCGTGACGGGCACCGGGGGTTTTGTCTTTCGCAACTTTTTAACGCCGCAGGCGCAAATGCGTTCGCTCGTGTCTTATGCGGTAAACAAGCTGGGGGTTGCCAAGGCCGTCATCCTTTACCCGGATGAAAACTACGGCCGGACGTTCATGCAGCTTTTTCGCGATGAATTCCAGGCCCGCGGTGGGGAAAACCTGGCGGCGGTGGCCTACAGCCCGGAAGTGACCGATTTTTCGGCCCCGATCAAAAGGCTTCTGCACTTTTCCAAGGAAGTCCCGAAGGAGGGTAGGCCCGAACGCAGGGAACCCCGGGAAAGTGCCTCCCGTCGGAACCGTTTGGAAGAAAAAGACACCGAGCTGGTGTTTGATTTTCAAGCCATTTTCATCCCGGATGAACCCAAAAAGGTCGGCATGCTGGTGCCGCAGCTCTTCTACCACGACATCAAAAACGTCCATCTTCTCGGCACCAACCTGTGGCACTCGGAGACCCTGATCAGGCTGGCTGGGCCATACGTCCAGGGGGCGATCATCCCCGATGCGTTTTTCGCCGGCAGCCTGGAGGCACCGGTCAGGCAGTTCGTCGCCGCGTTTGAGGAAACGTATCAGGAGAAACCGGGTTTCATAGAGGCCATCGTGTATGACTCGGCCATGATTCTCTTTGATGTGGTCGGTCGTGCCGGGGTGCGGTTGCGCAGCGATGTGGCCCTGGCCCTGCAGGGAGCCGCGGAATTCCAGGGGACTACCGGCCTGACCCGCTTTGACGCCAGCGGCGAGCCTGACAAGGTGCTCCACATCCTGGAGGTGCGGGGCAAGCGGTTCGTCGAACTGGAGTGATGACGTGAATCCGTTTCATACCCTGTGGGCATGAAGCGCTTTGACTTGCAGGAATGAAAAGCCAAGAAAACGTATAGAGGCCGCCGGGGGCGGCCTCTATACGTTTTTGAGGGAGCCTTGGCCTGTGGCTTCCAGCGCGCTGCGCCAGAGCATGCCCTTCGGGTCGACGTGCTTGCGCTTGCCGGCGAGAAGCTTCATCGGTACGTGCACGAAGTGGTTGTTCCAGTTTCCGATCAGCAGGTCCGTTTTCCCCGCCATCCCCGCGTGCACGGCGTTGCGGCCGAGAAAATTGCAGAACACCCGGTCGTTGGCGTTGGCCGGCAGACTGCGGATCATGTAGCTGGGGTCGATGTATTTAACGGTGACCTGGATGCTTCGCGCCTCGAAGTAAGATAGCATTCGTTGTTTCAGGAAAAGCCCGATGTCCTTCAGCTTGACGTTGCCGGACAGATCCAGCTCCTTCGGCTCGTTCGCGAAAAATTTCTGACCGGCACCCTCAGCCGCCACGATAACGGCATGCCCCCGGTCGGAAAGTCGTCTTTCCAGGCTGGCCAGAAGACCGTTCGGGCCGTCGAGATCGAAATCCACCTCCGGAATCAGTACAAAGTTGACATCCTGCTGTGCCAGGGTGGCGGTGGCGGCGATGAAGCCGGATTCCCGCCCCATCAACTTGATGAGGCCGATGCCGTTAGGGTAGCCTTCGGCCTCGTTGCTGGCGCTGACGATCGCGCGGGTGGACACTTCCACGGCGGTGTCGAAGCCGAAGGAACGCGACACGAGCTGGATGTCGTTGTCGATCGTCTTGGGTACTCCGACGATGCCGATTTTCAATCCTCGCTTGGCGACCGTGTCGGCGATGGTGGTGGCGGCCCTGAGAGTTCCGTCGCCGCCGATCATGAAAACGATCCCGATGCCCATGCGCTCCAGCGTGTCGACGATTTCCTCAATGTCCTGGGGGCCGCGGCTGGCGCCGATGACCACCCCGCCGCGCTCGTGTATGTTCACCACGGCGTTCGGGGTGAGCTGCATCATGTCGTACCCGTAGCGGGGGATGAACCCTCGCAACCCGTAGCGCACACCGAAAATATTGCGCACGCCGTATCCGTAGTGCAGCTCCAGGACGATCGAGCGGATGATGTCGTTCAACCCCGGGCAGAGGCCGCCGCACGTCACCAAGGCGCATTTGAGCTTGCTGGGGTCGAAAAAGATATGCCGGCGGGGGCCGGCCAGTTCGTAGGACGGGGGATCGGATCCCTCCTCCATCTGCTTGCAGGCGCGTTGGACGTTGAGATCGATGAGGATCCGGTCGGCATCGGAAACAAAGCTGATATGGTTGGCCCCCTCGGCTCGGTTGATCACCGGACTTGGGATTTTGCACTCTGCCAGGCTGGATGTATAGGTGTCTTTGATGTCCATGGTCATTTTTTCCGTCTCTTCCGAAGCGTTATTGCAGGGACGTCCGGGGGGCCGAAAATCGGAATTCACCGGCATGCCCCATTCGGGTTGAAGGTGAATTCATACCACCAAAGAAAATTATTGACAACAAAATTAAATCGAGTTATAAATTAGTGTTATTTATAATGCAATTACCAGGCGACCGGTTATACCGGTTTTTTTTATTCCAAATACATTTGAAAGGGGATGGTTTTCATGCGATGCACCAGCGTTAAGCCCGGAGTCGAATGCGTTTTTATGACGGCAAAAGGATGTGGTTACAAAGGAGGGATTTGTCAACAGGTTCTAGAACAATGCAGCGGTTGCGGCCGCCAGGGGCAATACAGCTCCGGTTGGTACTGCACCGCCTGCCCCGAGCCGACGGTCAAATGGCGTAGCGGAATCTGCAACCTTGCCACTCACGTGTCGGCCTCGGTTTCCACAGAGTCCAAGCAGAAAATCAATCCACTCAAAGCCTCGAAACGTGCGGCTGGCAAATAAGCAACGCGGTTAATCGGAAAACCCCGCCCGGCCTCGGACGGGGTTTTTTGTCTCCCTTCCACCTGTATCGGGCGATTTCCCGCTCAATCAGGCACTCCGCGGTCTTTCACCCGGCGCTACCCGTCGACTCACTTTATTCCATTTTTTCAAGGCTAGCGATTTCCACGCAGATGGCCACAACCTCCATGGCACTGCGGATGTCCGCCACCGGCGGGAAAGACGGCGCGATACGGATATTGCGATCGCGTGGGTCCTTCTTATACGGGTAGGTAGATCCTGCCGGGGTGAGCTTGACCCCGGCGTCGGCCGCCATCTGCACGACGCGTCGCGCGCACCCGTCCTCCGTATTGACGCTGGTAAAATA
>Ga0210103_1000004_pt1 | contig 38302 bp, 53 predicted proteins | sample RushSE_CattailNL_6_FD_185564 | JGI IMG/M metagenome (GOLD analysis project Ga0210103, IMG submission 185564) | Wetland microbial communities from San Francisco Bay, California, USA, that impact long-term carbon sequestration - RushSE_CattailNLA_D2... | ecosystem: Environmental > Aquatic > Marine... | reverse complement strand
GGGGATCTCCCGGAGACAGGTCCAGCAGGAAGGATGAGATCCAGATGGCAGCACAGAGCAAGGTCCAGGCGGAGAACGCGAAGATCCAGGAGGCCATGAAGGCGCGGCGGGCAGAGGCCCAGCGGCGGCGGCGCGCGGCGGCGAAGGTCGCGGCGGAGCAGAAGGACGTGAACGCGCGACTCGGCATCCCGACGTCGGAGAACGGGGTCCGCGTGGAGGCGGGCAAGGCGGCGGTCCTGGAGGGGATCCGGGGGATCCTCGCGGGGACGACCACGGCGGATGAGGTCCTGGCCTCCCCGGCGGTCGCGGCGGTCGTGAAGGCCCCCCGCGTCCGGAAGGTGAAGCACGCGGACGGATCCACGACCAGCGTGGACCTCACGGTCCGGACTCCGGAGGAGGCGGCGGTCGCCCTGGACGTGATCCAGGCGGAGGCCCAGGTCCAGGCGGAGGCGGTCCACGCGTCCACGGCCAAGGCGGTCCGGGTCCTCCCGGATCCCGTCGACAACGCGCGACTGATCCGGATGCGCGCGAAGTGGACGGCGGAGCGGCGGGAGCGCGACGTCGCCCGTCTGGAGGAGGCGATGGAGAAGGCGACGACTCCGGAGGAGCGGCGCGAGGTCTCCGGTCGGATGAAGATCGCCAAGTCCGTCCTGGTGGAGGCGGAGGTCACAGAGCGGCGCGCCTACAAGGCGTACCGCGATCTCCTGGCGGCGCGGAAGGCCAAGGCGGACTGACGTGGACGTCCTCCAGGTGACGGTCCGGGCGGCGACGGAAGCCGTCGCCCGCGATCTCGCAGTCCAGGAGGCGCGGCGGGGTTCGTTCGAACCCTTCCGCGTCCTCCACGTTCGCCCCCAGGGCGTCCAGGATGGCCCAGGCGGCGTGCTGACGGTCTACCGGGTCCAGATGGAGGGGAACGCGCTCACGGAGTCTGAGGCGCGGTTCCTCTGGGGCGACCGATGAACGAACCCCGCTGGATGGAGATCATGGGCGCGATCCTCTGGGTCCTGGTGGTCCTGGGGATCGCGTGGATGGCAGGGGCGATCCTCGCGAAGTACGCGACCGGCCTCTGGAGCCTGTGACACTCGACCTGTCACAAGAACGGGGGACGATGGGGTCCCCAGAGAGAAGGAGCAAGGGATGAGCGCACAGACCAAGGTGGTCCGGGTCCGACAGGGATCCCCAGAGTGGCACGCGTTCCGCGCGTCTCACATCGGATCGTCGGATGCCCCGGTGATCTGCGGGGAGTCCCCGTATCGGTCCGCCCTGGACCTCTACGCGGAGAAGATCGGGGCGGTCCAGGAGGCACCGGACAAGTCCCAGGCCAGGATCTTCCAGGTCGGGACCCACATGGAGGGGATCATCCTCCAGATGTACCAGGAGGAGACGGGGCGGAAGGTCCGCAAGGGTCGCGTCCTGGAGTCCAGGGATCTCCCCTGGCTGTCCGCCTCCCTGGACGGGGAGACAGAGGACGGGCGGATCGTGGAGGCCAAGAACACCTCCTCCTCCAGGTGGGACAACGGGGTCCCGGCGGACGTCCAGGTCCAGGTGCAGCACCAGATGGGCGTCACCGGGGCGAGGGTCGCGGACGTCGCGGTCTGGACGGGGCGGGCGTTCACGGTCTACCCGGTCCCGTTCGAACCCGGCCTCTGGGAGGGGATCTTCGGGATGGAGTCCGCGTTCCGGGAGCGGCTGCGCCTCCGGATGCCCCCGCGTCCGGATGGATCGGAGTCCTCCAGGAAGGCCATCGGGCGTCTGTTCCCGGAGGCGTCCGGGGATCTCCTCCAGGGCGATGCCCAGACGCGGCAACTGGTCCAGGATCTCATCGCGGCCAAGGCGAACGCGAAGGATCTAGAGTCCCAGATCGCGGCGATGGAGAACACGATCCGGTTCCTCATCGGAGACCACGATGGGATCGAAGGGGACGGATGGGGCGTGACGTATCGGCGGAACAAGGACTCGGAGCGGGTCTCCTGGACGGACTACGCGTCCTCCCTGGAGGCGATAATCGCGGAGCGGGTCCCGGAGATCATCCCGGCGGATGAGATCCAGACGATCCGGTCCATCTACACCAGCATCGTTCCGGGGCCGCGAGTGCTCCGGGTGAAGGGAGCCAAGGGATGAGCGGCGACAACACGGAGATGGCGGTCCAGGTGGTCCAGCAGACGGGCGTGGTCCGGTCCCCGGAGGCGGTGGTCCTCGACCGCCTCCAGACGGTCCGGGCGACCCTGGCCCCCGACCTCACGGACGGGGAACTCCAACTGTTCGCGATGGTCGCGGTCCGGTCCGGTCTGGATCCGTTCGCGCGCCAGATCTACGCGGTGAAGCGGTCCAGCAAGCAGGGTCCCCGGATGACCATCCAGACCGGCATCGACGGGTACCGATCCATCGCGGCGCGGACGGGCGAATACGACGGACAGGACGAACCGACGTTCGGACCTCCCTGCTCCTGCACGGACGGGAAGGGTCCCCAGCACCCGGAGTCCGCGACGGTCCGGGTCTATCGGAAGGGCATGAGCCGCGCGGTCGCGGCGACCGCGTTCTGGCATGAGTACGTCCCTGGGGACGCGTTCATGTGGAACAAGATGCCGCACGTGATGATCGCGAAGGTCGCGGAGGCCCTGGCCCTCCGCAAGGCGTTCCCGTGGGATCCGAACCGGGAGATCGGGATCGGGTCCGACGTCTACACGGCGGAGGAGATGGCCCAGGCGGACTCCCCGGCGGGTCCTCCTCCGTCCCTCCAGGACCGACTCCAGGCGCGCGTCCAGGAGGACGGCGGGATCTCCGTCGCGGACTTCGCGGCGGCGGTCGCGGACGTCGACCCGGCGACGATCCGGGAGATCCGGGATCTCATGTTCCCAGGCGTCGGATCGGTCTCCGCACTCGCGGGGATCCAGAGGAAGGCCCTGCTGGATCGCATCCTCGCGGGTCCGGTCCAGGAGGAGGTCCAGGAGGCGGACGTCGCCCCTGGGGCCGCTGAGACGCCCGTGGAGGTCCTGGATGGGGTCTACCAGGAGGTCCAGGAGGGCGAGCCGTACCCGGCGGGCGAGGTCCGCGTGGTGGAGGAGGCGGAAGGGGTCGCCTGTGAGGCCCCGTCCCCGTTCACGGATGGGGTGATCTGCCTCCTGCAGAAGCGGCACCGGGGCGCGCACCGCGCGTCTGAGCAGGAGTCCTGGCCCCGATAGGTGCTATACCCGAAGCCGGTCCACCGCCGGGGACGGAAGGGGACCCGTGATCCCGTCTCTCCGGAGATGCGGGTCCGGGTCCTCTCCCGCGACGGTGGATGCGTGGCCGTCCTCCTGGGGGAGGATCCGGCGACGTGCCGGGGTCGCCTGACCCTGGACCACGTGAAGGATGCCCCCAGGATGGGGAGGCGCGCTCCCTCCGATCCCCAGCACCTCGCGACGGTCTGCGAGCATCACCACCTGGACGGATGGGCGACGTCCCACCGTCCCGAACTCCGGGCGTACCTGAGACGGGTATGATCCCGGCGGAGGTCCAAAGGATGAGCAAGTACCCGACGATCCTGGGTCCGGTCCCGTGCCGCGAGTGCGGGCGTCTGGTGGTCTGGGATGGAGAGTTCTGGACGTTCCGGGGGACGAACATCATCCACGTCCAGGCGACGTGCCCCGCGACGTGGGAGAGGAAGGGCCGGAAGCGATGAGCGGGGGACTTCCCTGGGCCAAGATCGCGACGGATCTTACATCGGATCCGAAGGTCCAGAGGCTCGCCCGGAAGTACCCAGAGGGGGAGTATCTGGAGGCCCTGGGCGCGTGGCTCCTGGTGGTCCTGGAGTCCTGGAGGACGGGGACGCGCGAGGTGGACGACCAGGATCTCCCTCCTGGCCCCCTGGGGCGTCTCCAGGCGGTCCGCCTCCTGGACGCGGACGGTCGGATCCCGGCGGACTCCTGGGAGAAGTGGGGCGCGCGGGCGATCCGCGAGGTCCAGGACCGGGAGGACCAGCACCGGGAGATCTCCCGTCTGGGCGGTCGCGCGAGGGCGTCCCAGGCGGTCCGGGATGAGCGTGGCAGGGTCCAGCCGGGATCCAGCGGGCGGCAAGCGGACGTCCAGCCGACGGCTGGATCGTCTCCAGCCGCCATCCAGCCGGATCCAGCCAAGATAGAGAATCAGAGGGAGAGAGAGAACAAGAGTCCTGGAGAGAGTCCCAGGAGAACATCTCCCGCGCGCGAGGTGACGCTGACCAAGGCCCAACTGGACGCGTGGAGGACGTTCCCCGGCCCCCTCTGGGCGACGGTCCGGGAGGCGTGGCTGGCGAAGGGTCTCCGGACACCTCCCCCAGGCCCATCCCCGGAGAACGCACCGGACGATCCAGACAAGGACACGTCTCCCCGTGGGCGTCTCTGGCGGATCATGGACAAGGATCCAGGCATGGCGGCGATGGTCGCGCGGTGGATCCATGAAGCCCCGACGACCAAGGCGGGGGACGTCCTGCAGTACGTGTTCGTCCAGGCGGAGGCGCGGCGGTCCTCCCTCCTCCAGGAGGCGGCGCGGGCGGAGTCCGTGCGGCGTCCAGGAAGGGACCCAGGCCCGGAAGCCCTGGGCGCGATCCTGGGGCGGATCCAGCGATGAAGATCTACCGGCGCGCCGTGGCGGCGGGTATGATCGCGACGGCGGCGATGCTGCCCTCCTGGGGCGGTTCGGTTGGGGATCCCGGTCCCGAACACCGGACCGGCCCAGGGCGCAGCACAGGAGGGTCTAGTGCCGGATCCCGCATCGGGAGCGGACCGACAGCCGACTCATCCCCGGTGACCTCCCTCCTCCCGACGCCCTCCGGGCCGGTTCCGCGATACCCCCCTCGCGGGATCGGCCCGATCTCCTCTCCTGGGGTGGTCGACCCGCCCGGTGACACAGCATCTCCCCGAGCCGACGTGAGCATTCGGCCAGGGCGGATCGGAGACGCTGGACCATCCCTGGAGGGGATCGCGACGTGGTACCGCTGGAACCCTGGGGAGGCGGCGGCGGGTCCAGGTCTGCGCCGGTTCCTGGGGAAGTCCTGGAGGGGATCCGTGGTCACGGTCTCCAGGGGATCGCGGTCCGTGACGGTCCGCCTGACCGACTGGTGCGCCTGTCCAGGACGTAGGATCGTGGATCTGGACGTCCGGGCGTTCGCGGCCCTGGGGGATCCCTCCCTGGGAGTCCTCCGCGTGGAGGTCCAGAGGTGAAGCGGCGGATCCGGTGCCCGGACTGCGGGGACTGGGCGTGCGCGGAGCATCGCGGCCACATCGGGGAGCGATGCGAGTGCTGGCCGTGCGATGAGTGCGGCGATCTTTCGTCCGATCTGGACGATGACGGGATCTGCCCGGAGTGCAAGGGAGGAACGGATGAACCTGTGGATGGTCCTGGGCGGTGGCATGTTCGCGTTCCTGGGGTTCGTCGCCATCGCGCTCTGGGCGGCGTTCGTCGCGGCGTCCAGGGCGGACGATGAGATGGACCGGCTGGCGGCGGAGATGGGCTGGCGCGATGATGAGGATCCCCCGACAGGGGTCTAGAGGATGGAGGTCTACGGGATGGATGGGTTCGCGGAAGGGATGAGGCAGTCCCAGAGATCGGCGGATCACAAGTGGACGCCCCTGGAGGCGGCACAGGTGGATCTCGCCATCGCGGAGGTCGCGAGGAAGGGCGAGCCGTTTACGACCGATGAGGTCTGGGCGCACCTGGGCGCGGCGTTCCCGGTGGGCAAGGGGATGGCGGCGCGGCTGAACGCGGCAGTCCGTCGCGGGATCATCACCAACACGGGGGAGATCCGGACCTCCTCCAGGACAGGCGAACATGACCACGGGCAGCGGCTCACGGTCTGGGTCCGGTCGGAGCGTCGGGGAGATCCCCCGCCCCAGGTCTCGCCCCTCCGGTCCCCTGGCCGTCCAGGATCGCCCCAGGAGGGCGTCCCGGATCATCTGGTCCGGTATGAGCGGGACGGCAAGGCGGACGTCTACGTGAACCCCAGGAAGGCCGAGGCATCCTCCAGGGACGCGGCGCGGGCGGCGACGGCGGAGGAGGAGCGGCAGCGGAAGATCGCGACCCCTCGCGTGGATCCCGCGTCTCATCGCCTCACGTTCGGCGGTCCCCTGCCGTGTACCAAGTGCGATGGGACGGGCGGGAACCTCTGGGAAGGCTGCATCTACTGCGGCGGGAAGGGTCTCCGATGAGCGAACGGCGGACGATAGTCACCATCCACCTCCCTCTCGACATGGGAGCGGTGGGCAAGATCCTGGAGAGGATCGGGGCGGAGTACCCGGATGCCACCGTCACCCCTGGGGATGATGGTCTCTCCCTGGACGTCCTCGCGGAAGATCCCCCGGTCCGGTCCCCAGGCTTCTACGATGGACCCGGTTCGGTCTGCGGGGTCTGCGGGTATGGTGCATCCGTGCACCGTTGCCCGGAGATCCTGGGATGAGGCGGTGCCGCATCTGCGGGCGTCGGATCTGGTCCTGGAGGATCGGGTGGCTGGTCCTCCCTCGCGGCACGGTCTACTTCCACCCCGCGTGCTGGAGGCGGCGCGCCCTGGGGCGCGTGGTGGGAGAGGTCGGCCCGGACGGGACGGTCCGGTTCCGTCCAGGGGAGGACGAATGGACGCAATGATCCAGGAGGCGAGGGCGACGATCCGGGTCCCTCGCAGCGTGGAGGTCCGGATCCCTGGGCATCCTCCTGGGGGGAACGATCTCCACCGGATGAACCGGTTCCAGGTCCGGAAGTCCCGCGAGGTCTGGAAGGGGATCGCGCACGATGAGGCGGTCCGGGCGATGACGCGGGGCGAGTACGCGCGGGCGTGGATGGTGACAGCGGTCGGGCGGTCTGGGAGATCCCTGGGGTCCACGTCCTACACACCGGAGGCGGAATGGTGGCCCCTCACGCGGGCGACCATCGCGGTCTCCTGGCGGTTCCGGGTCCGGAGGACGCGCGACCTGGACAACCTCATCGCGGGACTGAAACCCGTGGTGGACGCCCTGGTCTCCTCCGGGATCCTCCAGGATGACCACTCCGGGGTCCTGGTAGGCTTCGGCCCTCTGGACGTCCAGGTGGGCGCAGCGCAAGATGAGACGGTTCTGACCGTGACGGAGGTCCCTGGATGAGCGATACCAAGATCGCAGCGGCGCTGCGTGATCTCCGGATCCGCGTGGACACGGTGGAACCGTTCCCAGGCAATCCCCGCGAGGGCGACGTGGGGGCCATCGCGGAGTCCCTTCGGCGGTTCGGCCAGCAGAAACCCATCGTGGTCCAGGAGTCCACCCGGTACATCGTCGCGGGGAACCACCTCTGGCGGGCGGCGGTCGCCCTGGGATGGGAGGAGATCGCGGCGAACGTGGTCCCGATGGACGACAAGACCGCCGAAGCGTTCCTCATCGCGGACAACCGGACGTCCGAACTCGGCTCCTACGATGAGGACGCGCTGGGTGCCCTCCTCCGGAAGATCGCGGCGGAAGGGAACCTCCGGGGGACGGGCTACGACGGGGACGATGTAGACGCGTTCCTGGAGGGTCTGGAGAAGTCCCAGGGAGCGAAGGTCCCGGCGGAGATCCCGTTCGCCACGGAACTCCTGGAGAGCCACAACTACGTGGTCCTCCTGTTCGACAACGACCTGGACTGGTCCGTCGCGGTGGAGAGGTTCGGGCTGGAGACGGTGAAGGCCCAGGACTCGACAGAAACCTATGAGCGGAAGGGCGTCGGGCGCGTGATCCAGGGCGCGGCGGTCCTCCGGATGATCCCGACGTGACAGACGACACCCGGCCCCTGGCCGTGGTCCCATCCTTCGGGCGGGCGGGGAACGTCTCCACGGTCCGCGTGTTCCCGCGCGGGGTGATCGCGGTCCCTGCACGCCAGGAGGAGACGTACCTCGCCCTCCAGGATCTCCCTCCTGGGTGGTCCGTCTGGGGGATCCCAGAGGAGGAGGACGGGAACATCGCGAAGGCCCGCAACGCGATCCTTCGGCACTTCCCTGGGCGGGACGTCCTCATGGCCGACGATGACCTGGACCACATCGGGAAGTGGGAGGGGTTCTACCAGACGGCCCCGTCCAGATCGAAGCCCAGGATGGCCCTGGAACGTCGCCTCTCCCTGGATGACGTCGACTGGCTCCTGGAGACGGGGTTCCGGATGGCGCGCGAGGTCGGGACGGTCCTCTGGGGGATCAACGTCGCGAGGGATCGCCGGTTCTACCGGCCCTACACGCCGTTCGGGCTGACGTCCGTGGTCCTGGGGACGTTCATGGGCGTATGCGCGGAGCGGGATCCGGGTCTCGCGTTCGATGAGGACCTGTGGCTCAAGGAAGACTTCGACTTCTCCCTCCGGGTCCTCCATCGCTACCACCGGATCTGGCGGATGAACGCGTACTACTACGACGCCGAGCATCTGGGGGAGTCCCCTGGGGGCCTCACGGGGCGGCGCGATATGGGCGAGGAAGTCCGACAGGCGCACCGTCTGCAGCGGCGGTGGGGATCCGACGTGGTGAAACTCCAACTCCATCGGTCCACCAATCCCATCGTGAAGGTCCCGATCCGGGGCGTCTGAGGAGATCCAGGGATGAGCGACACGCTACGACGGCCCACGGATGAGGAGCAGCGGATCATCGCGGCGCTCTACCGGGACGTGAGCCGTCTCCGGAGCGGGAAGCAGCATCCGGTCGCGGTGGGGATGCGGCGGGACGTGATCGAAGATCCGGAGCGCGGGCGATGGTCCCGCGTCCTGGGTCTCCCCGTGGTGGAGGTCCCGGCGCACCTGGAGGTCCCTGGGGACGTGTTCCTCCTCCTGGGCGTGGAGGTCCCGGAGTGATGGATCTCACCATCCACGGGTCCCTCTCCAGGACGGGCATCTCCCAGGGTCCGTGCATCTGGTGCGGGAAGGATGCGACGTCGCGTGCCCTGGCCCCTGGGATCGGGATGGAGGTCCCGGTCCACATTCTCTGCTGCGCGGTGATCGTGCGCCACGCGCGGGTCTGGATCGACACGGGGATCGCCGCCCCAGAGTGGACGGCCTATGCTGGGCGTCTGGAGGCGTACCGGGACGGGCGTCTCCTGGAGGCGGGCGATGCAGACAGGACGTAGAACACGGCTCACTCCGGAGGTCGCGGACGGGATCGTCCTGGCCGTGAAGTCCGGTGCCCCCCTGGAGGTCGCGGCCCAGGCGATGGGGATCGCTCCCTCGACATTCTGGGAGTGGATGGCGCGCGGAGAGGGGCGATCCACACGCCGGGGATCTCCCCTGTTCGTGGAGTTTGCGGAGAGAGTCCGGAGGGCGGAGGCGGAGGTCCACGTCCTCACGGTGGGCGCGGTCCGACAGGCGGTGCAGCGTGGCAACTGGCAAGCCTCCCTGGCCTGGATGCGTCTACGATGGCCGAAGCACTACGCGGAGCGGTCGGAGATCTCCGGTCCAGAGGGCGCGGCAATCCCCGTGGAGATCGCGGGCCTCCTGGAGGGGATGAGCGATGAGGACCTGGAACACGCCTACCGACGCCTCCGTGCTGCGTCTGGTGGAGGCGGAGCGGGAGCGGCGGAGAAGGATCCGGCAGCACGACTGGAGGACGGCGGGGAGACCTGACCAGATCCTCCCTCTGGGGGACTGGCGGGTCTGGATGATCCTGGCCGGTCGCGGATGGGGGAAGACCCGGACGGGCGCGGAGGCGGTCCGGGAGTGGTCGGAGACGAACAGCCACATCGGTCTCATCGCGCCGACCAAGACCGACGCGCGGGAGATCATGGTGGAGGGGGTCGCGGGGATCCTCGCCGTGTTCCCGCCGGAGCGGCCCGCGCGGTACATCGCGAACCGGTTCCGTCTGGAGTTCCCGTCCGGGTCCATCGGGACGATCTTTACAGCGGACGAACCGGACCGTCTCCGTGGTCCCCAGCACACGAAACTCTGGGCGGACGAACTCGCGGCATGGCGCTACCCGGAGGCGTGGGACATGGCCCTCCTGGGTCTCCGTCTGGGCGACAGTCCCCAGGCGATCATCACCACGACCCCGAAGCCGACCGCGCTGATCCGCGAACTCCGGGATCGGTCGCGTCTGGAGGGGGATCCCCTGGGGCGCGTGGTCCTCACCCAGGGATCCACCTACGACAACGCGGCGAACCTCTCCCCGGCGTTCCTGTCGGAGATCGTGCAGCGGTATGAGGGGACGCGGATGGGTCGCCAGGAACTCCACGCGGAGATCCTGGAGGAGATCGAAGGGGCGCTCTGGACGGGCGCGATGATCGAAGGGGGACGGGTCCACGCATCTCCCGCGATGGTGCGGCGCGTCCTGGCGGTGGATCCGGCGACGACCCACGGACCGGACAGCGATGAGACGGGCGTGACCGTGGCGGGGAAGGGCGAGGACGGCGACTACTACGTCCTGGAGGCGGAGGGTCTGCGGGCGTCTCCGGAGGTCTGGGGGTCCAGGGTCCTCCACCTCTACGATCTCCACGCGGCGGACATGATCGTCGCGGAGACGAACCAGGGCGGGGAGATGGTCGCGGCGGTCCTCCGCGCGGTATGCTCCAGGACGTCCAGGGAGGTCCCCAGGATCTCCACGGTCCATGCCAAGAAAGGCAAGGTGCTGCGGGCGGAGCCGGTGGTCGCACTCTATGAGCAGGGGCGGGTCCACCACGTGGGCGTGTTCCCGGTCCTGGAGGAGCAACAGACGGCGTTCCCTGTCGCGACGGACCACGATGATCGGGTGGACGCGACGGTCTATGCTCTGACCGAACTCGCGAAGCCAGAGCGGCGGAGTATCACCGCGTACTGAGGAGGATCGGATGCTAGAGGTCCAGGTGGACTTCCGCGTGGAGGGTCGCAAGTCCTCTGAGGGCGACGGACGAACGGCGGCGGACGTGGAGGCAGAGATCGCGCGCCTCCAGGCAGAGATCACAGAGGCGTCCGGGGAGATCCCCGTGGACGCGGAGGAGGACGTCTAGATGGGACTCATCGCGGTAGGACTGAACCAGATGCTGGACGCCCTGGATGAGACGCCAGCGGCCCCGGCGGCGGGGATCGGCTTCCTCTCTCTCCACACGGACGTGATCGGGTCCGGTTCCGGCGGCGAGGTCACGGGCGGATCCCCGGCCTACGCGCGCCAGGCGGTGGTCTGGAACGCGGCGGCGGCGGGCAGCAAGGCGATCACCGGGACTGCCGTGTTCGATGTACCCAGCGGCACCACGATCCGACGCGTCGGCCTGTTCTCTGCCGTGACGGGCGGGACGTACTTCGGGGACGCGGAGATCACCGACGAAACCTACGGTGGCCAGGGAACCTATACCGTCACGGCGGCGACCATCTCCGTCACCTAGTCCAGGAGTGGCGGGCGGTCCCCTGGAGGAGGAGATCGCCCGCCCCTGGGTGTCCAGGGGAGACGCATGGCAGTCGCCTACGGGTCCTCGACCAACCTAGCCTCGGGGACCGGGACCCGGTCCTGGAGTAGCCCGAACACGGCCTCCTGCGCTGGGGCCGTGGTCGTCTGCACGGGCGGCGCGGTAGACGAGACCTCCGACGTCACCTATGGCGGCGTCAGCATGACCCGGATCGCCACCGGACGGAACACCGCCGGGGAGTCCGGGACGACCTCCTGCTGGTTCCTGAACAACCCTGCCGATGGGGTCCAGACCGTAGAGGTGGTCCGGTCCGGATCCACGGCCTACATCGCCACGGTCTACACCCTGACCTCAGCGACCGGCGAGACCGAGGTGGTCCCCGGTGGGATCAACGTCGGCTATGACGAGGGGAACTCCACCAGCATCTCGACCATCTCGACCTCCCTGGTGATCCCCTCCGGGGTGGTCTGCTGGCTGGGCGGTGGACTCTACTCGGGCGAGAATGCCCTCTCCAGCATCACGGACGATGCCTCCCTGACCCGGTCCCACAGCGTGGACTTCGGGAACTTCGTCGCAGTCATCAACCGACGGACCTCCCTCTACACCGGGACGGGTGCAGCCCTCACGACGTTCGGCTGGACCCAATCGTCGGACGATGGTGCCTGGGCCGTGGTCGCCATCCGGGAGTTCACCCCCTCATTCGACAAGTCCGGATCATTCTCCGTCGCCCATGCCTCCTCGGTCGCCGTCCAGGGGCGCAAGGGAGGGGCCGGGATCTCCTCCGTCTCCCACACGTCCTCCACGGCGGACACGGCGAACAAGGGCGGGCGCGGGTCCTGGACGGTCTCGCACGCATCCGCGACGTCCGCCCTGGGCGGCGGGTCCTCCTCCCTCGCGATCACCCACGTCTCCAGCACGTCCGTCCAGGGGAGGAAGGGACGTACCGGATCCCTCTCCGTCTCGCACGTCTCCGCGACGGCGGCGGCGGGGAGGAAGGGCGGACAGGGTTCCGTCTCCGTCTCCCATGCGTCCGCGACGGCGGCGACGGGGACCAAGCCAACCTTCGACTTCTCCGGATCGTTCGCGATCACCCACGTCTCCGCGACGTCCGTCCAGGGCGCGACGGGACGGAGGGGATCCGCGTCCGTGGCCCACAGCAGCGCCACAGCGGCCCAGGGCAGGAGCGGGCGGGCGGGGACGGTATCGGTCCCTCATTCCTCCGCGACGTCCGTCCTGGGGCGGCACGATGGGGCGGGGATCCTCTCCGTCTCCCTGGCCTCCACGGTCTCCGTCCAGGACACGACGGGGAGGCGTGGATCGTTCACCGTCTCCCAGGCGTCCAGCACGTCCGCGACGGGGACGGCGGCACAGGCGGCGGCGGGATCGTGGTCCCTGGCCCTCACGTCCTCCGTCTCCGTCCAGGGGCGGAAGGATGCGGCGTCCGTCCTGGGGATCTCCCTGGGATCGGCGGTCGCGGTCCTGGGCGCGTCCTCCAGGTCCGGGATCCTGGGGATCTCCCTGGAGTCCCTGACCCAGGCCCAGGGCGTGCATGATGGGTTCGGAGCGGTGGTCCTGGGGATGGCATCCAGCACGGCAGCGACAGGGCAGCGGGTGGCCCAGGTCCTCCGTCCAGGGATCACGATCTCCGATGGCCCCACGGCGACGGCTACAATCCGGGACCAAGGGCGGTTCGGAGGGTCGGCATCTGACCGGGAACGTATGACCGTGGGAGTGAACGATGGCTAGCCTCTACGACCTGGGGGAGGGCGTGTTCGTCCGGGCCTCATTCGCCGACCCCTCCACGGGCGCGCCCCTGGATCCGACGACCGTCACCCTGCGCGTCCTGGCCCCCTCCCAGGCGGAGGGCGCGCCCACGGTGACGGTCTACCCCGCACCTCCCGTGACCAAGACAGCGGTGGGGTCCTATGAGGCTCTGCTCACGGCGGATGAGGTCGGGCTGTGGCAGTTCCGATGGGAGGGCGAGAACGCGGCCCCGGCGATCCAGGAAGGATCGTTCATCGTGAGAGGGAGCGATCTGGTATGAGCATCGTCGGGCGTCTCCGGATGGGGACCAAGGCGTTCCGGATGGCCTTCCAGGGGACGGGGGGATCCCTCTGGTCCGCGTTCCTGGGGCGGACGGAGTACGACTACAAGGGCGCGGTCGGGGACGGGACGGGCAACTCCATCGTGGGCGCGACCCTGGGATGGATCGCGCGGAACTTCCCAGAGGCACCCGTCCGGATCCGTGAGAAGGGCGACGATGGGGAGTGGACGTCCACGGAGGACGTGGGCGCGAACCGGATGGTCGACCTCCTCCGGATGCCCAACCCGTACTTCTCCGGGATCCTCCTCTGGATGGCTACCATCGTGGACTTCTGGGTCCACGGCAACGCGTTCTGGGTGAAGGTCCGGGGAGGTCCTGGAGGCGCGATCACCGAACTCTGGTGGATCCCCTGGGCGCTGGTGGAGCCGAAGTGGCCGAAGGATGGGACGGAGTACCTGAGTCACTACGTCTACAAGCCCGACGCGCAGCGCGAGGTCGTGATCCCGGCGGAGGATGCGGTCCACTTCCGATACGGGATCGACCCCGACAACATCCGCGTGGGGAAGTCCCCGATCACCACGGTCCTCCGCGAAGTGTTTACCGACGATGAGGCGGCGAACTTCTCCGCGTCCCTCCTCCGGAACCTGGGCGTCCCTGGGGTCGTGATCTCCCCGGACGATACCGAGTCCGTCCTGGACGACCCTGGGGCGAACGCGATCAAAGCCAACTTCCGGGAGCGGTTCGGCGGCGACAACCGGGGCGAGCCTCTGGTGATCTCCGGGAAGGTGAAGGTCCAGGTCCTTTCGTTCTCCCCGCAACAGATGGATCTCACCGCGCTCCGGAGGGTCCCGGAGGAGCGCATCTCCGGGGTGACGGGCGTCCCCGCCATCGTCGCGGGTCTGGGCGCGGGCCTGGATCGGTCCACGTTCGCGAACTTCGGAGAGGCGAGGGAGGCGGGATGGGAGGAGAACTTGATCCCGACCCAGCGGCTCCTCTCCTCCCAGATCGACATTCAACTCACCCCGGAGTTCGTCGCGGATCCGACGCGGTTCCTGACCGACTTCGACACGACGGAGGTCCGCGTCCTCCAGGAGGACCAGAACAAGATCTGGGCGCGGGCGGGTGACGCGGCGAGCAAGGGGCTGATCACCCTGGCCACGTACAAGCAGCAGATCGGTCTCCCCGTGGACGATGAGGCGGATCGGGTCTACCTCCGCGCCTTCAACATCGTGGTGGTCCCGGAGGATGACCAGATGGCCCCGGCGGTGGAGGAGGGAACGCCCACGGCGGCGGAGGTCGCCCCCCAGGAGGAACCCCCGGAGGAGGAGGACGACACGGAGGAGGTCCCTGGAGAGGGAGCGGCGTCCCTCCTGGAGGAGATCGTCGCCCTGGGGACGTAGCGCGGATGGTGGTCGCGACCAAGGCTGAGAGGATCGTCGGGCCGCGCGCGGTGGTCGGGGTCCGACGTCGGGCGGTGGAGGTCTCCATCCGGGCGGCGACCCCGGATCTGCAGCGGTACTTCCGGCACCTGGAGACGGCGATCCTGGGCGGGCGGAAGGCCGCGAGTCCGTCCGACACGGAGACGATGGTCCGGTCCCTCTACCGATCCACCATCGCGGCGACCGGCGGATCCTCCGTCCTCACGCGGGAACTGAAAGGGATCCTCGACAAGCAGTACCTCTCCATGACCCAGACGGTCTGGGAGGACGTGGTGGGCGCGCAGATCGGGCGGCGTCTGGACTTCGACCTGAACGCGCGCGGCGTGGAGAGGATCCTGGAGAAGGTCGGGACGCGGATCACACAGATCAATGAAGCCAGCCAGCGGATGATCGCGACTCGCGTGGAGGCGGAGATCCGGGCGGGATCGAACGCGGACCGTCTGGAGGAGCGCCTGGGGGATCTCCTCCGGTCCTGGGGAGAGGACGGCGGGCGGGCGCACATCATCGCGCTCACCGAGTCTGGGTTCGCGTACAACTACGCGGCGACGGAGGGCTACCGGGAGTCCGGGATCGTGGAGATGGTCCAGGTCTACGATGGCCCGGAGTGCGGCTGGACGGAACACGACGACCCGGATCTGGCGGACGGGTCTACGCGGACCCTGGATGAGGCGGACGAATACCCCCTGGCCCATCCTCATTGCCAGCGGGCGTTCGGTCCCGTGGTCCTCCGGGAGGAGGAGGCCCCTGCACCGGCTGAGACGGCCCCAGCGGAGCCGCCCGCCCCGGTGGAGGAGGAAGTCCCACCCGCGCCCGTGGAGGCGGAGCCGGTGGTCCCAGAGGACGCGGCACCTCCCCCGGTGGACGACACGCCTATCGTCCAGGCGGAACCCGAACCCAGGGGTCTCCCGGATGAGATCTCCCGGCACCTGGAGGAGATGCACGACAAGATGGAGACCGGGGCGTACCTCCAGCCCGTCGACAGCGTCGGGGGATGGGGACGGTACGGTGAGGGCGTCTCCATGATGGTCCGCATGGGATGGGAGGACGCGGCCAGGGCGGCGGGGATGAGCGTGGATGACGCGATGAGGGAGGGCGCGCGGGTGATGCAGCAGACCCTGGATGACGCGACCCTCTCCACGCGGCGGAGCATGAACTCCCTGGGGCGGATCCTGGACGATGGTCGCTTCAAGAGCCAGTTTGAGACGGGGACGTCCGGAGGCGCGCTCAACCAGGAGTACCGGGCGGCGGCGGAGACGTTCATGTTCGGAGTGCCGAAGGCCCAGGAGGTGACGCAGCGCGCGATCTACGGGTACATGAGGATGGAGGGCGCACGCGACTCCGCGTCCTGGTACGGGGACGTGCTGATGGATCTGAAACCGGCGGTCCGGTCCAGGACGACCGTCACCTGGGGCGACTCCCTGGGGCTGGAGGCGCAACCGTCTCCCCTGACCGCAGTCCGGGCGACGTCCTACAACCCGAACGCGATGGGCGGGCGCGGAGCCCTGCCCCGTCCTGGGCGGTTCGGGAGTCCGTACACGGAGGCCCAGATCCACGGCGGGCTGTCGGCGGACGATATCCTCCGGATCACGTTTGAGCGTGACCCCACCCCGGAGATCATTCGGAAGGTGGAGGCGGCGGGGTTCGTCCAGGACAAGGCGGCGGCGCAGAGATGGGTATGGGTGAGGAAGCCGTGAAAGTGATACTCGCGGACGGTCGGGGATCGTTCATCGTCCGGGTGGATGAGGGCGACGTGCCCCCTGGGATGGAACAGGTCCGGATCGTGGAGACGTCGGGCGGGGTCTCGCCCATGCGGGTCTCCCCGGCGCGCAAACTCGGGTCCGTCCTGGCGATGATGGATCCGGACGAATGGGTCCCGTTCCAGGGACCTCCCCCGGCGGGGGTCCTGGAGGCGGCGGCGGGGTCCAGGGGATGAGGACGTCCGGGGATCTTCCTGGGCGTGGACGGATGGGCTAGACTCGCGGCGATAGGTGGCGCTTGCTGCCACGGAGGAGGCGACAATGGGCGTTCGCGGAGTGAAGATCGCGGAGGCGGTCGACCTCTCCCTGTCGGAGGATGGATCCGTCACCGTCGCGTTCGCGACCCTGGGCGATCCGACCGACCAGAAGGCGGAGGATATCGACAAGGACGGCGACGTCTCGCTGGTCGGGTCGCTCCCTGTCGGGAAGGAAGTCCCGATCTCCTCATACGCCCACGCGTCCTGGCCCGAGCGGGGCGGGCGTCTCCCTGTCGGGATCGGGACGATCACCGAAGGGAAGGGGAAGGGCGGGAGGAACCTGGGGATCCTCACGGGCGGCTTCTTCATCGACACGACCCACGGGCGCGACACCTACCTCACCGTGAAGGGTCTCCGCGATCTGCAGGAGTGGTCCTTCGGGTATGAGGTGGAGTCCACCAAGGGCGTCTGGGCGGGCGTCCAGGCGAACCTGAACAAGCGGTACAACGTGCATGAGGTCTCACCCGTCCTCATCGGGGCGGGGAACGGGACCCAGACTTTGGCGATCAAGTCCGGGGAGGACGGGGAGGCGCTTGCGGCCATCCCGTTCGCGGACCACTACCTCCGCGTGCTGGAGGAGGTGGAGGCGTTCACGACCCGAGCAAGGGAGATCGCGGATCTCCGGACCAAGGAAGGTCGCGTACTGAGCGCGGCGAACCGGGCGAGACTCACGTCCCTCCTGGAGGCCCTGCGGCAGACGGATGACTTCCGTTCGGAGATCGAAGGTCTGCTCGACTCGACGGATCCCGACAAGGTCCGTGAGGAGGGCAAGTCCCTGGAGGTCGCGTTCCTGGAGACCCAGGCGCGCGTGAACCGCCTCCTCCATTCCTGACACAGAGAGGTACACCAGCACATGAGCAAGATCGTGGCGCTCCGCGAGGAGATGATCGCCAAGCAGAAGTCCATCGCGGAGGCGTTCGCAGCGAAGCCCGACCGCGACTTCACGGATGAGGAGGTCTCCGACCTTCGCCAGAAGAACGCCGAACTCAACGATCTGGGCGTGGCCCTGGAGAAGGCCCAGGAGATCGAAGACATCGGGCGGAAGGCCACCCAGGGCGCGATGACGTTCCCGGAGATGAAGGCCCAGGAGTCCCAGGATCCTCCGCAGCCGAAGTCCCTGGGCGAACTGTTCGTCGCCAGCAAGGCGTTCACCGAGTACAGCGCGGTCGCCAAGCGTGGTCCCGCGTCGGAGATCGACCTGACCAAGGTCTCCGCGAAGGCCGCGCGGTTCGGCATGAAGACCCTGCTCACCACCACGGGCTACCCCCTGGAGTCCACGCGCCTCCCCGGCGTGATGATCCAGCCGGGCGAGCAGCAGCCGACCATCGCGGACCTCCTCGCGTCCGGGCGGACGTCGCAGTCCTCCATCGTCTACATGGAGGAGACGACCACCACGAACGCGGCGGCGGAGGTCGGGGAGGGCGGGACCAAGCCTGAGTCCGCCCTGGCATTCACGGAGAAGTCCAGCCCCGTCCGGAAGATCGCGACGGTCCTTCCTGTCACGGACGAACTCCTCGCGGACGCACCCGCGATGGAGGACTACGTGAACTCCCGCCTCGGGCAGTTCATCGGGTACCGCGAGGACGGGCAGTTGCTCAACGGAGACGGCATCGCGCCGAACCTCCTGGGCATCCTGAACACGCCGGGGATCCAGACCCAGGCCAAGGGCGCGGATCCGACGCCCGACGCGTTCTACAAGGCGATGGTAAAGGTGATGACCGGGGCGTTCCTCCCGGTGGATGCCGCCGTCGCCAACCCCCTCGACTGGCAGGACGTCCGTCTCCTCCGGACGGTGGACGGGATCTACATCTGGGGGTCCCCGGCGGACGTCGGGCCGAACCGGATCTGGGGCGTGAACGTCACGCTCACCACGACCATCGCGGCGGGGACGGGCCTCGTCGGGGCGTTCCGCGCGGGTGCCCAGGTGTTCCGCCGGTCGGATATCGCGTTCGCCGTGAGCGACAGCCACAGCGACTTCTTCATCAAGAACCAGGTGATGATCCGGGCGGAGGAGCGGCTCGCGCTCGTCGTGTTCCGGCCCGCCGCGTTCTGCACCGTCACCGGCATCTAGCAGTAGCCCAGGGGAGGGAGGCGCGAGTCTCCCTCCCAGGCAGAAGGGAGACCAGAGATGCCCATCATCGCGGGTGCAGGACTGGCCGCAGGGGCGACCGTGGACGGCGCGCCCGTCGCGGGGACCGATGAGGTCCAGACGATCACCATCACCGGGACGCCCACGGGCGGGACGTTTCGGCTCCGGTTCGGCGCGTTCACCACGGCGGCAATCGCGTACAACGCGGCGGCGGCAGCGGTGGACTCGGCAATCGAAGCACTCCCAGGGTTCGGATCGGGCGCGGTGGTCTGCGCGGGAGGTGCCCTTCCGGGGACCCCCGTCACCGTCACGTTCTCCGGTCCTGGGTTCGGACGTCGACCGCAGCCCCTCCTGGAGGTGGTCGCGTCGGCCCTGACCGGCGGGACGACCCCGGAGGTCGCGGTGACGGAGACGACCCCAGGCGTGGAGGAGACGGGGATCGGCGCTCCCAGGGGTGCCCTCCTCACGGACACGACCAACGGGATCCTCTACATCAACACGGGGACCCCGGACAACCCCGTCTGGACCAAGGTGGGGGTCCAGACGTAGCAGCAAGGTGAATGGGCGGAGGGCGCGCGGAAGCCGCCCTCCGACCGTCCTGGAGGCCCAGGGATGGCATCGCGTGGAGGGTTCCCGTGGGATGAGAAGGGCAAGTGCCCCGTCTGCGGCGCGGTCGGGTCCTCCTGTTCGCCTATCATGACCGGAGAGAAGGGGGTCCAGATCGTGACCCTCGCGATGCAACGCGAAAGGGATGCAGGGATGCCGAGGATCACGGTCGGAGAACGGGTCTATCTGGACGACAGCGGTCGCGCGACGACCGATCCGGAGAAGGGCGCACGCCTCTGGGCGACCCCTGGGATGGAGGTCCGGGAGGAGGACGCGGAGGCGGTCGGGTACAAGGTCCAGGCACCTCCCCAGGCCAAGGCGGTCCGCCGTCCGAAGGGCGGGACCAAGGTGATCGAAGGTCCCGGCGGGGACAAGTAGCAGGGAGATCCCCCGATGAGCCTCATCACCCCGGCGGTCTACCGTGAGCATGATCCGGGGACGTCCCTGGGAGACGATGCGATCCAGCGGCTCATCGACAGCAATGAGGCCCAGATGGTCCGCGTCCTGGGTCCCCACACGCGGGAGGGATCCCCGGCGGTCCAGACCCTCCGTGGCCGCGTCTCTGGTCTCCTCCTGGAGCAGCCAGCGGGATCCGTGGTCCAGGTCCGGGAGCGCGCATCGGATGCGTCCTGGACCGTCCTGGCGGCAGACGACTACCTCCTCCTGGACGGAGGGAACACCCTGGCCCGTCTCACCACGGGGACGAACTCCGCCTCCAGGTGGTCGCCCCTGGTGGAGGTGACGTACCTCCCGCTCGCGAACCTCGCGGAGCGGATCGTCGCCCTCCTGGAGATGGTCGGGACGGATGCGGGCGCGGGTCCCACCGCAACGGGTCCCGTCACGCAGCGGACGATGGGATCGTGGTCTGAGTCCTACGGGTCCAGCAGTACCAGCACGTCCAGGGAGGCGACCAAGGCGGCGATCCTCGCGCGTCTGCATCCCAGGGCGGGGATCGTGTTCGCGTGAACGTCGGACTGGTCCATCGGGTCGCGATCCTCCGGGACTCGCCCACGGGCGGGGAGGACGAATGGGGTCTCCCTCTGGAGGCCCTGGAGACGGTCGCGACGAACGTCCCGGCGCTGGTCCAGGATCGCGGGTCCAGGGAGCAGCCCCGTCCGTCTGGGGTGGAGATCGTGGACGCGCTGATCTTCCTGCCCTGGGGGACGAACGTCCGGGCGGACGATCTCATCGTCTACGGTCCCCAGCCGTACCGGGTGATCGGCAATCCCCAGGACGCGGGCGGAGCGGCGCACCACATCGAGATCGCGGGGCGGAAGGTGAACCCAGGTGGCTGAGGCGCGGGTGAAGATCCGACCGGCGGAGATGGCGCGGTTCCGTGCGGCCCTGGGTCTCGCGGTCCTGAACTTCGGGCACGCGGTGGAGGCGGGTGCCAAGCGGGAGGCCCCGGTCCGTGGCGGCTACCGATCCTTCCTCACGACCAAGCGGACCAAGGCGGGGGAGCGCGGGGAGGTCCCCATCGGGGCGGACAACGGGTCCGTCCTCATCGGCGGGACGCTGCGGCGATCCATCCACACGGCGGCGTTCGTGGACGGCAAGCCCGTGGTCGGGTCTGGGCAGTCCGATGAGAACGGGAAGACCGTCCCGGACTACGCGCCAAAGAAGGGGATCATGGTCGCGGTCGGGACCAACTGCGACTATGGTGCCTACGTGGAGATCGGGACGGTGAAGATGGCAGAGCGCCCCTTCCTGGGTCCCGCGTGGGATCTGGAGTCCGGGCGGATCGCGTCCCTCATGCGTCCCGTGATGAAGCGGCAGGGGTTCTGAGATGGCGGATCCCATCGGGCAGATCGTCCAGGAGATCCGGACGGGTCTCCAGGCGGACGGCGGGACGTGGCCGGTCCAGGTCCGGGGCGGGCGTCGGATGGAGGGAGACGCGGACACGGCGGGCGACTCGCCGCCTCTGGTGATCGTCCGGATGAACAGCCGAAACCGGACGGAGCGGATCGCTCATGCCCGGTGGAGGATCGCGGTCCAGGCGTTCGACCTGGACCCCAGGCTCGCGGCGGTCCTGGATGAGCGGGTCTCCGAGATCCTTCACTCCGAAGGACCTCGCCACCCGGCGGCGAACGTGGCAATCTATCGCTCAGCCGAGGAAGTGGGGGGACAGGCCGGGGAAGATCCGGACACGCGGTGGTCCTCCGTGACCTCCGTCTATATCGTCCACGCGACCACAGCGACGAACGTCTGAGGTCGCCAGATCTCCTCCCTGGGAAGCAGGGAGGTGAGAGGAGGAACGGGCAATGCCTGTGACCGCGACCACCGCATCCGAACTGTTCATCGGAGCGGGCGAGGTCTACGTGGACGGCCAGCCGGTCGGGGCCACGATGGACAACAACATGTTCCGGGTGACGCGCGAGTACTACGCGCCCGACCTGAATGGCACGCCGGGTCCCATCGTGGGGACGGACTACGTCCAGAGTGAGACCGCCGAACTGGAGGTCACGGTCCCGGAACTCGACCCGACGAAACTCTCCTACATGGTCCCTGGGTCCCTCGCGACGGCGCAGGACGGGATCGGGGTCCCGGCGGGCGGCGGCGGTTCGACCCTCCTGGCGGCGGGATCCATCGTCGGCGCGACCAACATCAAGGTGGACGCGATCACCAACTTCACCGCTGGCGACGTGATCCAGATCGGCGCGGCGGGCGCGCGGGAGTTTCGCGAGATCCTGGTGGTCGGGACGGCGGGCGCGGGCGGCACCGGCATCGACGTGGAGGGCGCGCTGACCAAGGCGCACACCCTGGGCGATGCCGTGGTGGAGGTGGTCTCCACGACCCTCGCCCTGGACGCCCCGGCGGGGTCGACCAACATCAAGGTGGCCTCCGTCGCGGGTCTGGTGGTCGGGGACTACTTCCGGTTCGGGTACCCCGGCGAGCAGGAGGTCCGTCAACTGACGTTCGTCGGCACGACGGGCGCGGGCGGCACGGGTCTCTCATTCACGGAGCCGACGCAGTTGGCGCATCGGTCCGGGGACATTGCCCTGGAGCAGAGCAACGCGGGGTCCTCCATCGTGGAGTCCACGTCCGGGTCCTCGCGGCGTCTCGCCTCGACCGTCTACCACGCCTGGGAACTCCGGGTGCAGGGTCTGGACGGACGGGAGATCCGGTTCGGCCTCCGGGACGCGATCATGACCGAGAACGCGGAGTTTGAGGCGGCGGACGATGGGACCCTGGCCCCGCGTCTGACCCTCCAGGCCCGCTGGGATCCGGCGTCCATCACCACGTCGCCGTGGTACATCGAGAAGATCGGCGCGACCGCGTAGCGTCGGGCTGAGAGGAGGGTCCAGGGATGGATCGAAGGACAGAGGAACAGAAACTCCGGGGCGTGGTCCCGGTCCGATGGGGCGGCGAGATCCGCGAGGTGCCTACGCTCAAGCGTGGTCCCTCGCGGGTCTGGAAGGAGAACCTGGGGAAGGCCCTGGGGACGGTCTCCGGTCTCTCCATGACCGATATGGACTCCGTCGCGGAGGTCGGGAACGTCCTGGGGGACCAGATGTTCGATCTGGTCCGCCAGTACGACACGACGGGCGTCCTGGGCGACCAGGAGTGGATCGACTCGCACGTGGACGACCAGGAGGTCTATACGGCCTTCCGGGATCTCCTGGAGATCTCATACCCTTTCGTGACGGACCTACGCGGAGTCCTGGGAGAGGTCCGAAACTTGGGCCTGGCGGTCGCAAGCCAATCGGCCTCGCAGGACTCTACGAACACGCCCTCGCCGTCTGGGGTCTCGACCCCGCGCAAGTCGACTCGCGTTTAGACGACACGCAGTTCCTCCTCCTCTGGGAGGCCTCGCAGCAGCGGGTCCTCCGGGAGGCCGACGATCATCTGGTCCTCCTCCAGACCGGCGTCCGTGAAGGCATGACCGACGTGTACGTGGCCCTCCGCAAACTGAAGCGGCGGGGGAAGGCCGCGCGCATCGCCCAGGCGGGCGAGGAACGGCACGTGCCGACCTTCGATGAGACGTGGAGGCGCGTGGACGCGTTGGCTACGATGTTCCCGGACAGAGTGAGAGGAGGAGCGTAGATGGCGGGTGTCGCGGTCGCGGACGTCTATGCCCGGATGCTCCTGGACGACAAGAACTTCAAACGGGATATCGACACGTCCGCGGGCGAGGCGGGGGACAAGGCCGGGAAGACCCTGGGCCAGAGGATCAAGTCCGGACTCACCGCGACCAAGATCGGCGCGGGTCTGGGCGCGGCGTTCGGGACGGTGGCCCTCGCCGGGATCAACATGGGAACCCAGGTGGATGATGCCTACGACAAGATCCGCGTGGGAACGGGGGCGACGGGCGATGCCCTGAAAGGGCTAAACGCCGACTTCAAGAACGTCGCCGGGACCGTCACGGACGACATGGGGACGGTCGGGCAAGTCCTGGCGGATCTGAACACCCGGACGGGGGCGACGGGGGACGATCTCCAGGGACTCACAAAGAAGGTCCTCGACCTGTCCAGGATCACGGGGACGGACGCGGTGGGCAACGTCGCGTCCCTCACCCGCGTATTCGGGGACTGGTCCATCGCGACGGAGGACCAGGGGGCGACCCTGGATGCCCTGTTCCGGGCGAGCCAGTCCACGGGGATCGGGGTGGATCAACTCGGCCAGTCCGTGGTCCAGTTTGGCGCGCCCCTCCGACAGGTGGGCTTTTCGTTTGAGGAGTCCATCGGTCTCCTGGGCAAGTTTGAGAAGGAGGGCGTGAACTCTGAGTTGGTAATGGGGTCCCTCCGGATCGCCCTGGGCAAGATGGCCAAGGAGTCCTCCACCGTCAACGAACAACAGGCGAAGGTGACGGAGGCCCAGAAGGCGTACAACAAGGCCGTCAAGAAGTACGGGGAAGGGTCCGATGAGGCGCGGAAGGCGAACGTGGCCCTCCAGGACTCCCAGGCCAAACTCGACTCCGCGATGGCCTCTGCGGACGTGCCAGCGAAACTCCAGGAGCAGATCGCGGCGATCAAAGCCGCGGGGACGGCGGGCGAGGCGAACGCCCTGGCCCTGGAACTGTTCGGGGCGCGTGCGGGTCCCGATATGGCGGCGGCGATCCGGGAGGGGCGGTTCGATCTGGGCGAACTGTTCACCACGATCTCCGATGGATCGGAGACGGTGGAGAAGGCGGTCGCGGACACGGACAGTTCCGGGGACGTCCTGAAACGCGCGATCAATGGGCTAAAGGTCGGCTTCGGGGATCTGTTCACGGGCGTTGCCGGGGTCGGGGAGGCCCTGGGTCCGATGGTCTACCTCCTCCCGGCGGCGGCGTCCGGTCTGGGGGCGGTCGCGGGGAAGGCAATCGATCTGGGCGGAACCCTCGCGACGAAACTCCTCCCGGCCCTGGGGTCCTCTCTGATCGGCGGGATCGGCGCGCTGGTCCCGGCCCTGGGCGCGGGTCTCTCCGCGATGTTCTCCGGGGCGGTCGCGATCATGGGCGCGGCCATCCCGATCATCATGGCAGCGTTGCCGTTCATCATTATCGGAGCAATCGTCGCGGCCATCGCGGTCCTGATCCTGAACCCGGAGATCCGGGAGCAAGTGTTCGGCTTCGTGGGCGGGATCCTGGAATGGATCGGGGACGCCCTGGGCGGTCTCCTCCAGGTGGTCGGGGACGCGTTCGGCGCGGCGTTCGCGGTGATCGGGGACGTCCTGGGAGGCATCGGGGACCTGATCGGACAGGCGGTGCAACTCTGGATCGACTACGTTCTCCTGTTCCCGGTCCGGGTCTGGGAAGCGTTCCTCGCCATCCTGGGGTTCGTCGGGGATCTCATCGCCCAGGCGATGCCCCAGATCCAGGCGTTCGTCCAGGGGATCATCGACTTCTTCCTGGGGATCCCTGGGGCCATCGTCGGGATCGTCGGGGAGATCCTGGGGATCTTCGGCCAGATCGCGGCGTCCGTGGTGGAGGCGGTCGCGGGTCTCATCGGTCGCGTGGTCGGCTTCTACCTGTCGCTCCCTGGGCGGATCGCGGGTCTGGTCGGGCAGATCCTGGGCGTGTTCGTCCGGGTCGCGTCCTCCGTGGTCGGGAACGTGGTCGGGCTGGTGGGGAAGGTGGTCTCGACCATCCTGGGGATCCCTGGGAAGATCGGCGGTCTGGTCGGGCAGTTCGCGGATATCGCCCGCAAGGCGGTGGAGGCGTTCATGCGCTGGATCCTGGATCTCCCTGGGAAGGTCGCGGGCGTGATCGGGGACATTGGCGGGAACATCGCTGGGTTCCTGGGCGGTCTCATCCCGAAGTTTGAGACGGGGACGGATCGGGTCCCGTACACGGGCATGGCGATGGTGCATGAGGGCGAGATGATCGTCCCGGCGCGACCGGCGGAGATGATCCGGGGAGGGGAGGCGGTGCTGAACTACGGGCAGGGTCTGACCCAGAAGCAGCAAGCGGTCTCCGTCACCGTGAACAACCCGATCCCGGAACCGGCGGGGACGTCCGTCGCGCGTGAGATGCGGAAACTCGCCTACATGGGGGTCCTCTCATGACCACGCTCGCCATCGCGGCGGACCGCTGGACGTTCGCGGGGACGGACCTCTCCACCTACGCGACGATGGTCCGGTCCCTGGATGACGTGGAGGACTTCGGTCCTCTGCGCGGGGAGGATCTGGCGGTCCCGAACCTCCAGGGGAGGCGGTGGAAGCCGAAACTGCCCGACGCGCGGCGCGTGGGCCTGGGTCTCCTCATCACCGACATGGACGCGGCGGGCGGTCTCACCGAGGCGAACGTCCAGGCCCAGGCGCAGATGAACCTCGACACGCTGCGGACCCTGTTCGCGAAGCCGGGGACGTTCGCGCTGGTCCACGTCCTCCCGGACGGATCCTCCAGGACGGCCCAGGCGGAGGTGGTCGGCTTCCAGGCGACGGAGCAGCGCGGGCGGCGGCAAGCGTTCCTCGCGACCGTGGACTTCCTCCTGGCGGATCCGTACTTCTACGGGACGGATCTGGTGGACACGGCGCGGGCAATCCCCGCGAGTCCGACAGCGTTCAACCTCGCGAACCCTGGGAGCGCGCGGACGTCGGGCGTGGTCCTGGACTTCACGGGTCCGATCAGCAATCCCCGGTTCACGAACACGACGAACGGGATCTACCTGGAGTGCCTAGTCACCGTCGCGGCGACCAAGCACCTCATCGTGGATTGCAAGGCGTTCACGGCGGAGAATGATGGGGTGAACGCCATCGGATCCATCCGGCACTCCGGGGACTTCCGGTGGATGGTCCTGGAGCCGGGGACGAACGCGATCTCCGTCTCCGCGACGTCCCCAGGCGGGTCCCTCACGTCTACCATCGACATTCCGTATCACGCCTGAGGAGGCCCGACGATGCCCTACACCGCGCTCCCGGATCGGAGGATGCCGTACGACAACGATGGGACCCAGGTCGGGCGATGGGCGGCGGTGACCGGCGTCAACTCCTGGCTCAATAGCACGGAGGCAATCGAACTCAACGACTACGACTACACGGCGGTCTCCTGGATCATGGGCCAGTCCGGACAGAACATCGGCGTGGAGATGTTCTTCCCAGAGTCCAGGGAGGTCACAGCGATCTACATCTGGGTCCAGGATGACGGCGGCGCGGGCAGCGAGCAGCCGATCACCGGGGTCCAGGGATCCACGGACTCCGTGAACGGCCAGGATGGGTCCTGGGAGACGGCATCCATGCCCGGCGGGTACCCAGGGAAGGCGAACACCTACGCGTGGAGGTCCGATATCAAGGCCGTTTCGTTCACGGGGCCGAAGCGGGTGGTCCGGGCGTACCGCTACATCGCGAACGATGGGATGAGGGAGATCTACATCTGCCATTGGTACGGGGAGAAGGCGGCAGGGCAAACCCCGGACGACATCATCTACATCAACCACGACGACACGCCTGGGGTGGAGTTCACGGCCCCGGAGGACTTCGCAGATCAGCCCCTGGGGACCACGGTGGTCCGACAGTTCCGGCTCAAGAACGTCTCCGGATCCAAGACCGCGAACACGATCAACGTGCAATGCAACGATGCCGACTTCGCGATCTCCGAGGACGGAGTGAACTGGGTCGTGACGATCAACATCGCGTCCCTGTCGGCGGGAGCGGAGTCCGCGACCCTCTACGTCCGCTGCACGACCCCAGCCCTGGGTGCCCTCCTGGGTCCCAGGTTCGCGCGGATCGTGACCACCGTCGCGTCCTACACGTAGAGGGAGGAGATCATGGCACTCGCCAACGCATCGGCGGTCGCGGTCGCGACGGCTACCTGGGTGACGGTCGCGACGGTGACGGGCGACGGGACCAAGCAGATCATCGGGGCGTCTCTGTCCTGCGATGATGCGGCCCAGGCGTTCCAGATGAGGATCCAGATCAACGCGTCCAACATCGTCGCGCCGATGAACGTCCCGGCGGGACAGACGGGCGTGATCTACGACTCTCCGACCACGATCCCGAACACCCAGGCGTGCGTGGTCCAGGCGTACCAAGCAAGCGGGTCCAGCAAGAACTTCTCCGGAACCCTCCTGGGGTCCTGAGCCGTGATCGGCGCGACGAACGTCCAGCCCGGTCCCAGGATGGCGGGCGCGTTCATGCGGAACGTGCAAGTCCTCCTGACCTCGCCCGCGTCGGGCGGGACGAACACGTCCTCCACCGCCTCCCTCCAGGCCAAGAACCTGGATCCCTTCCGGCGGAGCGGCTACGTATCGTTCCAGGTGGATCGGGCGGGGACGTTCACGTCACCGGAGGCCCAGACGTCTCCGAACGTCTCCGTCCTGGGATGGGCGGACGTCGCGGCGTCCTGGACGACAGCCGCCCTGGGGAATGGGCGCTGGTACTACCGGGCGCGGTCCTTTGGGGTCCTGGTGGGCGCGGGTCCAGGCATCACCGGACGGTACGCGGTCGCGGTCCCGTTCGAACAGGCGGGCGGCGCGGGGATCCCCAGGTCCCTCTACACCTACGTGAACAAGGCGGTCTACTCTGAGATCGCGGGCGTGGGCGACAACCCCAGATCCCTCTACGTCTACGTGAACGTCGCGATGTATGAGGGCGTGATCGGGATCCTGGCCCGGTCCCTCTACCTCTACCTGAACAAGTCCATGTATGAGGGCGTGATCTTCGCGGGGTTCCTCCGGGCGCTCTACCTCTACCTCTCCGCCAAGGACCTGGAAGTGTTCCCGTACCTGAACCACATCAACCCCACGGAGCAGTACGTCCTGGGACAGGTCGACCTCTACGGGGACGGCTTCGGGCAGTTCCTGGACGCGTCCGTCCCTGTCGCCCCGGCGATCACCGTCTCCTCCACGAATGGATCGAACGTCCCAGGGTTCGCGATGGACCGGACGGCGGCGGAGTGGCAGTCCACATCGGGCGCAGCGGCGTGGATCCGGTTCACCTGGGGATCCGCCAAGCGGATTGTCGCGGTGGTCCTGGAGGGCGCGCTGGTGAACTCCTGGGGGATCCCCCGGTTCCGGTTCGATGATGCGTCCTCCCAGGATGGGACGATCACCGTCCCGGTGGGGACGGCGGCGTCCAGGGACACGCAGTACCCGGTGGGCGCGCTGCGACAGGTCTACTGGCTCGCGACCCCGAAGGTCTCGACCTACGTGGAGGTCGCCATCGCGTCGGGCGGGTCTGGGACCAACCGTGGTCTGTCGGAGGTCTGGGTGATAGAGGAGGCGGTCCCGCCCCAGGCGGCGGAGACGTCGCGGGCGGTCCTGAACCTGGGCCTCCCGTCTGAGCAGACGATGGGCATCGTCGCGTGGCTGACCCGATCTCCGAACTTCCACCCGGCGAACAGCGGGATCGCGCCCCTCCCGGCGGCGACGGTGACGGTCCCATCCGGGGCGGTCTCTGGTCTGGTCTACGTGGAGGAGACGACCTAGATGGCAACGCGGACCAGCCAGGGCAAGTTCCTGGAGATCCTGGAGCCGGGTGCGCTCGTCGGCCTCCCCATCGAACTCGACGTTTACGACGGCGGGAACCCAGGGACGATGCTCGCGACCCTGGAGAACGCATGGGACGCGGCCCTCCAGGTGGAGATGAGCGAGGTCGGGTCCGGGCGGTTCTCCCTGTCGCGGAGCGATCCGAAGGCCACCCCGGAGATCCTGGCCAAGGGCAATCTGGTGAAGGTGAAGACCGGCGGGGTCTACCGCGCATCGTGGTGGATGGAGGAGCCGGTGGAGGTCCTGACCTCCGTCCAGGAGGCGCGGGGCGAGAACTGGCACATGAAGGGGCGCGGTGCCCTTTCGATGATGGAGAGGGCGGTGGTCTACCCGCCCTCCTGGCCGATCTCCCCGGCGTCCGTCCGGTCCGCGTCACACGCGGCGAACGCGGAGGCGGGCGCTACCACGGTGACGTGCAACAAGCCCACGGGGACGGCGAACGGGGACGTCCTCATCGCGGCAGTCGCGTTCGCGGGCGGGTCCAGCAAGACCGTCTCGCCTCCCCTGGGGTGGACCGAGTTTCGGCGGATCAACTACGGGACGACCCTGGGCGTCACCCTGTACCGGAAGGCAGCGGGATCGTCGGAGGGGACGTCCTACAAGTGGGCTTTCTCCACGGTCTCCCAGGCCGTCGTGAACATCGTCGCGCTGATGAACGCGTCCACGGACTACACGACCTACGCGTTCGCGTCCGCGACCCAGGGATCCGGCACGGCGATCAAGTCTCCCTCCCTGGGCGTGGAGGTGGTAGACGGGACCCTCCTGACCTTCGCGGCGTCCACGGCGGGCGGTCCGTCCGGTCCAGGGATGACCCCTCCGGTCGGGTACACGGAGGCGACGGACGATGCCCAGCGGACGGGGCGCGTCCTCCAGAGTTCGTACCTGAACGGTCCTGCCCTGGGCGACACGGGCGACAAGATCACGACCAACTCCGCGTCGGGGTCCTGGATCGGGGTCCACCTCTACATTCCCAGCACGGCGACGAACGATGCCACGTTCGCCGGGGAGACGTTCGGGGCGATCCTCTCCACCCTCATCGACCGCGCCCAGGCGCGCGGGGCGATCACCGACCTCACCTACGACTTCGATGGGACGGTGGACTCCCAGGGCAATCCCTGGCCCAACACCTTCGACCTCTCATTCCACGCGGGGACGTCTCTCCTGGACGTATGGCGGCAACTCGTCGCCCTGGGCCTGGAGGGGACGATGAGCCACGACCTGAAACTCTCCGCGTTCGTGGACATGGCGCGCGACCGGACGGCGGACGTGATCCTCCGGAAGGGGTCGCACTTCCTGGGCGACGTGGTAGACCTGGGCCACTTCGTGGATCTCCGGACCCGGTTCCTGGTGGAGGGCGCGGGCGGGCGTCTGGTGGAGGTCACGAACCCCGCCCTGGAGGCGATCCCGACCATCGGGAGGCGCGAAGGCTTCCTGAGCATGGCGACGTCCGACACGGCCACGGACCTCGCGCGGGCGGGCGAACAGGCACTCGCCATCGCGGTCCTGGAGGATGAGGCGCGATCCATCCCGGTCGACCACGGTCTCCTCACGGCGGGCCAGTACGAACCCTGGGAGGATTATCGGCTGGGCGACTGGATCGCCCTGGACGCGGCTGGGACGGGCGTGGTGACCGTGGAGAGGCTGGTGGGGATCACCATCAGCCATCGCGAGTCCCTGGACTACAACGTGGTCCTGGACCTGAACAGCGTCTCCCTGGACGCGTCCGTCCGGATGCGTCGGCAACTGGACGCGCTCAGCAAGTCCTCCAGCACGGGCGGGTCCGGGTCCTCCTCCCTCTCCCTGGGCGGGAACCCCGGAGGCGGCGGCGGGACGTCGGGCGGGACGGTCGCGGCGAGTGCGGGCGACACGCCTGGGTACCTGTACGACAAGGTAGACGTGGATGGGGTCGTGACCAAGACCCTGGGCGGCGTGGGCGGCAACCGCACCGTGGCCCTGGGCGTGGGGTCTGGGACCAAGGACGGGACCAAGTTTCTCCGGGACGATGGAGTCTGGAGTCTGCCCACGGCTGGCCTCACGTATGCCAGCGCGGTCCTGGGCGGAGATGTAGGGTTCCAGGCGATCACCACGATCCTGGACCTCACCCTCCCGTCTGCGGGGACGTGGCTCATCCTCTCCACCCTCCAGATGACCCGGAACAACGGAACCGCGTCCCACACGTACCACGTCCTCACGGACTCCGCGAACGTGGCGCGGACGGGATCCGCGCTGCAGATCCTGGAGAGCGCGACGACCGGCTGGTGGTACCTCATCCAGCAGACGAACCTTGTCACCGTCACGGCGGGCGATCTGGTGATCCGATACCGTGTGACGGGTGACCAGCCGGGGACCGCGAAAGCGTCCCTGACCAAACTGATCGCGCTACGGCTGGGATGAGGGAGGACCCGATGGCTCGCAAGATCGACACGGCGAAGGTCCAGGACCCGGAGGGGGAGTCCTGGCACCGGGAGGCGTCCTCCAGGTGGGCCGCTGCGGAGGACCTGGGGACCGTCCTGGGCGTTCCCGCCCTGGACCTGTACGATCCGGTCCCTCTGCCCGACTTCGGGGCGCAGCGTTCGTCCTACGTCTCCAGGGATCTCCTGGGGCGCTTCCTCCAGCAGCGAAGCACGGGGATCGTCCACGACTGCTACGCGGCGGTGGAGGCGTGCGCCCTGGACGGGATCCAGGATGCGACGTTCTACCACTTCTGGTCGGAGGTCGGGAAGGACCCAGACGTGGACGTCCCGTGCCCTCATTGCATCCCGTAGCGTGGCAGCGAAGGGCGGCAACGGGTGGAGGTCGGGACACGATCCGATCCTCCGGTGGCTCCGGTCTGGGACCGTGGTCGCGTTCGTGGCTGTGTTCGTGATCGTCGCCCTGGACCGGGAGCGGGACGCCACGGCGGTCCTCTCCATCCTGGCAATCGCGGGCGGGGCCGCGCTGATCCTCCTGGGATACGCGAACGTGGTCCGTCTCCCGATGATCGGCAAACGGGAGGATGAGGAGGAGGACAAGCCATGACTGGTCCGATCATCGCCATCCTGCTCGCGGCGGTCCTCGTCGCGATCTGGACCGTGGTCCTCATCGCGTCCGTCCAGGACTGGCGGCACTTCCACGATGAGCGGGCGGCGCGGTCCGTCCTCCTGGGGTTCGTCCTCCTGGCCTCCGGGGCGGGCGGGATCGTCTCCGCGTTCGGCTACTACCTGAACGTCACGACCGGCGGGACGTCCGACGTCCTGGCCGTCCTCGCGAACCTTGCGCGAGGTGCGATGATTGTCGGCGGTCTCGCCTATGTAGCGACCCTGTACCAGAGGAGGAAGGGATGACCCAGGCGGTCTATCGACCCAGGTTCCGAAAGCAACTCACGGGGTCTCCCCTGGGGAACTCCAACTGTGGCCCCGCGTCTGCGGCGACCCTCGCGGATAGGTGGTCCCTGGGCGCGATCAACAAGACCCCGGACCAGATGCGCGTCCTGACCGGCGACGTCCAGGGCGGCACGACGATCCGGCAACTCGCGACGGCCCTTGCCAAGGTGGGGGTCCCGCTGACGATCTTCGACTACGACGATGGGATGGACAAAGACCGGTTCCGGTCTCTGGTCCGGTCGGGCGTCGGAGCCATCGCGAACATCGACTACTCGCCCCTCCCGGAGTGCCTGGAGGCGGACAAGTCCTTTGAGGATCTGCACTCCGTCTACGTGAACGAATGGGCGGCGAACGTGAACCTCTGCACGGGCGGGTCCGGTCCTGGGTTCCTGACCTGGGATCCTCTCGCGGACGGTCGGAGGGCGGGGATCCCGAAGGGTCCGAACTGGTGGCCCGAGTCCGTCCTGTTCGCGGCCCTGGAGCAGTTCCCTGGGCGCGGGTGGACCATCGGGACGTGGACCAAGCGGACCCTCCGCAAGCGGGCGTCCGTCTCCTCCTGGGTCTGGATCCGGCCCAAGGCCACGCGGGCGTCGACTCCCATCGGGCGGCTGACCACCCAGGTCCTCCAGCACGGCGGGACGGTGATCGGGGAGTCCGTGGGCGGCGACAAGCGGTGGTACCGCGTCTGGGTCCCCGGCAAGGGCGTGGTGGGCTACTGCCACGCGTCCGTGGTCGCGGCGACGGCATGATGGAGGGCACGGTGGTCGACACAACTCTGGCGGCAATCCTCCTGGGGACGGGCGCGTTCCCGGCGGCGGCGATCATCCGCCAACTCATCGAACTGCTCAAACACGTATTCCCGGCCCTGGACGCGAAGGTCTCCGGTGCCCTCCAGGCGTTCATCCTGTCGGCGGTCCTCTACGTGTTCGCCTACGTGGCCGTGGTCGGGGCGAACGCCAGCGCGGAGTCCGCGTTCGCGGCGTTCCTCGCGTGGCTCGCGTGCGCGACGTCGGCGGTCGGCATCAACTCCTCGCTGGGACACGTCCGGGCGACTCGCGGCGGATAGTCCGGGCGCATCGCGGCCCCCAGGCGGACCCTCCCGTCTGGGGGCCTCTCCATGCCCTCCAGGACCGTCCAGGACGGCCCAGGAGCGGCGATCCCGTCCAGGGCGTCCGGATGGTCCCCTGGACGGTATCCTCGCGTCCTGGAGGATCCCCGGCACGGGACGGCGACCGGATCACCGGGGACCTCCAGATCCCTCCAGGGATCTCCCCCGGCTACTTGACGGGATCCGGATCTACTCCCACTCTGGTCTCCAGACGCGCGGCGTGCGCGAAGGGATGAGGTCCAGAGATGAAGGTCCAGGAGATCGTGAACAGCCTCCGCATCGACGGGTCGCGCCAGCAGATCAACCTCGGGGATCTGGTCCGGGAGCGGCGGACGGGGCGGATCGGGCGCGTGGTGGACGTGAACCGGGAGACCCTGTTCGCGCGGTTCGCGGAAGGTGAGAAGGCGCGGTACCTCTACCGGCGCGAGGTCGACTCCGTCCGGTTCCTCCGCGCCCAGGGCGAGTGCATCCAGGATGACGCGGCGGAGGCGGCGTTCCGCGCGGAGATGGATCGGCAGTACGCGCTCGTCGGATGGACGGATGAGATGGCCCAGGCGGAGCGTGAGGCGGAGGAGCGGGCGTTCCTCTCCGGGATCTGATCTCTCCTCCTGGATCTGGTCTGAGTCCTCCGGGGATCTCCCTGGAGGACTTTACATATGCCCGGAATACCGTCACTCTGGTCGCCAGAGGCGACCCAAACAGGGGCGCGAACGGAGGTCCTGGGGATGAAGAACTGCACTCGCTGCAAGGGTAAGGGGTTCGGGTCCTGGGTCCGCGAGCATGGCGTCTGCTTCGGATGCCAGGGCGCGGGGACACGCGAAGCCCAGGTCCGGGTCCGCGAGGCGGCGAAGGCCGAACTGGATCGGATCCGGGAGACGGAGACGGTCTCCGTCCTGGTCGGGCCGGTGGCGGGCGAGACCTCCCACGAACGCCGCCAGGCGGCGACCATCGCGTACTTTGAGGCGTTCGTGGGATCGGATCGCGACCTCTGGGGCGGGTCCCCGTTCTTTGAGGCGGTCGCGGACGGGTGGTACATCGCGGGGATCCGGATGCACGTCGCGTCCTTCCTGGAGGAGGTCTCCCGGTAGTCTCCTCCAGGGATCTCCCCCACGGCGAGAAAGGGCTGGACAAGGTTCCAGCCCTTCCTCTATTCTCCAGGTCCGGGGACTTCCCCGGAAGGTCTAGCGGGTCCCAGGCGGACCCAGAGAGGATGCAGAGAGATGGTCGCAGCGGTGGAGACGATGGCCTACGGTCGCGGGATCCCCTGGCACGGTCTGGGGACCAAGACCGAGAACGAACTCAGCACGTCGGAGGAGATGATCGTCGCGGCGGGTCTGGACTGGTCCGTCAGCAAGCAGCCCCTCTGGACGCGGTTCGGCGGGGATGACGTCCTGGTCCCGTCCTCCTGGGCGACGGTCCGACAGACGGACGGGTCCGTCCTGGGCGTGGTCGGGGACGCGTACCAGATCGTCCAGAACCGGGACGCGTTCGTCTGGGCGGACTCCCTGGTGGACAGCGGTGCCGCGAAGTATGAGACGGCGGGGTCCCTGTTCGGCGGTCGCAAAGTGTTCCTGAGCATGGAACTCCCGGACGGGATCCACGTCCCCGGCGATGAGGGCGAGACCAAGCCGTACATTCTGGTCACCAACGGCTTCGATGGGTCCACGGTCCTCCAGGCGTCCGTGACAATGGTCCGCGTGGTCTGCGCGAACACCTGGACCCTGGCCCTGGGCGCGGCGACCCGGACCTTCCGGATCCGGCACTCCGGGTCCACGGAGGGCAAACTGGCGGCGGCGCGGGAGGCCCTGGGCGTGACGTTCACGTACACGGAGGAGTTCTCCCGGATCGCGGGGCGTCTCGCCCTCGCGAAGGTCTCGACCCGACAGGTGGACGCGATCCTCCGCGCGGCGTTCCCGGTCCCGGAGACGCAGAAGGCCCCGGAGAAGATCGACCGGAGCGACTTCGCGAAGGTCCGCGAGATCTACCGCACGACGGAGAACCTGGACCCGGTTCGCGGAACCGCGTGGGGCGTCCTCCAGGCGGCGGGCGAGTACCTGGACCACGTGGTCGACTACCACGGTCGCCGGTTCGCGGACGTGGACGTCCGGATGGACTCCATCGTCTACGACGGCCCCGCAGCGCGGCGGAAGCAGAAGGTCCTCTCCGTGATCCAGGAGAAGGTCCCGGCGGCGCGCCTCGCACGCTAGGACGGCCCAGGAGCGGCCCCAGATCCCCGGCGGGGTCTGGGGTCTCTCCATGTTCGGGGCGTCCGTCCTGGGCGTTCCTGGGGGATCTCCCTGGGGACTTGCGTGCCCCCTGGGCCTCCCCTACTGTTCCTGCACCGGGGAGATCCCCCGAAGGGATGAGGAGAACGGGATGACTACGACGGAGACCAAGGCGTTCTGGACCAAGATCCGCCTCCAGGATCGGATCGCGGACCTCCAGGGCGAGGGGATGACCCAGGCCGACGCGGAGATCCAGGCGGCGGATGAGGTCCTGGACGACCTCCTGGAGAACGCGCGGATGCGCGACTTCAACGCGGCGATCCGGGGATCCGATCTCCTCCGCGCGGCCTACGACCGCGCGATGGGGAACGCGGAGATCCCCGGCGCGACGTTCGACCCCTTCCTGGGCGAGTACGCGATGGAGGTCCAGGCGTGAGCAAGACCACGGTCCAGGATATCCAGCGGGCGGTCCGCGTGGATGAGGAGAACCGGTTCGCCCTGGCGGGGCGGATCCTGGCCCACGCGGAGATCCTTCGGGAGGACGGGGAGACGGGGGACGCGTCCCTCCTGGCCCGCCTCGCGGAGGTGGTCGCGCTCCACGGGGCGGAGTACGGGCGGGGATGGATCCAGGGAGCGCACCACACGGCGGGCGTCCGGATCCACGGTCCGTGGATGATCGGGGCGGAGGTCCTGGAGCATCGCGGGTAGGATCCCCAGGCGGACGGCCTCTCCCTCCGGGGAGGGGCCGTTCTCCATGTTCGGAGAAGATCCCCGGATCCCACTTGCGCGGTCTCCGCGCCCCCCGTACTGTTCTCTCATCGGCTCCGGGGAAGTCCCCCGGCACAGACCCAGGAGGGTCCAGGGATGACTCGCACCAGCACCTCCACCGCCATCTACACGGGGAAGGATCTCCCCGGCGTCCAGGGGACCGGCGAGTCCCTTCCGACCGGCGCGGCGGTCCGCGTGATCTCCACCTCCGCCCACCTGGGCGCGGCGGTCTCCCTGGTGGATCTCCCGTCCACCGCCTTCGGGACCGGGCGGACCTACACGGTCTGGTCCGTCCCGGCCTCCTCCCTGGAGGAGGTCGCGGCGGCGGTCCGCGCCCCGCGCGGGACGGCGTTCGCGTGCGGGTCCTGCTACGTCGCGGTCCGTCCGGGCGAGTACGAGCCGGATGGCGGTCCCTGGGGCGAGTGCGCGATCTGCGGCGACTCCACCCAGGTCCATCGGGTCTCCTGGGCGGAGGCGGACTTCGCGCGGGAGTCCCTCGCGGAGATCCTGCCCGCCTGAACGGTCCGGACCCAGGCCCTCATCCCTCCGGGGATGGGGGCCTTTCTCATTCCCTCCAGGATCGTCCCCAGACCGTCCAGGACGGCCCAGGACGGGCGGGAGGTCCAGGAGGAGGGCGAACGGGCGGACGGCCCTGGGGCGGTCCTCCTGGGCGGGATCCTGGGGACTTGCGTCCCTGGCCCGCTAGGTCCACTCTCCCTGCACCGGGGGAGATCCCCCGATACGACGGAGGTCCTGGGATGAGCGGATACGAGCAGACGCGGACGTGGACGGCGACGATCCAGGTCCAGACCCCCCGGTCCGGGATGGTGGTCCTGGACGCGACGGTCTCCCGGTGGGATCTCCTCCGGGACCAGACGGACGTCGCGGTCCGCGAGGCGGCGGTCCTCCTGGAGGAGGGCGAGGTCTCCGTGGTCCTCCACAAGACCACCAAGGCGCGCGGGACGGAGCGGGATCGCCTGTTCACGGTCTCGCGTGATCGGCGCGGCGTGGTCCGCTACGACGGTCCGTACTACGCGGGGACGGGGCGATGATCGTCTGCCGGTGCGGGCACGGGAAGCATCTCCATCGTCCCTCCAGGGGCGCGACGTCCCAGAGGCGGGCGCGGGGATCGAAGGGTCCAGGGCGGGCGTCCTGCCACTACCTCTGGGTCCAGGGCGGTCGGAAGGTCTGCAAGTGCCGGGACTTCGTTCCGGCGGAAGGGAGCAAGGGATGAAGCGGCGCGAGGAATACGTGGAGGTGATCTCCCCGGAGGGGATCCCCGGATCTGAGGCATACGTGGGCATCGCGGTGGAGGTCTACGGGACCAAGTACGACATGAGCGACTTCGACCACACGGTGGTCCGGGCGGGTGAGGCGTTCGCCAAGGCGAACGATCTCCCCTGGCCCCCGGAGCCGATGGGTCCGGTCTGGGAGGTGAACGTCCG